>JRHI01000741.1_pt1 | contig 33117 bp, 42 predicted proteins | sample 215371 | NCBI WGS metagenome assembly JRHI01 (sample SAMN02929681, study PRJNA255918) | sediment metagenome | biome: cave system; feature: Ice Cave; material: Sediment; isolation source: sediment from deep within a dark volcanic ice cave with no known source of... ...
CTGGTGATCGGATCCCAGGAGACGTCGACGACCACCGGTGCCTTCGCCGGGGCTTGCGCCATCTGAACCATGAGCGAGCTCTCCTCAGTGGGGTGTGGCCAGGCCGGTGGTCGGCTCGGGTCTGAACGGGGTCGGCGCCAGCCGGATCCCGATCACAGGCGCGTGGATACGGGTGCCCGATTGACAGATGCGAATCTGATCGGTATCGGGCCGCGGGTCAATACCGCATTTCTGCACGCATGACCGCTGCGGCCAGTAGGTGCAATCCCCAGGTAGGCGACTAGGTGCAGTCGACAGTTAGGTGACGACGCCCGGCGCGTCGCCCACCGCCTGTGCGACCGCGGGTCGCGGCTCGGCGTCGAGGAGCCGGCGCGACCAGAACGCGTCGTCCGCGGCGTGCTCGCGGGCGGGCTGCGGCGCCTCGGTGCGGTCGCCCAGCTCGTAGCGCCGGAGCAGCCCGTGGAGCAGGACGCTGGCGTTGGCGAGCTCGCTCATCCACGCCTCCCCCGCGCCGCGGCCGGCGTCGGTGATCACGTAGGTGCGGCGCTCCTTGCCCGACTCCGCCCGCTCCCAGATCGAGGACACCAGTCCCTGGTCCTCCATCGCGTTGAGCACGCGATAGATGGTCGGCGAGTCGACCCGCCAGACCAGCAACGCCTCCAGCCGGTGCTGGAGGTCGTAGCCGTGGCCGGGAGCCTCGTCGAGGAGGAGCAGCAGCCCGGGCTGGACGAGATTCCGGGGTCGGAGGACCTCGGCCACGCCCTTCCAGGTGCCGCGCCGCTGCCTGTCCATGCCGACGATCGTCCCCTCCGCCCTGGTGCGATCCCGCCCGTGTGCCCTCAGGCTACCGCCGCGTGCAACCCCCGTACACCCCCGCCCTCCCGGAGCGGCCGGGCAGCGCCGCCTTGCGGCGCACCCGGCCGTTCACTATCCTCCAACACGCATACGCCATGCGTGACGCTCGCACTGGATGGAGATGGACAGGATCGCGGTCATCGCCCTCGGCGGGAACGCGTTCACCCGCGCCGGGCAGGCGGGCACCTACGAGGAGCAGGAGGCCAACGCGCTGACCATGGCGCGGGCGGTCAGGGGGCTGCTCCGGGCGGGGTGGGGGGTGGTCGTCGTCCACGGCAACGGCCCCCAGGTCGGCAGCCTCGCCATCGCCCACGAGGAGAGCGCGGGGGTCATCCCCCCGCAGCCGCTCTTCAACCTCGGCGCCATGACCCAGGGCCAGATGGGCAGCCTGATCTCGCTGGCGCTGCGGCGGGTGTCGGGATGGCCGCGGGTGCAACCCGCCGCCCTGGTCACCCACGTCACCGTCGATCCCGCCGACCCGGCCTTCTCCCTCCCCACCAAGCCGATCGGCCCCTTCCTCGGCCGCGCCGAGGCCGAGGTCCTCGCCGCCCGCCGGGGCTGGTCGATCGTCGAGGACTCGGGCCGCGGCTACCGGCGGGTGGTGCCCTCGCCGGAGCCGGTCGAGATCCTCGAGACCGGCGCCATCCTCGCCCTCATCGACGCCGGCTACGTGGTGGTGGCCGCAGGCGGCGGCGGCGTCGCCGTGGTCTCCACCCCGGACGGCTACCGCGGCATCGACGCGGTCATCGACAAGGATCTCGCCGCCCAGCGCCTCGCCACCTCGCTTTTGGCGGAGGCGCTGGTGCTGGTCACCGGGGTGGAGACGGTGATGCTCGACTTCGGCACCCGGGACCAGCGCGCCGTCGAGGAGATGACCCTCGAGGAGGCCGAGCGCCACCTCGGCGACGGGCAGTTCCCGGCGGGGAGCATGGGTCCCAAGGTGCGCGCCGCCACGCGCTTCCTGCGCGGCGGCGGCCGGGTGGCGGTGATCACCACCCCGGAGCTGGTGTACCCCTCGCTCGAGGGCCGCGCCTCGCTGCTCGAGGGCACCTGCGGCACCAGCATCGTCCGCCACGCGCGGGCCCCTGGCGGCGGCGCCGCCGGGACCTCCGCGCTGGTGGGGTCATGACCGCGGCCCGCTGCACCCTGCTGCGCGACACCTTCGTCGACTCGGTGCTGCTGATGAGCGCCACCCGCGCCATGGTCGAGGGCGACGGGGTGGAGTGGGCGACCGCGGTGATGGCCACCCCCGCCAACGTCGGCGCGCTCCTCGCCGAGGGGGTGGCGGAGGCCGACCTCGCCGGCGCCTCGGCGAACGACCTCGCCCTGGCCGCGCGCGCGGGGTCGAAGGAGGCGGCCGACGCCGGGCTGGCTCGGGGCCGCGACGCGCTCTTCGCGGAGCGTCCGTCCCGCCCGGACGGCGGCGAGCAGCGCGGGGTGCGCACCGTCGAGGAGGCGGTCGCGACCAGCCCCGGCCTCAACGTCGCGATCGTCTCGGTCACCGGCGAGTACGCCGCCCTCGCCGCCCACCACGCCCTCACCGCGGGCCTGCACGTTCTCCTCTTCAGCGACCACGTCAGCGTCGAGGAGGAGATCGAGCTCAAGGACCGCGCCGCGCGCCTGGGCCGGCTCGTGATGGGGCCGGGCGCGGGGACGGCGATCCTCGGCGGCACCGGGCTGGGGTTCGCGAACGTCGTCGGCCCGGGGCGGGTCGGCGTCGTCGCCGCCGCCGGCACCGGGGCCCAGGAGGTGTCGTCGCTGCTCGACCGCTGGGGCGCCGGGGTGTCACAGGTGATCGGCATCGGCGGCCGCGACCTCTCCGCGGCCGTCGAAGGGCGGATGGCCCGGGTCGCGATCGCGGCGCTCGAGGCCGACCCCGGGACCGACGCCATCCTCCTCGTCTCCAAGCCGCCGGCGGAGCCGGTGGCCCGCGCGCTGCTGGGGACGCCCCGGACCAAGCCGCTGATCGCCGCGGTGCTGGGGGTGGCCCCCGACCTCGAGGTGGCCCCCGGGGTCGAGCTGACCGGCACCCTGGAGCAGGGGGTGATCGCCATCCTGGGAGTGCTCGGCCTGCCCCTGCCCGACCCCGGTCGCGGGCTCGCCGAGCACGTCGCCGCCGCCTGCCGCGGTCTGCCCGCCACCCGCACCGCGGTCTGCGGCCTGTTCTCGGGCGGCACCCTCTGCTACGAGGCCCAGCTCATCCTCGCGCCGCACCTCGGCCGGGTGTACTCGAACGCCCCGGTGAGCAGCCGGGACAGCGTGCCCGCGCCGGCCGGGGCCCACGTCTGCCTCGACCTCGGCGAGGAGGAGTACACCCTTGGACGCCCCCACCCGATGATCGACCCGGAGGCGCGTCTCGAGCTGATACGCCGGGAGGCCGCCGACCCCGGCACCGCGGTGGTGCTGCTCGACGTCGTGCTCGGTCACGGGTCGCACCCCGATCCCGCCGGGATGCTGGCGCCGGTGTGCGCCGAGATCATGGCGGCGCCGGACGGACCCCGGGTGGTGGCCTACGTGCTCGGCACCCGGGACGACCCCCAGGGCTACGGCAGGCAGCGGAGCACGCTGGAGGAGGCGGGGTGCATCGTCACCCCCACCGCCGCCCGGGCCGCCCTCGCGGCCGCCGGCATCGCCATCCGCCGGCCGGAGCTGGCGGAGTCGTCCTGAGCCTCAGCGCTCCCCGGCCCGGTCGTCGGCGTCGCGCTCGTCGCCGGCGAAAGCGGCGAGATAGCTGACCGACAGCCCGCCGAGGATCAGCGCGCCGAAGAGGCCGATGGGGAACCACTGCTCCACCCCCAGCCCGCCGCTGTGGGCGAACCAGGCGAGCATCACGAAGGCGCCGAGGGCGCTGACCAGCGGTCCCAGCCACACCAGTCCGCTGCGACCGGGCCGGTCGGCGCCGAGCCGGCGCTCCCAGCCCTGGAGGAAGGCCACCACGCGCCCCGCGGGACGGGTGCGACGGGTGACGACCCGGTTCGCGACGGTCATGGCCCCAGCCTGCGCCACCGCGGGCGCCGGCGCCAGCGACCCGGGTCGGCACCGGCATGGGACCTTGGTCGCAGCTCCGGCCTCAGTGGGCGCCGGGCACCTCGAGCCCGCCCGCCCCGGAGCGGACCGCGACCAGGGCCGCCTGGGTGCGGCTCTGCACCCCGAGCTTGTCGAGCACCCGGGTGACGTGGGCCTTGACCGTCTTCTCGGTGATCCCCAGGCGGGCGCCGATCTCCCTGTTCGCCAGGCCCTCCGCGACCAGCCCGAGCACCTCCCGCTCGCGCGGGGTCAGGGGCTCGGCCGCCCGCCGCGGCCGGATCGCGGTCGCCAGCCGGCGCGCCGCCTCGGGCGAGAGCTCGACCCTGCCCTCGGCGGCGGCGCGCACCGCGGTGACCAGCGCATCGCCGCGGGAGTCCTTGAGCAGGTACCCGGTGGCTCCGGCCCCGATGGCGCCGACCACCGCCTCGCCGTCGGCCACCGTGGTCAGCACCACCACCTCCACCCGCGGGAACCGCTGCTTGATCCGGCGGGTGGTCTCCACGCCGTCGAGCCGGGGCATCAGCAGGTCCATCAGCACCACGTCGGGGCGGAGCGCATCGACCACCGTCAGCGCCTCCTCGCCGTCGGCGGCGTCACCGACCACGCGGATGCCGTCCTGCTGGTCGAGGAAGAGCCGCAGCCCCTGCCGGACCACCCAGTGGTCATCGACGACCACGACCCGGATCATGGCGGCATCATGCCAGGAGCGTCCGACGACTACCGCAGGCTCACCGCGTTGCTCGCCGACTGTGGCACCACCCTGGCGCGCGGCGGGCCGATGTCCGAGGTGCTGCAGCGGTGCGCGGTCGCGGTGGTCGGCCGCCTCGACGCCGCCTTCGCCCGGGTCTGGGTGCTCGAGCCCGACGGCGAGACCCTGGTGCTCCGCGCCAGCGCCGGCCTGTACACCCACCTGGACGGCCCCCACGGAACGGTCAGGGTCGGTGAGCTGAAGATCGGGAGCATCGCCGCCGAGGGCCGCCCGATGTTGACCAACGACGTCGTCCACGATCCGCGCATCGACCACCCCGAGTGGGCGCGAGCCACGGGCATGGTCGCCTTCGCGGGCCACCCGCTGGTGGTCGACGGCCGGACTGTCGGGGTGATGGCGCTGTTCTCCTGCTCGCCGCTGGGGACGGCGGTGATCGACCATCTCGGCTCGGTGGCCGAGGCCGTCGCCCAGTTCGTCGCCCGCAGCCGCGCCCTCGAGGAGGAGCGCGAGAGGCTGGCCCGCGAGCTCCACGACTCGGTGAGCCAGGCGATCTACGGGGTCGCCCTCGGCGCGCGCTCCACCCTGGCGATGCTGCGGCGGGGAGGCGATCCCGACGCCGCCGCCGCCGCGCTCGAGGAGGTGGTGGCGATGGCCGACGCCGCCCTCACCGAGATGCGCGAGCTGCTCGTCGAGCTGCATCCCCGCACCCTGCTCGACGACGGGCTCTGCGGCGCGCTCCGGCGGGTCGCCGCGACGATGGCCTCGCGCTATCGCGGCGTCGAGGTCGAGTGCCCACCGTGCGCCGAGCCCGACCTTCCCGTCCCGGTCAAGGAGGCGCTGTACCGGATCGCCCAGGAGGCACTGCGCAACGCCCTGCGCCATGGCCGGCCGCGAAGGATCACGGTGCGCCTGCTGGAGGAGCCCGACGCACTGACCCTCGAGGTGGCCGACGACGGCGGCGGCTTCGACCCCGCGGCCGTCCCGTCCGGGCACCTCGGGCTGGTCTCGATGCGCGAGCGGGCGGCGCGCGCCGGCGGCCGGCTGCAGGTGAGCAGCGAGCCGGGCCGGGGGACCACGGTGCGGGCCTCGCTGCCCCGCGCGGGTCGAGGCTAGGCGACCTCGCGGGTCGCGGGCGCCTCCGCGGCGCTGAGCTGCGAGCTGACCACCCGGTGGCCGATCAGCGCGCCGAGCGGCCCTCCGGTCACGAGGACGATGGCGGGAAACCACCATCCCCAGAAGCGCGAGGTCGCGCCGCGGACGGCGAGGAAGAGCTCGACGATGAAACCGATCCCGTGGATCGGGCCGAGGGAGCGCGCGAGCTGATGGTGGCCGGTCAGCGCTCCGCCCGCGAGCGGGACCAGGAGCACGAAATCGAGGATCGCCACGATGGCGACCCAGTGGAGCTGCCGGCGGACGGCGGCGGAGGCGACGGATGCGATCGGTGCAGAGGACATCGGGCCGACATGGTAGCCAGGCGGCCGGGGAGCCCGCCGTCCGGGCCGGTCAGGCGCCGGCGCGGAGCCGGGCGGCGAAGCGCTGGCGGAGCTTCGCGAGCTTCGGGTTGATGACCGCCTGGCAGTAGCCCTGCTCGGGGTTCCGCGCGTAGTAGTCCTGGTGGTACTCCTCGGCGGGATGGAACACCTCGAGGGGGACGATCTCCGTGACCACCGGCCGCGGCCACAGCGACTGGACGGCGTCGCGTGACGCCTCCGCCGCGACCCGCTGGGCGTCGCCGTGGGTGAGGATGATCGACCGGTACTGGGTGCCGACGTCGTGCCCCTGCTGGTTCGGGGTGGTGGGGTCGTGGATCGCCCAGAGGACGTCGAGGATGTCCGGGTAGGAGATGACGTCGGGGTCGTACTCGACCTGCACGACCTCGGCGTGCCCGGTCCGGCCCGAGCACACCCGCTGGTACGTGGGGTTCGGATCCTGCCCGCCGGCGTAGCCGGAGACCACGCCGGTGACGCCCTCGACCCGCCGGTACGCGGCGTCGAGACACCAGAAGCACCCGCCACCGAGGGTGGCGACCTCACGTCGCTCGCTCATGGTGGTCCACCCTACCAGCGCAGACGGGGATCAGGGCTCGTCGCCGGTGGGGCCTTCCTGCTTGCGCCTGCGCCTGCCGCCTCCCCCACCCGAGGCCCCATCGAGCACCCGTCGAACAGGCTCCCGTCGATTGCCACCACGACCCAGATCAGGATCGCGGCGAGGCCGAGGACGAGGAGGCTTCCGACGGCCGCGAGGGGGCCGATCAGCAGGGAGCGGCGGTCGTCGACCAGCGGCTCGGCGATCAGCACCGCACCCGCGGCGCAGGCGAGGACGCGGACCACGAGGAGCAACAGCAGCCGGTGCTGGTGGAGCACGTCCTGCCACGCCAGCCGCAGGCTGTGCTTGGTGATCGCGCCGAGGGGTCCTCGTGGCGTGACTCCCGGGCGAGCACCGCCGCAATGCATCCCAGGGCGGCGGCCTCGAGGGCCAGGCCGGACGCGATCCAGGGCCAGCGGCGCCGCCGCCGGACCGGCGGGCGGTCGTCGCCCGGAGTGGGCATGGCCTCGCCCCTCAAGGCGTGCGCAGGCCCCAGCTCGTGCTGAGCGAGACCGGGATGCGGAACTGCGGCCGGGCGTCCCCGCGCGTCACCCAGAGCAGGCCCTCGATGACCTTGCCGTTGAACACCTTGATGAGCCGGTCCACCTGGCGGGTGTGGCGCAGGGGATGTCGACGAGGTGCTCGAGCGCGGCCCCGGCCTCGAGCAGCCCGACCCGCGCCGCATCGCCGTCCGCGCACAGCAGGGCGACCACACCGTCGGCGCGAGGATCGTCCACTCCGCGCATCGGGTCGAGCAGCGCGTCGGACCACCGGGCCGGGATCACGACCACCTCCGTCACCAGCCGGCGGCGGCGGGTCGCCGCAACCAGGAGGCCGGTGCCGGCCACCGGGAGGAGGCCGCCCAGCTGCAGGAAGGGGCCGGCGCCGGTGGCCGGAACCGCGGTGACGGCGGTCGGCGAGGACCCGGTCACCGCCGCCACGGCGGCCGCGGTCGGCGTCGCGGAGGGTGTCCGGCCACGACAGGATGAGCCGCTCGGGCACCGTGTTCGGATGCCCAACGACGAGAACCAAAGACGCCTTGTGCGGTGGGTCACAACAGTCGTTCCGGCTGCGATTCCTCGCAATCCACCGCCCGCCCTCTGCAGGCGCTCCGCAGGCGTGCGCCTCAAACCCGGGAGGGCAGACGGCGCACCTCGGCCGCAATCGTCCGGTCCTCGCGAGAGGCGATGACGAGCACGCCGGCGGCGGACCCCCTTGCGCCGACCTGGCGGTCGCCGATGCCCGCACGATTGCCTCCCGGGTCGATCTCGACGCCGAGGAGGCGCAGGCGGGAGCACACCGCGTCGCGGATGTCCGCCGAGTTCTCGCCGACGCCGCCGGTGAAGGCGACGGCGCTCAGCCCGCCGAGGGACACCGCCATCGCCGCCGTCGACGCGGCGATGCGGTGGACGTAGAGGTCGCGGGCGAGGACCGCGCTCCGCACGCCCGCCTCCGCCATGGCGAGCACCTCGCGCACGTCGCTGGAGCCGCAGAGACCGAGCAGGCCCGACCGCCGCTCCAGGGCGTCGAGGATCTCGGCCGCGTCGAGCCCGGCCTCGGTCTGCAGCCAGAGCAGCATCCCCGGATCGACGCTGCCGGAGCGGGTGCCCATCACCAGCCCCTCGAGCGGCGTGAATCCCATCGTGGTGTCGATGCAGGCGCCCCCGGCGATCGCCGCCAGCGACGCGCCCGAGCCCAGGTGACAGCTGACCAGCATCCGCGCCCCGTCGCCGAGCAGCTCGCGCGCCCGGCGGGCCGCCCAGGCGTGGGAGAGGCCATGGAAGCCGAAGCGTCGCAGCCCGAAGCGCCGGCGCCACTCCTCGGGCACCGCATAGGTGCGCGCCACCGCCGGCAGGGTGCTGTGGAAGGCGGTGTCGAAGCAGGCGACCGCGGGGGTCCGCGGGCGCAGCTCGGACACCAGGTCGATGCCGCGGAGCGCGGCGGGCTGCTGCAGCGGAGCGAGGGGGATCAGGCCGCGGAGCGCCTCGGTGACCTCCGGCGTGATCGGCGTCGCCTCGGTGAACCGCTCGCCCCCGTGGACGACGCGATGCCCGACGGCGTCGACCTCGGGCAGGCGGCGCAGCGCCTCGGCGGCCGCCGAGCCCTCGAACTCGCCACCGACGGCGGGAAGGTCCACCTGCGCGACCACGTCGTCGTCGCCGTCGAGGACCCGGAGCTTGAGGCTGCTGGAGCCCGCGTTGACGACGAGGATGCGCATGCCGGCCAGGTCAGTGGGGCCAGACCCAGTCGCGGATCGCCGGGTCGTCGTCGCCGTGCTCGCGGGTGTGGGCGCGCGCGCGAAGGCGCCGGTCGACCATCTCCTGGCGGAGGTGTGCGGCGCTCTCGTCGAGCCCGGGAACCCTGTCGATGACGTCCATGACCAGGTGGAAGCGGTCGAGGTCGTTGAGCATCACCATGTCGAAGGGGGTGGTCGTGGTCCCCTCCTCCTTGTAACCGCGGACGTGGATGTTGGCGTGGTTGCGCCGCCGGTAGGTGAGCCGGTGGATCAGCCAGGGATAGCCGTGGTACGCGAAGATCACCGGACGCGCGGCGGTGAACAGCGCGTCGAACTCCGCGTCGGAGAGTCCGTGGGGGTGCTCGCCCTCCGGCTGGAGGCGCATCAGGTCGACCACGTTGACGACCCGGACGCGGAGGCCCGGCAGTCGCTCGTGGAGCAGCGCCGCGGCCGCCAGGCACTCCAGCGTGGGGATGTCGCCGGCGCAGGCCAGCACGACGTCGGGCTCGGCGCCGGCGTCGTTGCTCGCCCAGGCCCAGATCCCGATGCCCCGGGTGCAGTGGACGATCGCGTCGTCGATGGAGAGGTAGTCGAGCGCGGGCTGCTTGCCGGCGACGATGACGTTCACGTAGTCGCGCGACCGCAGGCAGTGCTCGGCGACGCTCAGCAGGGTGTTGGCGTCGGGCGGCAGGTAGACGCGGACGATCTCCGCCTTCTTGTTGACGACGTGATCGATGAACCCCGGATCCTGGTGGGAGAGGCCGTTGTTGTCCTGGCGCCAGACGTGGCTGCTGAGCAGGTAGTTCAGCGACGCGATCGGGCGCCGCCAGGGGATGCGGCGCGAGGTTCTCAGCCACTTGGCGTGCTGGTTGAACATCGAGTCGACGATGTGGATGAAGGCCTCGTAGCAGGTGAAGAGGCCGTGGCGCCCGGTGAGCAGGTAGCCCTCGAGCCAGCCCTGGCAGAGGTGCTCGCTGAGCACCTCCATGACCCGGCCGTCGGGGGCGAGGTGCTCGTCACCGGGGAGGATCTCGGCCATCCAGGTCCGGTCGGTCGCCGTGAGCACGTCGTCGAGCCGGTTCGAGGCGATCTCGTCGGGGCCGAACACCCGGAAGTTGTCCGGGTTGGCACGAACCACGTCGCGGAGGAGACGGCCGAGCACCCGCGTCGCCTCGCTCGAGGTGGTGCCGGGGCGCTCCACAGGCACCGCGTAGTCACGGAAGTCGGGGAGGTGGAGGTCGCGCAGCAGCAGGCCGCCGTTGGCGTGGGGGCTGGCGCTCATCCTCCGCTCGCCGCGGGGGGCAGGCGCGAGGACGCCGGCGGCCGGGCGGCCGTCCGCGGTGAAGAGCTCCGCCGGCCGGTACGAGCGCATCCAGTCCTCGAGGAGGCGGATGCGTTCGGGGTGGGCGGCGAAGCCGGTCAGCGGCACCTGGTGGGAGCGGAACGTGCCCTCGACGGCGAGCCCGTCCACCACCTTGGGGCCGGTCCAGCCCTTGGGGGTGCGCAGCACGATCATCGGCCACCGGGGCCGGTCGGTGACACCGCCGGAGCGCGCCCGGCGCTGGATCGCCGCGATCTCGTCGAGGACGCCGTCGAGGGCCTCGGCCAGGCCCCGGTGGACGGCGGCGGGCTCGACACCCTCGACGAACCGCGGCGCGTACCCGTAGCCCTCGAGCAGCGAGCGCAGCTCCGCCTCCGGGATGCGGGCGAGCACCGTCGGATTGGCGATCTTGTAGCCGTTGAGATGCAGCACAGGAAGCACGGCGCCGTCGCGCGCGGGATCGAGGAACTTGTTGGAGTGCCAGCTGGCGGCGAGCGGACCGGTCTCCGCCTCGCCGTCGCCGACGACGCAGCACACCAGCAGGTCGGGGTTGTCGAATGCGGCGCCGTAGGCGTGGACGAGGGCGTATCCCAGCTCCCCGCCCTCATGGATGGAGCCCGGGGTCTCCGGGGCGACGTGGCTGGGGATGCCACCGGGGAAGGAGAACTGCCGGAAGAGCCTCCGCATGCCGCGCTCGTCCATGGCGATGTCGCCGTACACCTCGGAGTAGGTGCCGTCGAGCCAGGCGCTTGCCACCAGGCCGGGGCCTCCGTGCCCCGGACCGGTGACGTACACGACCTGCAGGTGGCGCTGCACGATGGCGCGGTTGAGGTGGGCGTAGACGAGGTTGAGCCCGGGGGTCGTCCCCCAGTGGCCGAGCAGCCGTGGCTTGATGTGCTCGAGGCGAAGGGGCTCGCGCAGGAGCGGGTTGTCGAGCAGGTAGATCTGGCCGACGGAGAGGTAGTTCGCCGCCCGCCACCAGGCGTCGATGCGGCCGAGCTCGGCGTCGGAGAGCCGCTCGCTCGCGGGACCGGCGGTGGCGCGGACCTGCGCGACGTCGGTCACGGCTACGGCGCCGGAGCTCCCTTGGCGGCCCAGTACTGGTTGAGGGCGCCCTGGACCTTGACGAACCAGACGATGGGACCGGCGAGCGGAAGCAGGATCCAGAGGCCGGTGGTGCCCTGGACGGGGCTCGGCTGGCCATCCCTCTCGTACAGCGCCCTGATCTCCGAGGGGATCAGGAAGTAGGTCACGGGTGCGAGGAGGATGACGATCACCAGGCCGAGGGCACCTCCGACCCCGCTGCCCGAGAAGCGCTTCATCTCCTCCATGGTCTTGTAGGTCCAGACCAGCGGATAGATGCCGAGGGTCAGCACCGCCCAGAGGATCGAGAGGCCGATCGCCCGCTGGTGCCCGACCGGGCCGGGGCTGAGGGCGCCCGGGGTCGGCTGGTAGACGCCGGTGGTGGCCATGGCGACCTCCTGCCCGTCGCCGGTGCTGCCCGGGACGGAGCGTGATCTGTGCCATACCGCTGCGGCGGCGACCGGCCCACCTTAGCTCGTTTCTAACAGTTCTGTCGCATCAAGGGCTCGCGCCCCGCCGGATGCCTGCCCGCCGACTCGGCGCGAGCGCGGCAGTCTACCCCCGCACCGGTGGCCACGACAACCATGCCGTGCACCGAATCGCGGTGGCAATCTCGTCAGGAGGTGCGCTATCCCTCGACCGTCCCCAGAGGAGACAATGTACGTGGCGGGCACCGGCGCTCCCGACGCCGGACCCAGCTCTGCTCGGGGGCTGGTCATGGGTGACGTCACCGACGAGGACTCCGCCGGCACGGCGGCCGACACCCACGCGAACGCGTGTCCGCGCTGCCGAACTCCGACCACGGTCGCCGAGTACAACGGCCCCGGAGGGCGCGGCCGCCTCGTCTGCTGCCTCACCTGCGGTCGGGTGCTCTCGGCGGAGACCCACGCTGCGGTGACCTCCAGCCAGCCCGCCTGGAAATGGAATTCCACCGCTCCCGCGGAGAGCAGGGCGCGCGCCGGCGGGCAGCCCGCCTGACGGCGGCCCACGATCTCCATGCAACGACGGCGTGGCGATACGTGAGGCCACTGCAACCGGTGGCGGAGCGGCGCTCGTAATTCTCGTGACCGGAGCAACCGGCAGGGTCGGCCGACCACGCCGGCGACTTCCGCTGATGCGAGCGGTCGGCTAGAACAGCAGGCGCCGGGGTCCGTGCACGTCCTGGTCGCGCGCCATCTCCTCGGTCTCGATCACGTGCATCACCGCGTTGATGAGCGCCAGGTGGGTGAACGCCTGCGGGAAGTTGCCGAGATGGCGGCCGGAGGTGGGGTCGATCTCCTCCGCGTAGAGCTCCAGCGGGCTGGCCAGGGAGAGCAGCTTCTCGCACAGCCTCCGGGCGCGGACGTGCTCGCCGATCTCGGACAGCGCCGAGACCAGCCAGAAGGAGCAGATCGCGAAGGTGCCCTCCTCGCCGGTGAGCCCGTCGTCGGTGTCGGCGACGTTGTAGCGGAGCACCAGCCCCTCGACGGTGAGCTCGTCGGCGATGGCGAGCACCGTCGCCCTGATCCGCGGATCGGTGGGCGGCAGGAACCGCAGCAGCGGCATCAGCAGCAGCGAGGCGTCGAGCGCGGTGCTGCCGTAGTGCTGGGTGAAGACGCCGCGCTGGTCGAGACCCTGGGTGCAGATGTCCGCGTGGATCTCGTCGGCGGCGGCCTGCCAGCGGGCGCCATCCGCCTGCTCCTCGCGGATGCGGGCGAGGCGGGCGCCGCGGTCGGCCGCGACCCAGCACATCAGCTTCGACGAGGTGAAGTGCCTGCGCTCGCCGCGCACCTCCCAGATGCCGTGGTCGGGGTTGCGCCACGCCCGCAGCGCGCTCTCCACCTGGTGCTTGAGGATCGGCCACAGCCGCTCGTGGAGATGGTCGCGTGAGCGCGCGTGCAGGTAGACGGACTCGACCACCGCGCCCCACACGTCGTGCTGGCGCTGCTTGTAGGCGTCGTTCCCGAGCCGCACCGGGCGCGCCCCGCCATAGCCGTGGAGGTGGTCGAGCACCAGCTCGTCGATGTGCCGCTCGCCGTCGATGCCGTAGACGATCTGGAGGTCGTGGTCGCTCTCGGCGAGGTCGGCGATGAAGTAGAAGAAGTCGTTCGCCTCCCACTCGTAGCCGAGCGAGTACAGCGCCCAGAGGGCGAACGACGAGTCGCGGATCCAGCAGTAGCGATAGTCCCAGTTGCGCTCACCCGCGGGCGTCTCCGGAAGCGAGGTGGTGGGAGCGGCGATCAGCGCGCCGGTGTTCGCGTAGGTGAGCCCCTTGAGGGTCAGCGCGCTGCGCTGCAGGTAGCTGCGCCAGCGATGGTCGGGGAAGCGGCCGCGGGCCAGCCAGTGCTGCCAGTGGTGGGCGGTCCACACCAGCCGGCGGTAGGCGTCCTTGTACGTCACCGGCGGCGGGTGCTCGCTCCACGACAGCGCGCAGAAGCGGGTCTCGCCCTCCTTGATCAACGTCCTCGCCGTCGCCCGGGGCCCCTCGAAGCCGATGCGCATGTCGGTGGTCAGCCGCAGCTCGAGGTCGACGGTGTCGGCGCGGGCGACCCCCTGGTGATAGCCCATCTCGGTGTAGTCCCACCGCGCCGGGCGGCGCCCGTAGTCGAAGACGGGCTCGCAGTCGAAGGCGATCTGCACCTCCCCCGCAGCGGACGGTGCGCAGCAGGACGTGGCTGGCGTCGTAGTCGGTGGGCGAACGGCGGTAGGTGCGCGACAGCTCGTCGTTGTGGTGCCAGGGGCCGATGAGGAGCACGTCGCGCACGATCGCCCACCCCGCCTCCGACTCCCAGCTGGTCTCGAGGATCATCGTGCCGGGCAGATACCGGCGCGACGCCGGCACCGTCACCCCCGCCGGGCCGAGGCGGAAGCCGCCGGCGCCGCGGTCGAGGATGGCGCCGAAGATGCTCGGCGAGTCCATCCGCGGCACGCACATCCACTCCACGTTGCCGCTGGGGGCGATGAGCGCCGTCACCTCGCAGTCGGAGAGGAAGCCGTAGTCGGCGATCGGCGGAAACGGCGAGGTGCCGTAGAGATCGGCGATGTCGGGACGCGCCCGCCCCCCACCGGATTCGGGAGCGGCCCGGGACGAGGAGGTCGCCAGCCCGGCTCCGTCGGTGGCGGCCTGGTGGCGACGGCCCTTGGGGCGCTTCGGATCGTGGGCCATGTCCCATTCCTGGCGGGGCGGCGCGCAGTCGGCGTGGGCCGAAGTCTGGCACGATCCCCGGCGGCTCGGTGCGGTCCCGCTCCCCACCGGGACGTCGCGGAGAACCGGTGCTATGCGGCGGCGGCCGGCACTCCCGAGGGCGGCGTCTCGGCGGCGATCGGGCCCAGCCGTGGATGGCTGAGAATGCGCTGCGCCGTCGCCAGGCAGGCCGTCGAGCAGTGGCGCCCGGACGCATCCGCGGGCTGGGTGCGGAGGTCGAAGAGGCTGCCGCAGACGGCGCATGTCTCGAGAAGACGGACCGGGCGGCGTGGACGAGCGCGCATCTGGTCGCGCGCCGGCCCGCGCTGCCGGCCGGTGGGATGGGCCAGGGCGTCGGTCACAGGACCCTCCAGGGATCATCCAGTGGCTGCATTGCCCAAAGGGTGCCACCGGGCGGTCGCGCCGGCATCGGGCGTCGAGAACGAAATCCGGCCCGCGCCAGTTGGGACGCGAGCCACCGGCAACGGGCATCTGCCCGCAGCCGGATTGAGACGTGTGGTTGCCCACCGGCGCCGGCGCGGGGAGAATGCCCCCGATGCCCCCCACCGCGTCGCTCGATCAGATCAACGTCATCGTCAGCGACATGGACGCGGCTGTCGCCTTCTACCGCCGGCTCGGCCTGGAGATCGACGCTGCGCCGGGGTCGCAGCACGTCGCCGTCCGGCTTCCCCATGGCCTCCTTCTGGAGTTCGACAGCGCCGGCTTCGCGGCGCACTGGGATTCGGGCTATCGGGGACCCACCGGCAGCGGCGTGGTGATCGGCTTCTCACTGCCGTCGCGAGAGGCCGTCGACCAGGCGTACGCCGACCTCACCGGTGCCGGCGGCGCCGCCCGACAGCCGCCGTATGACGCGTTCTGGGGCGCCCGCTACGCGATCGTCGAGGATCCGGACGGCAACGCCGTCGGCCTCATGAGCCCGATCGACGCCTCCGCGAAGTTCTGGCCGCCGGTGCCGCCCCCGCGCGCGTGACCTGCCGGCGGGCTGCGGCGATCGCCGGCATCGCCGCCCTGTGCGCCTGCGGGAGCAGCGCAACCACCGGCACGACGTCCCCGTCGCCGCGTCCCACCAGCCCGACCCAGGCCGGCACCGCCGGCTGCGCGTACGGGCCCGGCAGCCTCGGCGCGTTCCATCCCAACCCGCCGCGGACCAACGGCGGGTCCGACCACGCCCGGGTCGTCCCCGAGATGCCCCACGACCACGTGACGCCGCCGGCCAGGGTCGACCTCGCCGAGCTGCAGCGCTTCTACGACAACCACCTCGACACCGGGCCCGAGGGGTCGAGCACTCCATAGCGGGAAGGCTGTCAGCGACGAAGGAGCCGATGGCCTGGGGGAGGCCCCCGTACCATTGAGCGCGTCAGCGCTCAGAGCGTGGGTAGGGGGACGGCGTTTGCAGAGGTGTGATTGCGGGTTCCGGTACGAGGACGTCGACGTCCACACCATCCCCGGCGGCTGCTCGACGCCGCCGGCGAGCTCGCCGCGGAGGTCGCCCGGCAACCCGACGCGGTGCGGCGCCCCCGCCCCGCAGCGACGTCCTCGTCACCCAGCGTGAGCGGGTGGTGCGGACCCTGGTCGAGGACGGTCCGACGGTGGTGCCACGAGCGGGCGGTGCTCACCCGGTATGCGGAGGAGGATGCGTCGCGCGGGCTCGAACAGCTCCGCACGACCGCCGACATGGCGGCGTGGACGTTCGCCTCGCTCGACGCCTCACCGTCCACGAGGCGGTCCACCACCTCGCGGACGTGCGTCGCATCGCGGCTGTTCGTGGCCCGCACATAGGTGGGAAAGGCACGTAGAGGCTGACGGATCCGCGCTTGCGTTTCTCCGGAGATCTGTCAGGATCCCCGGGATGGAGCGACGTCCACGAGTGGGCGGCGCGAGGGGAGGCACGGACGTCTGGTCGTGTCTCGCGGCACGCTCGCGAGCGGGAGAACGAGCATGACGGCACGCGCGGTCACGACACGGGTGCTGGTGGCGCGCGCCCGTGAGCACGGCCGTGCGCTGACGACTCTCGGCGACTCCGTCGAGTGGTCGGGGATGCTGTGGTCGGAGGTCGTCGGCGATCCCGAGTGGGCGTACAACGCGGCCGCGCGGGACGCATGCACGGCGGTGGCCGCGCGGCTTCGAGGGGTCGACGACCTCCGATCGCCCGATCCCGCACCGAGAGCCGTCGACCTGGGGGGGGTGAGGGATCTCCGGAGGGGCTCGAGAGCGAGCGCTGGGCGGATGGGGCTCGGCTGGCTCGGTGTCGGCCGGCGACGGCGCACCTCCGGCGCCAACCGATAGGGGACCTTGGGGGGAATGGCAATGGTGACACGCCGACCGCCGCCCTCGATGCAGGCCCACGCCGCATCGCCGCCCGCGCCGGTGAGCCGGGAGCGACCCCCCACCTGCTCGCTCTGCGCCAACCCGCCCGCCGCCATGTTCGAGTTCCGGGTCCGGCAGCGCCCCGTGGTCGTGTGGATCTGTGACACCCCCCACCGCTCGGATTCGCTCGGGGCGGTGCTGGGGCTCAGCGCCGACGAGGCGCAGACGATCGCCCTCGAGATCGCGACGCACCTCCACGTCTGGGCCGCCGAGGAGGAGGGTGGACTGTCCGCCGGCGCAATCGCCTGAGCCCGCCCTGATCCGCTGAGGAGCGCGGCGTGGAGCATGATGCCGACGATGACCACGGACGCGCTCTCCGACGGCACCGAGGACGGCTGGCGCCGGATCTCCACCCGGGTGCCACGGCTGCGGCTGGTCCAGCTGCTGGTCGTCGCCGTGCCACCCTTCGCCGCCCTGGCCCTGGGCCTCGCGGTCGCCGGCGCCCTCCCCGCCGCGCTGGTCGTGGCGGTGCTCACCGCGGGCCTCGGCGGGCTGACCTACCGGTTCCTGCTCGCCCGCTACCGGGCCTGGGGCTATCACGAGCGGGAGGACGATCTCCTGGTGCGGCGTGGCTGCCTGATCCGGCGGGTCTCGGTGGTGCCGTACGGACGGATGCAGTTCGTGGACGTTGTCGCCGGCCCCTTCGAGCGCTCCTTCGGGCTGGCGACGGTGCGTCTCCACACCGCCGCGGCGGCGACCGATGCGCGCATCCCCGGGCTCGACCAGCCCGAGGCGACCCGGCTCCGTGACCGGCTGGCCGCGCTCGGTGAGGCACGGGCGGCCGGCCTGTGAGCCTTCCGGCGACCGACGGCTGGGTACGGCTGCATCCCCTGAGCCCGGTGCTCCGGGGCGGACGGCTCGTCATCCCGGCCATCCTCGTCACCGCCCAGGCCACGGCGCGGGGCGGCAGCACCGGTGTCCGCCTGGCGGTGGTCGTCGCGCTGGTCACCTTCGGGGCGGTCGCGGCCGTGGTCTCGTGGCTGGTGACCCGCTGGCGCGTCGACGGCGGCACCCTGCGGATCGAGACCGGGCTGGTGCGCCGTGACTCGCGCCAGATCCCCCTGAGCCGGCTGCAGGCGGTCGACATCGTCCGTCCGCTGCTCGGCCGGATGCTGGGCCTGTCAGAGCTGCGCCTGCGTCTCGCCGGCTCCCATCACGGCGACGCCCGTCTCGCCTATCTCGCCGAGGGCGGCGCCGAGACCCTGCGCGCCCGGCTGCTCGCCCTCGCCCACGGGCTCGCCGAGGAGACGCCCGCCCCTCCCGAGCTTCCGCTCTTCCACCTTCCCGCGCCGCGGCTGCTGGCCTCGACCGCGCTGAGCGCCCTGGGGCTGACCGGCGCCGCCCTGGTGGTCGTGGCGGTGACCGTCGTGACCGTCTCGCCGCCCGCGGCGGGAGCCTTCCTCGCTCCCGTCGTGGGACTGTGGGTGACCGCCTGGAGACGCCTGAACAGCGAGTTCGACTTCGCGGTGGCCGAGGCCCCGGACGGGCTGCGGCTCAAAGCGGGACTGCTGGAGACCCGCGCCGAGACGATTCCGTACGGCCGGGTGCAGGCGGTGCGCATCCTCGAGCCGCTGGTCTGGCGTGCCGCCGGCTGGTGCCGCGTCGAGGTCGACGTCGCCGGCCAGGGGCACGTCCGGCGGGGGGACCAGGAGGGACAGCGGGTCACCCGGGCTCTGATGCCGGTCGGCTGCCGCGAGCAGGCGCTGGGACTGGTCTCGCGGGTCATGCCGTGGCCGCTCCCCGCGTCCACCCGCCCGCCGCGCCGGGCCCGCCTGAAGAGCCCGCTCCGCTACCACTTTCTCGCCGCCGGGTTCGACGGCCGTTCCGCCATCACCCAGAGCGGCCGGGTGTGCAGGGCGACGGACGTCGTCCCGCTGGCGAGGGTGCAGAGCATCCGTTGGGTGCAGGGGCCGGTGCAGCGCCGCCTGGGCCTGGCCACCCTGCACCTGGACACGGCTGGCCGGAACGTCCACGCGGTGCTGCGTGACCGCGACGCCGCGGAGGCGGACTGGATGATGCGCGAGCTGACCGACCTCTGCCGGGCTGCACGCCGGCGCTGACATGTGACGTCAGCGCAGCGAAAGCCTTTGCGACCACAGATGCGTGCATAATGCGCGGGACTGGGGTGCGGTGTGTCCGATGAAGTCCGCGTGAACCGCAGATACGGTCACGCAGTTCGTGTCTTGGGAGGCCTCCGAATGGCGAGAGTCCGTCAGCAGACCGCGGCCCCGGCGCAGCCGGCCCGCCGCCGGCGGGCGGTGAACGTCGAGAGCATGCGCACCGCCGCCGACGACTTCCTCGCGCGTTTCGGAGGCCTGGTCGACGAACTCGTGAGCCTGCGCGAGGCGCTCGCCCAGGCGCAGGAGGAGAACAGCCGGCTGCGTGCCGAGCTCGCCGAGGGCATCGAGCTCTTCCGCGATGCGCGAGCGCTCGTCGCCCAGGCCGAACCCGCCCGGCACGGACGGCGGCGGCGCGCCGCGGTGCCGGCGCCGGCATCCGCACGCACCGTGGCGCCTCGCGCCCGCTCCCGCGCCGCGTCGGCGAACGGTGCCGGCACCGGCCGGACTGCACGCGCGGCCGCCAACGGCCGGGCGACGCCCGCGTCGGTGACCGCCGACGTGGTCCGCGCCGTCATCGGCAAGCTGGGCACCGCCACCGCCGGGGAGATCGCCGCGCAGATCAGCCAGGCCGGCACCCCCGTGTCCGGACGCGCGATTCGTCACATCGCCAAGGGCGCGGGCGCGGTCATGCGCCCCGGCGAGGACGGACGGATGATCTACTCCCTGAGCTGACCGCGCCGGTCATCCCCTCCCCCGCTCGCTGACGGGCGGTCGATGTCGGCGAGAGTTCATCCCGGGCCGGTCCCAGGAGAGGGCACGCGGGCGGGGTGTGCGGACCGGCCAGGGAGGGAGGATCACGTCTGACGCGACCGCGCACGCTCGGCAGGATGCTGGCGTGGGTGGCCCTGGTGATCGCCGGCGCGATCGCGGTTCAGGCTGATACCGGCAGTATCTCGGCGGCGGCGAGCACGAAGGCTCCCACCGCCACCGTCTATGTGCAGGCGATGGACTCGTGCAAGCAGGCGCTGGGCGGCGGCGCCCCCAGCCCTGAGGCTCTTGCGGCCCCCGGCTGCTTAGGCTAGGCTACCCCGGACATTAGTCAGATCTAACCGGGTGGTGAGGGGGGCCAGGGGATGACGTCGAGAAGACCCGTCCAGGCGGCCGGGCCGGTGCTCGCCGGTGTCGTCGCGGTCGCGCTCGCGCTCGCCGGCTGCGGCTCGTCGGCGCCGGCGGTGACCACCGCGGCCCGGCAGGTCGGATCGGCGGGCACCATCACCGTCTACAGCGGCCAGCACCAGCAGACCGTGGGCGCCCTGGTGCAGGACTTCCAGAACCGCACCGGCATCGAGGTCCACGTCCGCTCGGGGGACGAGGCCGACCTCGCCAACCAGCTCCTCCAGGAGGGGACGAGCTCGCCCGCCGACGTGTTCTTCGCGGAGAACCCGCCCTCGCTCTCCATCCTCGACGAGAGGCACCTGCTCGCCACGGTGCGACCGGCCACGCTGGCGCTGGTGCCCCGGCAGGCCAGCTCCCCGGCGGGCCACTGGGTCGGCGTCTCCGCCCGCGCCGCCTCGCTCGTCTACAACACCCAGGCGGTCGCCGAGAAGGACCTGCCGGCCTCGGTGCTCGACCTGGCCAGACCGGAGCTGAAGGGCAGGGTGGGGGTCGCGCCCTCCGAGACCGACTTCCAGCCGGTGGTCACCCGGGTCATCGGCGCCCGGGGGTCCGAGGCCACCGCCGCCTGGCTGACCTCCCTCAAGGACAACGCGAAGGTCTACGACAGCAACGAGTCGCTGATCACCGCGGTGAACCGCGGCGAGATCGCAATGGGCATGGTCGACCACTACTACTGGTACCGGATGCGGGACGAGGTCGGCGATGGCGGCGTCCACTCCGCGCTCCACTACTTCCCCGCCACCGACGCGGGCGGCCTGGTCGACGTCTCCGGCGCGGCCGTGCTCGCCTCCAGCCAGCACCGGGACGCCGCCCAGCGTTTCGTCGCCTACCTGGTGAGCGAGCCGGCGCAGCAGATCATCGCCACCAGCGAGAGCTGGGAGTACCCGCTGCTCGCCTCGGTGCCGGACCGGCGGCTGCCCCCGCTGGCGCAGCTGACCAAGCCGGTGGTCGACCTCGGCACCGGGAGGGAGGCGCTGGACCTGCTCCAGCAGGCCGGGCTGCTCTGATGGCGGCGCGGTCCCTGGCCGCGCGGCGCCCGGCACGGGTTCGGGCCGCCGCGCGCCGGCCGGCGCCGGTGGTGCTGACGATCTCGGTGGTCGCGATCACGGCGATCCTCCTCCTCCCCGTCGCCGCGGTGGTGCTGCAGGCGCTGACGGTGAGCCCGCGCCGGGCGGCGCACCTCCTCGCCCTGCCGCTGGTGCCGACGCTGCTGACCAACACGGTGACGCTCACCCTCGGCGTCACCCTCGGCTGCGCGGTGGTCGGCGTCGCCGCCGCCTGGCTGGTGGAGCGCACCGACATCCCCGCCCGCCGCCTGCTCGCGGTGCTGCTGGTGCTGCCCCTGGCGATCCCGGAGTTCGTGGCGGGGAGCAGCTGGGTCTCGCTGCTGCCGTCGGTGCAGGGTTTCGGGGGCGCGTGGCTGGTCATGACCCTCTCCCTCTATCCGTGGGTGTACCTGCCGGTGGCGGCGACGCTCCGGCGCAGCGACCCGGCGCTCGACGACGTCGCCCGCAGCCTCGGCGCCGGCCCGGTGCGCCGGTTCCTGGAGGTCACCCTGCCCTCGGTCCGCACCGCGGTCCTGGGCGGGATGCTGGTGGTCGGGCTCTACCTGCTCGCCGAGTACGGCACCTTCGCGGTGCTGCGCTTCCGGACCTTCGCCACCGCGATCTTCACCCAGTACAGCCTGGGATTCGACGCCGCGTCGGCGTCCGTCCTCACCCTCGTGCTCTGCCTGATGGGGGTGCTGCTGCTCGGCGGCGAGTACGCCCTGCGGGGACGCAGCGCCCATCCCGGCACCCGGGCGGCGCGGCCCGCCGCACCGGTGCGGCTGGGCCGCGCCGCGGTGCCGGCGGTGCTGGCGATGGCGTTGCTGGTGGTGCTCGCCCTCGGGGTGCCGGTGGGGTCGATCACCTACTGGACGATCCGCGGCAGCTCGACCACCCTGCCCTCGGGGTCGGTGTTCGCGGCCACCGCCGAGTCGCTGCTGCTGGGAGCCGGAGCCGCGGTGGTGGCGACCCTGCTCGCCCTCCCCGTCGCCCTGCTGTCGCTCCGCCATCCCTCGCGGCTGGCGCACACCCTGGAGCGGGGCGCCTACCTGGTGCGGGCCCTCCCCGGGGTCGCGGTGGGGCTGACCATGGCCGGCTTCGCCATCCACCACCTCCGGCCGCTGTACCAGGGCACCATGCTCCTCGAGGCTGGCTACGTGGTGCTCTTCTTCCCCCTCGCCCTGATCGCGGTGCGGGCCGCCCTGGCCCGGGTGCCGCCGGAGCTCGAGGACGCCTCCCGCTCGCTCGGCGAGACCTGGCTCGGGACCCTGCGCCGGGTGACCGTGCCGCTGCTGCTGCCCGGCCTGGGTGCGGCGGCGGCGCTGGTCTCGCTCTCCGCGACCACCGAGCTGACCGCGACGCTGCTGCTCCGCCCCACCGGGGTCGAGACCCTGGCCACCCAGTTCTGGCTCTACACCTCGAACCTCGCCTACGGGGCGGCGGCGCCGTACGCGGCGGTCATGGTGGTCACCTCGGCGGTGCCGGTGTTCCTGCTCACCCGGCTCGGGCTGGCCCGTTCGTGAGGGTGGCCCGCTCGGTCGAGATCGAGAACCTGCACGCCTCCTACGGCGCGGCGCCGGTGCTCCGCGGCGTCGACCTCCGCATCCCCGGGGGCGGCCTCGCCTGCGTGCTCGGGCCCTCGGGGTGCGGGAAGACCACGCTGCTGCGGGTGCTCGCCGGCTTCCAGCCCGCCACCGAGGGCAGCGTGCGCATCGCCGGCTCGCTGGTCGACGACGGCCGGCGTCGGGTCCGTCCGGAGCGCCGCCGGGTGGGCTACGTCCCCCAGGAGGGGGCGATGTTCCCCCACCTGTCGGTCGCGGACAACGTGGGCTTCGCCCTCGCCGGCATGGGGCGGCGCCGCCGCGCCGCCCGGGGGGCGCGGGTGGCCGAGCTGCTCGAGCTGGTCGGCCTGGGCGGCCTCGAGCGATGGCACCCGCACCAGCTCTCCGGCGGGCAGCAGCAGCGGGTCGCCCTCGCCCGCGCGCTGGCGTGCGACCCCGAGGTGGTGCTCCTCGACGAGCCCTTCTCGTCCCTCGACGCCGCCCTGCGCGCCCGCCTACGTGCGGACGTGCGCGGCATCCTCGTCGCCACCGGCGTGACCGCCGTGCTCGTCACCCACGACCAGGCCGAGGCCCTGTCGCTCGCCGACCTGGTGGCGGTGATCCGCGACGGGCGGGTGGTCCAGGCGGCGGCGCCCGCCGAGGTCTACGGGCGCCCCGCCGACGCGGCGGTGGCGACCTTCGTCGGCGAGGTGACCCTCCTCCCCGCGACCGTCGAGGGCGGGGTGCTCCACACCGCGCTGGGCCGGCTCGCCCTCGACCCCGCCTGCCCCGTCACCGGCGGCGCCGCTCTCGCCGTGGTGCGTCCCGAGCAGGTGCGCCTCGCCGCCACCGGCGCGGCGGACCGGCTCCCCGGCCGGGTGACCGCCTCCGAGTACCAGGGCCACGACACCCGCGTCGAAGTGCTGGTGCACCCCGACGGCGCCCCGCTCACGCTCACCGCCCGCGCCGGCGCAGGGCTGAGTCTCGAGCCCGGCGCGCCGGTCACCGTGGACATCCCCGCCCCGCTCTGGGCGGTCGCCGCCACCGATGCGGTGGAGCTGACCGGCCACCCCGAGGTGACCCGCGCGGCCGTCGCACCGTGATGCGATCCAACTCCGCCTGCGGCAGATCGGCAGCCCCGTCAGGAGCCGCCGGCCGGCGCGATCGCGGCGTCGATCATCGCCGCGAGCACCGCGGGCCCGTCGCCGGCCGCGGCGAGGTCGACGACCACCGGGTCGCCCGCGGTCACCGCGCTCGTGAGCCAGGCGCAGCACTCCGCCTCGAGGGCGAGCAGGTCGCGGATGCCGGGCTCGACAGAAGGCGACACCAGCAGCCGGAGGCCGCCGGGACGGCGCTCACAGGCGACCAGACCCCGCAGCAGCAGCGCGCGCCAGGCTTCGGCGCGGCCGCCGACCGCGGCGGCGGGCAGGGTGCAGGCGATCGGCAGCGATTCCATCGTCGGAACCCAATCCACGCTCTCGCCGGTCACTTCCCCGACGGCGCGAACGCCTCGGTCCCCTTCACCAGCTGCACCGCCGTGAAGGCGGAGTGGAGGCGCATGTAGGCGAGCTCGTGGGCGAGGTCGCCGACGCCGTTGGTGCCGGGGCCGGGGGCGAGGTCGAGGGTGCTGAGGATGCCGAGCGCGTTCCCCTGGGCGTCGAGGAATCCACTGCCGGAGTCGCCGGGCACCCCGGGCGGCTGGGTGCTGACGGTGTGGCTCCACCCGCCGCCGAGGTCGCCGTTGCTGGTCCCCTGCTTGCGGCTGATGGCGCCGGTGCCGAGGCCCAGCTGGGAGTTGCCGTAGGAGTAGACCTGGTCGCCGGGGCTGGTCCCCGCCGTGCGCAGACCGGTGGGGCCGCCCCAGACCGGGACCGTCGGGTTCACCGCGCCGACGTCGGCGGGATCGAGCCGGACCAGGGCGAGGTCGTTGTACTGGCAGGTGTCGGCGTCCTTCTCGTGGATCCCCTGCATGGACAGCCAGGAGTTGTAGACGAGCGTGCCCGGATGCTTGGCGCCGGTGATCGAGACCGGGGTGCCCAGGGGCAGGGAGGCCGCCGAGCAGCCGTTGGTCTCGCTGTTGCCGCCGGTGCCCGAGCAGTGTGCGGCCTGGCCGATGTAGGTGTCGGTGCCGTCGACGTAGATGAAGTTGGCGGTGCACTGGGCGCCCTTGGTGAAGAGCTGCACTCCGGGGTGGATCGCCGCCGAGCTCGCCGGCGCCCAGCCCGGAGCGGCCGCGGCGGTCGGAACCGGGCCCGACCAGCCCACGGCGGTCGCGACCAGGGCGGACACGACCAGGACGGACCTGAGCTGGGTTCGCATCGCACACGCACTCCCGCTGACGACGTGCTGGGTCTGGCTGCCCCCGCACTGTAGCGCGGGCGGCGATGTGTCACCGGATTCAGTTCGCGCACTACACTGGTTCCCGCCATGGCGACCTGCACCCACCTCGACGAGATCAACGACGTCACCCCCTCCTCCCCCGGTTGCGAGGACTGCCTGAAGCAGGGCAGTCACGACTGGGTCCACCTGCGTGTCTGTCAGGAATGCGGACATGTGGGCTGTTGTGACAACTCCCCGGGGCGGCACGCGACCGGCCACTTCCACGCCGTCGCGCACCCCCTGATCCGCTCCTACGAGCCCGGGGAGGAGTGGTACTGGTGCTACCTGGACGACGTCGCCTTCGAGCTCGAGGGCGCCCCGCCGGCACCGTCACACCCCTGAGCACCCGGCCGCGGCCGCAGCGCTGGAGCCCGCGATGATCGACTACGACTCCCGGCCGGTGACGCCCCAGGTGAGGCTGTACGGGTCCCGCTCCTCCACCGACGCGTACGCCATCCGCGACTTCCTGACCCGCAACCGCAGGCCCTACGAATGGGTGGACGTCGAGTCCGGGGACGCCGCCGCCGCGCCGGCGCTCACCCAGGGTGTCCGGCTCCCGCTCTGCATCCTCCCCGACGGCACACCCGAAGGGCGACGGCTGGAGGCCGCCACCGTCGAGCAGGTGGCCGCCGGGCTGGGGATGATCGTCCCGCCGCAGCTGGCCGAGTACGACGTCGCCATCGCCGGCGCCGGTCCCGCGGGTCTGGCCGCCGCCGTGTACGCCGCGTCGGAGGGGCTGCGCGTGGCGGTGATCGAGTCGGTCGCCCCCGGCGGCCAGGCGGGCACCACCTCGATGATCGAGAACTACCTCGGGTTTCCCGGGGGAATCAGCGGCAGCCAGCTCGCCTCGCGCGCCACCGTGCAGGCGGAGCAGTTCGGCGCCGAGATCCTGCTGGCGCGCCCGCTCGTCGACGTCACCATCGGCGACGGCGTCTACCTGATCCGGCTCGCCGACGGCACCGTGATCCCGGCGCGCGCCCTGGTCGCCGCGACCGGCGTGCAGTGGCGGCGGCTCGACGTCCCCGGGGTGGAGCGGCTGCTCGGCGCAGGGGTGTACTACGGCGCCGGACCGAGCGAGGCGCAGGCGTGCCGGGGCGCGGGCGTCGCGATCGTCGGCGGCGGCAACTCCGCAGGCCAGGCCTGCCTGCGCTTCGCCAGGTACGCGCGGCAGGTGACCCTGCTGGTGCGCGGACCGGCGCTGGGCGCCTCGATGTCCCAGTACCTCGTCGACCAGGTCAGCGCCGTCGACAACATCGAGGTGCGCACCTCCGTCCAGGTGGCGGCGGTCGACGGCGACGCCCGGCTGCGCACCCTGAGCCTCGCCCTCGACGGCGGCGACGCGGTCGAGACCATGGCGGCGGACGCGCTCTTCGTCTGCATCGGCGGCATGCCCTGCACCAGGGGGATGCACGAGCTGCCGGTGGTGCGCGACCGCGGCGGCTACCTGGTGACCGGGACCGACCTCGCCCCCGGGGGTGGCGTGCCCGCGGGCTGGCCCCTGGCGCGGCAGCCGTACCCGCTCGAGACCAGCCTGCCGGGGGTCTTCGCCGCCGGCGACGTCCGCAGCGGCTCGGTGAAGCGCTGCGCCGCCGCCACCGGCGAGGGGGCGATGGCGGTGGCGCTGGTGCACCGGTACCTCGCCGAGACCGGGCGTGAGTGAGCCGGTGGCGGCGGTGACCTCCGGGGAGCATCCCGTCGCCAACCCCGAGTTCGCCTTGCTCGCCTCCGCCGAGCGCATCGCCGCCGCCGCCCGGGCGCTGCGGGCGCACGGGATGGATGCCCTGGTGGTGCCCACCGGGCAGGAGGCGCGCGGCGCCGTGCTCGAGCGGCTGCCCGACGGCGCCGAGGTGTTCAACAACACCTCGCGGACCCTCGAGACCATCGGCGTCGCCGAGGACATCGAGCGGACCGGCCGCTACCGCCCCACCCGGCTCGCCCTCTACCAGATGGATCGGGAGATGCAGGCGAAGGAGATGCGGAGGCTCGGCGCGTCGCCCGACCACGTCGTGGGCAGCGCTCACGCCGTCACCGAGGACGGGTCGCTGCTGGTGGCCTCGGCGAGCGGCAGCCAGCTGGGACCGCTGGCCTCCGGTGCCGGCCGGGTGATCCTGGTGGTGGGCGGTCAGAAGATCGTGCCCGACGTCGCCACCGGGCTGCGCCGCATCCACGAGTACTGCTACCCGCTCGAGAACGAGCGCGCGCTGCAGGCCTACGGGGTGCCGAGCGGGGTGAACAACGTGCTCATCGTCACCCGGGTGCTCGCGCCGGAGCGGGTGACCGTCATCCTGGTCGGAGAGGTCCTGGGCTTCTGATCACCCTGGTGGACCGCCGCCCGCAGGCGGGCGGCGGTCCCGGGGGATTGGGGAGTGAGGTCAGCTCTCGGTGAGGTCGTTGGGGGAGGCGGCCATGTCGGTCTTGATGAAGGTGTCGGGGACCGGGTACTGGCCGAGGACGTAGTTGAGGATGGCGACGTGCTGGGCCTCGACCGGGGCGATGGTCAGCGCCACCAGCCGGTTCTTCTTGTCGGTGACCAGCGCCGCACCGGCGGTGTAGGTCTCCATCGCGACCGTCTCGAGGGTGAGCGCGAGCTTGGCGGCGTCGACGACGGTCTTGACGCTCGGGAGCGCCCCGTCGACGACCTTCTTGTAGTGGGGGTCGGGCGCGGTCTGCGCCGACTGACCCGCGCTGGTGAGCGCACCGTTCCACGCGTTGGCGTGGTCGGAGTGCTGTCCCTTCGCGGTGGTGACGAAGGTGCCGATCGCGGGAGGCACGGCTCCCAGGGCACCCTTGCCGGCGGCGTCCAGCACCGTCTGGTAGGTGTTGATGGCGAGGACCTCGAGGCTGGCGGCCAGCCGTGCGACGGTGAGGTCGACGCTCTGCGAGGTTGCGGTGGTGCTCGACGAGGTGCCGGCGCTCGACGGGGCGGCGGAGCCGCCGCAGGCGGCGAGCACGACGCCGCCGCCGAGCGCGCCGGCCGTCACCAGGCCGCCGCGGAGGAAGTTGCGCCGGGTCGCGTTCATGCGGCTGATCGCCTGCTCGCGCTCGGTCCACTCGCGCCAGCCCTCGGTCATCTCGGCGACCGCGACCTGGAAGCGGGGGAACAGGTCCCGGTGCATCTGGTCGAGGTCACTGGTCATCGCGAGCAGCTCGCGCTCCGACAGGTCCATGCTGTTGTCCTTTCTGCCGCGGCTCACTGGACCGCCCCCTCGGCCGCAGGCCGCGCCGCGTCCGTCTTGTAGAAGTTGTTCGGGAAGCCCACCGACCCGGCGGCCGCGGGAAGCTTGCTGGCGTCGACCGCGGGCGTGATGGTGATCAGCTGCGGGGCACCGCCGGCGATGAGCGCGGCCACGGCGAGCAGCACCGCGCTGTGCTGCGCCTCGACCGGCGCGATGGTGGCGAACGCGTTCAGGGCGTTCTTGTCGTCGACCTCACCGCCGAACTTGACGTAGGTCTGGGCGGCGGCGTCCTCGAGCGTCTGCGCGAGCGCCACCACGTCGGCCGGGCCCTTGATCTTCCCCAGGGCGGGGGCGACGACCGCGTCGTAGACGACCTGGTCGATCTTGGGCTGGGCCACGCCGCCGAGCTGCATCGCTGCGGCGTTGAAGGCGTTGGCGTGGTCGGTGTGCTGCTTGATGGTCATGACGACGAACGCCTTGACCGTCGGGATCGCCGCGCCGCTGACGGCGGGGGGAAGGCCGGCCGCCTTGGTGTACACGGCCACCGCCAGGTTCTCGATGGAGGCCGCAGTCTGCAGCATCATCACGTCGGCGGAGCTGGCCGCGTAGGCGGTGGTCACCATCCGGGAGAACATCGACGCGCCGAGCGCGCCACCGCCGACCACGCCGGCGGCGAGCAGCGAGCGCCGCAGGAAGGTGCGGCGGCCGGGATCGGCGGTCTCGATCTCGCCCCGCGCACGGCGCTCGCGGCCGGTCTCGACGATCTCGTCGACGGCCTGGTTGGTGAGCCGCATGGCGGTGCTGTGAAGGTCCTGGGATTCCTCCATCAGGTCCGTCATCCTGGGTTCGTCAAAGGTCACGGTGAACGCCTCCGAGAATGGGTGTTGCGGTGAGTGCCTACGCGGCTCGCCCGGCAGACGGATCACAGACCGCCGCAATGATCCGCAGGGCCGGTCGCGGCGTATGGGGCACCGTGAGACACCACCTGTGGACCCGGCCATGACCACCGACGAGAGAGCCGTCGAGCTGATCGCCCAGGGATCGCCCGAGGGGATGGAGCTGCTGTACGACCGCTACGGGTCGCTGGCCTATGCGGTCGCGCTCCGCGTCCTCCACGACGCATCGGCGGCCGAGGACGTGGTCCAGGAGGCATTCCTCTCGATCTGGCGGGGGGCCGCGACCTACCGTCCCGACCGCGGTGGGGTGCGCTCCTGGCTCTGCACCGTGGTGCGCAACCGCTCCATCGACCGCACCCGCGGTCGCGCCGGCCGCTCGCGGGACGAGCTGCCGCTCGAGCACGTCGCCGCCGGCTCCTCCACCAGCGACACCTGGACCGAGGTGATCGCCGAGCTCGATCGTGAGCACATCCGCGCTGCGCTCGGGCGGCTGCCCGCCGAGCAGCGCACCACCATCGAGCTCGCCTACTTCGGGGGCTGCAGCCAGTCGGAGATCAGCGCCCACATGCAGGTGCCCCTCGGCACCGTGAAGGGACGCACCCGCCTGGCCCTGCGCACCCTGCGCGGTGTCCTCGGCGGATGGTGCGTGGAGCAACCGGCATGACCTGCGACGAGTCCGAGCTGCTGCTCGCCGCGTACGCGGTCGGCGGTCTCGACCCCGGCGAGGAGGGTGGCCTGCGCCTGCACCTCGAGGGGTGCCGGGACTGTCGCGAGCTCGGCGGCGTGCTGCTGCACGTGGGGATGATGATCGCCGGCACGGTGACCCCGGTCACCCCGCCGCCGGCCCTGCGCCGCAACCTGATGGCACGGGTCGAGGCCGAGGTCCGGGCAAGCTCGGCCACGCCGGTGCCGCAGCGCTCCGCCCCGTGGCACCGGCGGCTCTGGGGCCGGGTGCCCTCGGGCCGGCGGTTCACCGCCGCCGGCGGGCTCGCGGCCGCGATGGCGAGCCTGCTCGCCGCCTGGTCGCTCGCCGGCCCGCGCGCCGCCGGTGCGGTGGCGGTCCGGGTGCCCACCTGCGGCTCGGCCGGCGTGCCCGCCACCCGCTGCGCCCTCGACTACGACCCCAACCGCCACCAGGCGGTGCTCACCGCCACCGGACTGACCCTCCCGCCGGTGCTCGGCGGCCCCGCCGCGCAGACCTACGAGGTCTGGCTGATCCCCGCCGGCGGCGCGCCGCTGCCGGCCGCGTTCCTCGCCCAGGGGCCGGACGGCGGCAGCTGGTCGTCGGTGATCTCCCGCAACCTCCACGGCTACGCCGCGATCGCCGTCACCGCCGAGCCCGCGGGGGGCAGCCTCGCCCCCACCGGGCCCGAGGTCCTCCGGGTGCCGCTGCCCGCCGGGATCTGATCCAAACCGCGCCCGTCGCAGTAGTTCCAGACAGAACCCGTTCCATCCACTCCCACGAGGTCCTCGACATGCCATTCGGAGCCGGACACCTTCCCCTGCTGATCATCCTGCTGGTGGTCGCCGTGATCATCTTCGGCCCGGGCAAGCTGCCCGAGCTCGGCTCCGGGATGGGCAAGGCCATCCGCGAGTTCAAGCATCACACCAGCGACCTGCGCAGCACCGTCATGAGCCCCGACCCCGCGCCCGTGCCCGCGCCCGTCGTGGTGCCGCTGAGCGGCGTGGACCCCGTCGCCGCGTCCCGCGACAACCGCCCCGCGGCCTGAGACCGGAGGCCGGCAGCCGTGCAGAACGTCCTCCCGTCCGACCGCCGCATGACGGTGATCGAGCACCTCGAGGAGCTCCGACGCGTCCTCATCATCAGTGGGATCGCGTGGATCGGCTGCACGCTGCTGGCCTTCGTGTTCAACGGCGCGATCATCGGGCTGCTCGAGCGGCCGCTGATCAGCGTGCTCGCGCACGGGCACCACATCGTCGGCGCGCCGATCGTCACCAGCCCCACCGAGGGCATCAGCATCCCGCTGAAGGTGGCGTCGATCTGCGGGATCATCGGCGCGCTGCCGGTCATCCTCTGGCAGATCTGGGGCTTCATCGCTCCCGGGCTGAAGCGGTCGGAGCGGCGCTTCGCCGGTCCCTTCCTCGCCTCCGCGCTGCTGCTCTTCGCCATCGGCGGCACCTTCGCCTACATGGTGATGCCGGTGGGGCTCAGCTTCCTCGCCAACTTCCTCGGCGGCAACGCCGAGTTCCTCCCCGACCTCAACGCCTACCTCTCCTTCTTCACGCTGCTGATCGTCATCTTCGGGGTGACCTTCGAGCTGCCCGTCGCGGTGGTGCTGCTCGGCCTCCTCGGAATCGTGTCGTCGGCCCGGCTGCGCCGGCAGCGCAAGGCGATCTGGGTGGGGATCGTCTTCGTCTCGCTGGTGGTCACCCCGGGGGCCGACCCCTTCACCCCGGCCGCGCTGCTGATCCCGCTCATCGCCCTCTTCGAGGGCAGCATCGTGGTGCTCGATCGGGTGTTCAAGCGCTGAGCACCGTCCGGTGCCGGCTGTCAGACATCCTCGAGCCGCCTCGCCGACGAGCCGACGCCGCGGGACGCGGGGGGGCGCTGGGCGCGGCCGCATCCCGGCTACGTCGAGCACCTGCCCCCCGAGGCCTCGACGATCGGGCCGCCGACCTCCCGTAAGCGCCCTGGAGAGGTGCATGATGGGTGGCATGGCAGCAGCTCAGAGGGTGCCCTCGCCGGGCCATCCGGACCACGCCTCCGCGGTCCGCGCCGCCGGTCTCCGCTGGACCCCGCAGCGCCAGCTCATCCTCCAGACGCTGCGCGAGGCCCGGGGCCGGCACATGACCGCCGACGAGCTCTGGCGGGCGGTGAGCGAGCAGTACGCAACCCTCAATCGCTCCACCGTCTACCGGGTGCTGGAGACCCTCACCGGCATCGGCCTGGTCCGCCAGACCCGGCTCGGAGGCGACACCGCCCAGTTCGAGCTCGAGAGCGACGACGCCCACCATCACCTGGTCTGCGTCCGCTGCAAGGGGATGGTGGAGATCTCCGCCGAGGACGTGGCGCCGCTGGCCCGGCGGCTGCTCGACCAGCACGGGTATCACGTCGGCGCCAGCGTGCTGACCGTCGAGGGGGTCTGCGCCGAGTGCCACGCCACCGCGGTCACCGAGGGACCGGTGACGGCCGGCTGAGGCTGGCTCATCCCGTTTGGGCGGCGCGCACCGAATTGGACGGCGGCACTGTGTGCGCCGTGCACTGAGCATGGCGGCGGCCCCCCGGTATCGCCCGCCATTGCATTGACGCGACGCGATTCAGACTGTAGTTTTCAGCCATGTTCCACAGAGGGGGGAGCAGACCTGCCGTGTGGACGGCCGCTCTCGCACAGCCACGCTCGCTGCCGGTCCCGGCGTGATCGAGCGGCGCCCCACTGCCGACGAACGCCGCGACCTCGCCATCCGTCCGCTCTGCGACGTGGTCGCGCTCTGGTTCCAGCTGCATCCCTCCGCGCTCGCGCCGCTCGACAAGAGCACGGTGCGGCGGATGGCCTCGCGGTTGGTGACAGGAACCACTCTCACCGCGGAGGGAAACCCTCGGACCCCGCCCGGCATCGTCGAGATCGGCGCCTTCCGCATGGACCGTGTTGGGCGGACGGTGCACGTCGACGGACAGGAGATCACGTTCACGCCCAAGGAGTTCGACCTGCTCGCCCTGCTGCTCTCCCGCCCCGGGGTGGCGCACCCACCCGCGCAGCTCACCCGCCGCATGTGGGGGGAGGATCTCGCGCAGCACCGGCGCGGGCTCCACGTCTACATCCGGCGGCTGCGCGGCAAGCTGGAGCCGTGCGCGGCGGTGCCCTTCCGCATCCGCACCCTGCGCGGACGCGGTTACCGCGTCGACCTCACCGCCTGACCGCCCCAGCCACTCGGCGCTGGCGCGCCGAGAGCGAGGAAGAGCGCCTCCTAGGTTCGGCAACGTTACCTGGCCCCACTTCGGGCTGAAACGGCAGAG
>JRHI01000742.1_pt1 | contig 33109 bp, 35 predicted proteins | sample 215371 | NCBI WGS metagenome assembly JRHI01 (sample SAMN02929681, study PRJNA255918) | sediment metagenome | biome: cave system; feature: Ice Cave; material: Sediment; isolation source: sediment from deep within a dark volcanic ice cave with no known source of... ...
TCGCGATCCTCGTGCTGCACGTCGGGGCCGCCCCGAGCACATGGTGGGCGGGCCCCCGCCGGGACAGCTCACCTTCATCTGCGAGTGGCCCATGTACCGGATCCCGCCGTCCCGCCATGCCGTGGATGCCCACGCCATCCGCGAGGCCGCTTCCCGGGCGATCCACCTGTGGCCCTCTGCGGGGCAGGACGAGGGGTCGGCAGTTGCCGAGTCGTGCCGGCCGGTCTGAGTGGGCGAGCCCGTGGCCCTGGGTTTCGGGTTGGCCCGATCCCCGTCGGCCGCAGTCCGGGTAGATCACGTGACCGCGTTTCCGACGGGGTTCGAATTTCCAGGTCGTCGCCCACATCGCCCGGGTGAAGCACATCTCCGACCCGATGCGCGCCCTCGGCGGCCACCACTGCGGCGCTGCTCAGTCTCCTTCTGGGGATCGTCGTGTGGAGGCATGCCCGGAGGGAGGGGCGCCCCACGTAACACTGGGAACCGAAATACGCGGGAGGGGTGCCTGGTCCTGCGAGTCTGCCCGTCCGCGGGCGCAGGGCCGCCGCATCGGAGGCGGGCGAACATCGCTTCCAGCGCATCGTCGCGGCTGCGGGGCTGCGACGCCGGCGGTTCCATGACCTGCGTCATGCGTGCGCATCGCTGCTGCTGGCTCAGGGCGTCTCATCGCGGGTGGTCATGGGGTGCTCGGGCACTCTCAGATATCGCTGACGCTCATACGTACAGCCATGTGATCCCGGCCGTGCAGCGGGATGCCGCGGAGCGGATGGGCGCTGCGCTCCAGTCAAGGAGTTGAGCCTACTTCGAGTACTTCCCGGCCGCCTTGAAGGAGCGCAGATGCTTGAGCTCGGGCTTGCGCCTGATCTCCGTCCAGTACTCCTCTCGGACGTCCTCGTCGATCTCGATATTGGTGCTGTACAGCGCGTCGGTCCCGTCCTTCTTGCAGCCGGAGATCCAGTACTCGTCGCCGGCCTCGGTCTCGACGTAGTTCGCCTTGAAGCCCCCGCCGCGGAGCGTCTCGAAGCGGCGACCCTGGTAGTAGAGGGAGCTCCCGGATTTCGAGCGTGTCACGCGGCCGATCCTGGCCGGGCCAGAGAGTTCCCCCGCCTTCCGCTCGACGTACATGATCCGTCCGGCGCCGGTCATGGCTCGGCGACGGTCGTGCGCCAGGGGACGGGAATGGCCACGGACGGCGACCCCGGCGCGGAGAGCGAGGTGATCTCCTGCTCGCCATCGCGTCTGCCCCACAGTCGGCCCTTTCCCGCTGGCACTCTTGACAGCGTCGTCGTTTCGCCGCCCGGCTCGATGGTCGCAACGACGGACTCCGGTTCGGACCCGACGAACCGCGGCCGAAGTGTGAGCGGTCTGGCGAGGTCGGCGCTGACGACCTGGCCGAGCCGCTGCTCCCACCCCGGCTCGTCGCGCCTCACGCTCGCGACGCGGGGACCGAGATCGATGCCGTCGTGGCGGCCGAGGTCTCCTATCACGATGGAGCTAAGGGTCGCCGCGAGTGCGATGGCCACCGCCCACAACGCCTGCGTTGCCCCACTGCCCACGGCGTCGAGTACCGCCAGGACACCGGCACCAGCGCCGTACACCGCAGCCCAGAAGAGCCAGTATCGGCCTGCACCTGCGCGAACAGCACCAGCCACAGTCGCTCGTGTACTCGCAGGTCAGGCACGGGTCGCCCACTTGCAGTCTGGTCCAGCCCACCTGCCCATGATGCGGTGCCAGGAGAACCCGTGCGGTAACACAGCCCCCTCAACCTACATTTCGGCCTACCATTGTCTCGCTGGCGGCTGGGTTGGACGCGCCCGAAGGCGCGGGCTCACGATATGGTCAGCGTGGCGGGGTTGTGGTTGAAGGGGTGGTACTCACAGTAGTACGGATACCTTCCGGCCTTCGATATGATCAGCCTCACGCGGCCCCGCGGATATACGTCCACCGCGAACGAGTTGTCCTCGGCGCGAACGCTGTGGATCCAATTCGGATCCTCGTTGGTGATGATGACCCACTCCCCGACCTTGGCGTTGAGCTGCGCCGGGCTGAACGGGTAGTTGAGGCCGTGGTTGGTAATGGTGATCGTCGGATCGGCGGCGAGGGCGAACGCCGGGGTGCCGTGCGCATCGCCCGGAGGAACGACTCCGAAGACGTTGAACGACAGGCCGACGATGGCGGCGATGGCGGCGAGCGCGAGCTTCCTTGTACGGGACATGGCACGCAATGCTAGACATATTTTCCGGGTTCGGCAACGCCTACGCTCGGTGGCTCACCGGCCGGGCAGAGTTCTCTTCGGTCGCGCTCCGCGATCAGCTCCTCGAGCGCGATGCCCTCAACGCGGTCGAGGGCCTCGCGGGCCCGCTTCACAGCGTCACGCTCCTCGTCGGTGAAGGGCTCGTCGTCCAGGGGCGCGGCGTCGAGGACGCGGATCATCGGATCCGTCGCCCTCTGGAGCAGGAGGGCCGCGGAGTCGAGAGCGTCGTCGGGCAGCTCGTCGACGAGGCGGTGGAGGTCCGCCCTGGTCATGGTCGAACCGTCGCACGCGGTCTGCGGGTTGCCACCCACTACAAGCGGGTTGGATCCACAAGGTCCTGCCAGGAGTTGTGGCGGCACCGGCCTAACAGAATGCCGCCAATCTACGGACGGACTGTCGGTTGAGTTCGAAAGTGCACCCTCAACGGCGACCCGAGGGCCTGGCGGCCCGCGCGTAGCACAAGGGCGCGCCAAAATACCGGTGAGGGTGCGAAGTTCCTTGACTGGAGCCGACTTCTCTGTAGGTTGAGGGGTATGACCAGCGCTCCCGAGGCGTGTCCGCGGGGGTTGCGTTCGTCAGGATCTGTGCTAGGGTCGTACACGCGTTCGGCGCAGACGAGCGCCGAACCACGGTGGTCCGGGTGTGCGCTCACGCGTGTGCACATGGCGGTGATCGTCAGGCAGGGGACGACGTGGACGGCAACGGCGGGGCACGGGCGAGGCGCCGGAGCTCATCCGGCGACCTCGTGACGGGCCGGAGCGCCAGCGGCGTTAGGGCGGAAGGTGCGGGCTGGCCTCAGTGCCACCAGCGTGCGCCAGCTCCACGCGATCCTGCGGCGCGCTCTCGCGGACGCGGTGCGGTGGGGGCTGGTGTCGCGCAACGTCGTCGCCCTGGTCGACCCACCTCGCAGGGTGCGTCACGAGATCCGGACCTTCACCCCCGAGCAGGGCCGTGCCTTCATCGCCGCTGTGGCGGGCGATCGGCTTGGTGCGCTGTACGTGCTGGCGATCGGCACCGGCATGCGCCAGGGCGAGCTGCTGGCGCTGAGGTGGAGAAACGTCGACCTCGCAGCGGGCGTGCTCGCGGTCCGCGCCAGCCTGTACCGCGCCGAGGGCAGCCTTCGGATGGACGAGCCGAAGACCGAGCGATCCCGGCGTCTCGTCCATCTGAGCCCCGATGTGGTGATCGCGCTCCGGCAGCATCTAGAGCGGCAGGCGGACGAACGGCGGGTGATGGGCGAGTTCTGGGAGGACCAGGACCTGGTTTTCCCCAACACTCTGGGCCGGCCGATCGAGGCGTCGAACCTGCTGAGCCGCTCGTACTACCCCCGGGTGAAGCGCGCCGGGCTGCCTCGCATCCGCTTCCACGACCTTCGGCATACGACGGCGACGCTGCTGCTCGGCACCGGCGTCCACCCCAAGGTCGTCTCCGAGATGCTGGGCCACGCGAGCATCGCGATCACCCTGGACACCTATAGCCACGTGACCCCGGCGATGCACCGTGAGGCGGCGGACGCCATCGCCTTGCTGCTGGCAGATGGTGGTCAGAATGGTGGTCAACCTGGGGCGGCCGTGTCCGCGGAGGCACCGTAGTGGCACGCTTCCGTATTCGGAAGCCTGGTACCCGCTACAGGACTCGAACCTGTGACCAAGGGATTAAGAGTCCCCTGCTCTACCAACTGAGCTAAGCGGGCACGCTGCCGGGGGACCGATTGTAGCGCCGCCGACCTGGGCGTCCCGGATCAGCGGCGGGAGGGGGCCATCGGTCCCTCGCCGCGGCCGACCCGGCCGGCGCGGCGCTCGCGCGGGAGCCAGAGCAGGGAGCGGCGCTGCTGGGCGAGGCGGAGCAGCAGGGAGGGTGGGTGGGGGGTGATGCCGCGCATCGGCGAGGTGGTGCGGCCGGCGATGGCGCGGCGCAGGTCGGCGCCGGTGCGGCCGGGGAAGGCCGTGAGCATCCGGCCCAGGTCGTGACGGCCGAAGTGGCTGTCGCCCGCGCCGAGGGCGGCGCCGAGGCGGTCGCGGTGCTCGGCGTAGAAGCCGTCGAGCTGCGACTGGGCGCGACCGGTCATCGGCGCGGTGTGGCGGATCTCGATGCCGTCGACGGTGCGGTGCTCGAGCAGGCGCAGCGCCCGCCGGGCGGTGATCGAGGCGAAGTAGGTGGGCATGAACGGGTGGGGCAGCACCGCCACCCCGCCCTGGTCGTGGATGGCGTCGACGGTGTCCTCGACGCTCATCCCCATGCGCACCGGGCGCTCCAGCCAGAGCCCGACCACGTGGACGCTCGCCGGGGCCGCGGTGGTCACCTCCTCGCCGGCCACCACCTCGACGCCGTGCCCGGCGCCGGCCTCGGCCGCCCGCGCGGTGGACGCCATCGTGTCGTGGTCGGTGACGCAGAGCACCGCGATGCCCGCGGCGGCGGCGGCGGCGACCAGCTCCTCGGGCGAGACCATGCCGTCGCTCGCGGTGGTGTGGGCGTGCACCTCGGCGGCGGAGAGGCCCGGCGCCAGCTGCACCCGGCCGCCCCGCGGCTCAGCCACCGGCGACCACCCTGGCCTCGCGCAGCGCCCGGACCCGCGGGGCCACGAGCCGGGTCATCGCCGCCCACGCGAGCGCGGCGCTGCCGATCCCCGCGAGGGCGTCGACGAGGTAGTGCTCGCCGAGGTAGACGATGCTGAACCAGACCATCAGGCACCAGGCGAGCGCCGGCCACACCAGCCGGCGGTCGAGGGCGCGGAGCGCCAGCAGGGCGAGCATCGGGAAGGCGGCGTGGAGCGAGGGGAAGGCGGCCACCGGGTTGGGGTTGAGCGACTGGTAGTAGGGGCTCACCGCGCTCGGCAGGGTCGTGCCGATGACCCGGCGGAAGCAGCACGCCACGGCGTGGTCCTGGGCGTACCAGGGCGGCGCGGTGGGCACCAGCAGGTAGACGACGAAGCAGGCGAAGGCGAGCCCCATGAGCGCGGTGACGAAGCGGAGGAAGAGCCGGCGGTCGACCAGCCAGAGCACCAGGCCGACCCCGATCGGCACCAGGAAGTGGCAGAAGTAGACCACGGTGGCGGCGTCGTCGACGACCTCGCCGAGCGGGGCGAGGGCGTGCTGGAGGATGGCGGTCGGCAACTGGCCGCCGCCCAGCCACCGGTCGGCGGCGGCGAGCTCGGAGACGATCGGGGGGATGCCGGTGCGCGGGGCGATCCCGCGCATCGCCTCCCAGCCGAGGAGGATCGCCACGAACGGCACCCAGTCGGCGGCGAAGCGGACCAGCCGGCCGCTCACCACCGCCACCGGGACGAGCAGGAGCAGCAGGTAGTCGGGGGAGACGGAGATCCCGCGCCAGATCATCACCGCGCTCACCAGAACGAGATAGAGGAGGGCGAGACCCGCCAGCGGGCCGGGGCGGAGGGCGCGCGCCGAGAAGGTCTCCTGTCTCGCCATCCGCCGGAGGATACACGCCGGTCTCAGGCGGCCCGCCTGCGCCTCCTGCCCTCGCGGCCAAGCCGCTGCTGCAGCACCCCGAGCACCGCCGCCTCCTCCGGGGAGAGGCGGTGGAGGTCGTTGCGGATCTCGGCGGCGGCGCGAGCCTCGAGGAGCGGCACCGCGCACGCCAACACCTTCTCCCGGGGCAGGCCGGCACGGGCCATGTCGCGGGCGACCCGCCGCCGGATCCGCGGCAGCGCCCGCGCGAAGGCGATGGTGTGCTCGTACTTGTGGGCGTCGCGCACCTCGCGCCAGCGGTCGTGATAGCGGTACACCTTGCGGCGGCGGGCGTCGCGGCCGGTGGCCTGCATGTGTCCGCGGTCGCTCGGGCAGATCCAGACGTCGGTCCACGCAGGGGGGATGGCGAGGTGCCTGATCCGCGGCAGCGTCTCGGTGTCGGTGACCCGCAGTCGTCGAGGTGGCGCAGGCCGGCCGCGCTAGCGCGAGGTCTTATGCCCCGTCTATCACGGGTTCACACCTCGCTAGGCTACCCCGCGGATGACCGACTTTCGCCTCCCCGAATCCGACGAGGAGCCCGCGGCTCCCGTCGCCGCCCGCCACGGCAGCGCCCTGCCCGGCGAGGCGCTGCTCTCCGCCGCCGTCGACCTGCCCTGGGACGGCTGGCTCGGGAGCGGCGCGGCCGATCAGGTGCGTGACGGCTCGCTGGGACTGGTGCGCCACGCCTACCCGGCGACCGCGGCCCGCGACATGGGCCAGGCGTCGACCACCGCGGGGATGCTCCGCGGCGACCCCGCCGCCCGCGAGCGGCTCGGCGCGGTGGCGCTGCGGGTGGCCGCCGCCCACCACCGCCCGGCGCGGATGCCCCATCAGCCCGGGGAGGAGCCGTTCGCGTGGTGGGTCGCCGAGGAGCGGGCGCTGGTCTGGATGCCCTGGGAGGGCGAGGCCCCCTACGGCCTCGAGCTGCTGGAGAGCGGTCAGGCCGACGCGGTGGTGGTCACCGCCCCGGACGCCTGCTGGACCGTGTTCCGGACCGGCCTGCCCCGCCGCGGCGCCCGAGGAGGCTGGGCCCAGCTCCCCGAGCGCTTCCGCACCGCCATCGCCGAGCGGGCCCGGACCGAGGCCACCGCCCTGGAGCGGGCCCGGTGGCGGCGCGAGGGAGACGTCATCACGGTGCGCTGGCGCGAGGGCGAGCGCCTCCGGAGTGCCACGGTGAGCGTGAACCGCCCGCCCACCACCGGCTGAGAGCTCGTTGAGAACCGCTCCCGGGGGGGTCTGGGCGGCCCGGAGCCTCCATATACTCGGCTCACCATGACCTCGCCCCGCGTGCTCGTCGTCGACGACGAGCCGAGCATCACCGACTTCATCGCCCTGGGACTGCGCCACGAGGGCTTCGACGTCCGCACCGCGCCCGACGGCCGGGCCGCGCTCCGCGTCGTCGACGACTTCAAGCCGCAGATCGTGGTGCTCGACCTGATGATGCCGCGGATGGACGGCTGGGAGCTCTGCCGCGCCCTCGCCGGCGACCGCAACCGCGGGCTGATCATCCTCAGCGCCCGGGACGAGACCACCGACCGCATCCAGGGGCTGGAGCTGGGCGCCGACGACTACCTGGTCAAGCCGTTCGAGTTCGGCGAGCTGCTCGCCCGGGTGCGCGCCGTGCTCCGCCGCCGCCAGCCCGACCTCGCCCGGGTGGTGCGAGCCGGCGAGCTCAGCATCGACACCGCCACCCGGGAGGTGCGGCTCGGCGAGCGGCTCATCGAGCTCAGCGTCCGCGAGTTCGACCTGCTCCACTTCCTCGCCCTCAACGCCGACCAGGTGCTGCCCCGCCAGCGCATCCTCGACGAGGTCTGGGGCTACAACTTCTTCGGCGACGAGAACAACGTCGAGGTCTACGTCCGCTACCTGCGGCAGAAGCTCGTCGACCACCAGCACCAGCGCATCCAGACGGTGCGCGGAGTCGGCTACCGGCTCCGCACCGAGGTGGGCGCGGTGGCGGAGGTCTGAGCCGACGGCCTCGCCGGGCAGGCTCCGCCGCGCCCTGGGCTCGCTGCGCTGGCGGCTGACGCTCACCTACGTCGCGCTGCTCGCCCTGCTCCTCGCCGGCCTCGGCGCCTTCCAGTACGTGGCCCTGCAGCGCAGCCTGGTGGGCACGCGGGTGACCGACCTGCGCGGCGACCTGCAGGGGGCGATCCGCGATCTCGGCGTCAACGCCCTGCGGCCGGGGCTGCAGCGACCGGTTCCGACGGCGGCGGAGATCAAGGCGGTGACGTCGGGCCAGAGCTGCGCCTCGGTCCCCGCCAAGGTGGTCGCCAGCGTCGCCACCTTCCTCGCCACCCGCACCGCCGTCGTGTCGGGACAGAGCGTCTCGATCGCCGTGTACGACGCCAACCTCAACGTGATCGGGACGCACTACCCCGCCAGCCTCGCCACCCTGCCCCGGCTGTCCTCGACGGCGCTCGACGACGCCCTCGCCGGCCGCGAGCCCGCCGCGCAGGTGGTCGAAAACGCCAGCGGCGAGGCACAGCTGGTGGTCGCCTTCCCGGTGCACGCGAACGTGGCCTCACGCAGGCCCGCCTGCGTCGTCGCCCAGCTGGGCACCCCGATGGCGCCGATCGACGACGTCCTGACCTCCGATCGCAACGCGGTCCTGGTCGGCGGCGGCGGGGTGCTCCTGCTCGCCCTGCTCGCCGGGCTCTGGCTCACCGAGCGCACCCTCGGGCCGCTCCACCGGGTCACCGCCACCGCGGGGAGGCTCGCCGCCGGTGACCTCCGCGCCCGCAGCCGGCTCCCCGAGCGCGGCGACGAGGTGGGCACGCTGGCGCGCGCCTTCGACGACATGGCCGACCGCATCGAGGTGGCCTTCGCCGCCCAGGCCGAGTCGGAGGCGCGGACGCGGCGGTTCATCGCCGACGCGTCCCACGAGCTGCGCACCCCGCTGACCGCGCTGAAGGGATACATCGACGTGCTCCGGCGCGGCGTCTCCCGCGACCCGGAGTCGCTGGCGGCAGCGCTCTCGGCGATGGCCCACGAGTCGGAGCGGATGCGGGTGCTCGTCCTCGACCTGCTCACCCTCGCCCGGATCGACGCCCGTCCGCCCACGAACCCCGAGCAGCTCGACCTCAACGAGGTGCTCTCCAGGGTGCTCGACGATGGGGTGCCGGGGATGCCGGAGGTTCTGGAGCGGCAGTTCGCCAGCCCGCCGGTGACGGTCACCGCCGACCGCGGTGCGCTGATCACCGTGGCCCGCAACCTGCTGGTCAACGCCTGCAAGTACGCCCCCGGGGCGCGGCAGGTGTGGTCCACCGAGGTCGAGGACGGGCAGGCCCGTTTCACCGTGTTCGACGAGGGTCCGGGGATCCCTGCCGCCGACCTTCCCCATCTCTTCGAGCGCTTCTACCGCGGCGAGAAAACCCGGGCGCGCGAGGAGGGCGGAAGCGGGCTCGGCCTCAGCATCGTCGAGGGGCTGGTCCGCGCCCAGGGTGGCGAGATCTCGATCGAGAGCGAGGAGAGCCACTGGACCCGGGTGTCCGTACGTCTCCCGGTGTCAACCCGGTAGCGCGACCCCACCCGAACGCGTCACACTCACGGGTCTACTCAGTCTGTGCAGACGTGGGGCCAAGGATGGTAGGATCTCACCCACGAGAGGTTGCATTGATGCACTCATTCTTAAACTGCCGCGAGGTGTTTCCATGAGCCATCGTAGAAGGATGTTGACCGCCGTTCGCGCCGTCGCCGTTGCGCTCTCCCTGGGGGGCGGCGCGCTCATGGGGCACAGCGGGATCGACTCCGCCCGCGCCGCCACCACCGCGGACACCCCTCCCGGATCGTCCGTCGCCGCCGCACCCGCGGCGACCTCCACCGAGTGCGACAAGGACGACGCCGACAAGGCGAAGCCCGACGTCACCACCGACCAGGCGAAGCCCGCCGCGGTGACCGACCAGGCCACGCCCGCGGAGAAGGACGCCGACGCGGGCGACGCCAAGGACAAGGACGCCGACACCGACAAGGACGGCGACAAGGACAAGCCGGACGACGACCAGGACAAGGCGGATGACGACAAGGACGCCAAGGACACCGACGACACCTGCGCGACCTCCGGGACGGGCGGCGTCGCCGTGCCCCCCGCCGCCGCCCCGCCGCTGCCGGCCACCGGCAACGCCACCAAGGCCGCGGCCGCGTCGGCTCCACTGACCGGCGTTCCCAACACCGGCTCCGAGGTGCCCTTCGCCGCCGGGCTGCTGCTGACCACCGCGGGCGCCGCGGCGCTGATCGCGGGCCGGCGGCGCCGCCGCAGCGAGTAGACCGTCGAACCCGGCGGGGGCTACTGCGGGCGGGCGACCACCACCCGCACGTAGCCCCCGGCCGACTCCTCGAGGACGAGCACCGGGAAGCCGTCCTCCTCGCAGGAGCGAGGGACGTTCTCCTCGGGCTCGCCGTGGTCGAGCCAGACCTCCACGCACTGTCCCGGCTCGACCCTGTCGAGGGCGACGCGCGTCTTCACGTAGTTCAGCGGGCAGCCGACGCCGCGCAGGTCGAGGGTGCGGGCGGGGACCGGGACGGCGGCGCTCACAGGTCGAAGGGCGACTGCACGGCGAAGTGGCTGAACACCGAGAAGCGGTCGGCGAGCAGCAGCACCCCGAAGACCAGCAGCAGCGCGCCGCCGACGAGGTTGACGACGCCGAGGTGCCGGTTGACGGCGCGGATCGGCCCCTGCAGCCGGTCGGTGAGCGCCGCCAGCAGCATGAACGGCACCGCCAGCCCCAGGCAGTACGCGACCATCACCGGGAGGCCGTCGAAGCGGCCGTCCTGGGCGACGCTGAGGATGGCGCTGAGCTGGGGCCCGATGCAGGGCGTCCACCCGGCGGCGAAGGTGACGCCGAGCAGCAGCCCGCCGAGCAGGCCACCGCGCTCGGGCAGCCGGTGGATGCGCACCTCGCGCATCAGCGCGCCGATGCGCAGCACCCCCAGGGTCTGGAGCGCGAGCACGATCACGATGCTGCCGGCGACGATGTCGACGGCCCGCTGGTGGGTCGCGAGCACGGTCACGTCGAGGGCCCGCAGCACGTAGTAGAGGCCGATGAACACGGCGCTGAAGCCGAGGACGAAGGCGGCGCCGTTGGCGAGCACCGGCACCCGGGTGGCCGCCGCGCCGCCGCGGACCGCCACCGCCACCGCCGCCCCCGGGCCCTCGCCGGGGGCGCCCACCGCCGGCAGCGGGACCGGCTCGCCGGCGCGGCTGCCCAGGTAGGCGAGGTAGGCGGGCGCCAGCGGGAAGACGCAGGGCGACAGGAAGGAGACCATCCCGGCCGCGAAGGCGAGCGGGTAGCTGAGGTGGAGAACGGTGCTGGCGATCACCCTGGCCGTGCAGGATACGCGACGTCCGCCTCAGCCCCGCCGCACGAGATCGGGGTCGATCCGCACCACCGCGCTGATCTCGATCGCCGCTCCGAGGGGCAGCTCGGCGACGCCCACCGCGGCGCGGGTGTGCCGGCCGCGCTCGCCGAGCACCGCCACCATCAGTTCCGAGGCGCCGTTGAGCACCGCCGGCTGGGCGGAGAAGCCCGGGGCGCTGCGCACGTAGCCCTCGAGGCGGAGCACCTGGCGGACGGCGTCGAGCGAGCCGGTGGCGGCGCGCATCAGCGCGAGGAGGTTGAGGGCGCAGAGCCGGGCCCCGGCCGCGGCCGCCTCGACGCCGACCTCGGCGCCGACCACACCGGCGCAGCGCAGCTCGCCGTGGGCGAGGGGAAGCACCCCGCTGGTGTAGAGGAGGTCGCTGGCGACCAGGTAGGGCACGTAGGCGCCGAGCGCGGCCGGGGGCTCGGGCAGCTCGATGCCGAGCTCGTCGAGGCGGGCGGAGGTATCGGGCATCGGCTATCTCCCGGGGGGGGCCACCATGACGTCGATCGCCGCCTCCAGCTGGGTGAGGTTGCGCACCTCGGCCACCTGGGTGCAGTGGGGCACGTACGCGGGCATCGCCGAGTCGCCGAGCCCCCAGCTCAGCCGCGCCTCGGGGTTGAACCACACCACCCGCCGCGCCCGCGCCCGCAGGCTGCCGAGCACCTCGGCGCGGGGCGGGGTGTAGTTGCCCCGGCCGTCGCCGAGCACCAGCAGGATGGTGCGTGGGGTGACCGCGTCGGGGTACTCGGCGGCGAAGCTCTCCAGGCTGCGGCCGTAGTTCGTCGACGAGTACCAGGCGATGTCCCGGGGCTGCATGGCGCGGTCGATGGCGGTGGCGGCGTCGGCCTCGGCGAACTCGCTCGTCACCTCCACCGTGCCGCTGACGAAGACGAACGTGCGCACCCGGCTGAAGCGGTCCTGGAGTCGGTACAGGAAGTGGAGCATGAACCGCACCGTCGACTGCATCGAGTTGCTGATGTCGCAGAGCGCGGCCACCTGGGGCTTGTGCTGCGGCGGCTTCTCCCAGCGCAGCCTGAAGGGCACCCCGCCCGACTGCAGGTTGGCCCGCCAGGTGCGCTGCATGTCGAGGGCGCCGCGGCGCCGGGGGCGGCGGCGCAGCTCGGGCAGCGAGTCGAGCTTCCGTCCGAGCCGTTCCACCAGCCGCGCCATCTCCGCCGACTCGCGCGGCGAGAAGGCGCCGAGAGGGGCGCGGCCGAGGTCGCTGCGCAGCCGCTCGCGGCGGCGCTGGGCGTCGATCCGCTCGAACTCGGCGTCGACGGTGCCGCGCACCGTGGCCCGCAGCCGGTCGAGCTGCTGGCGCAGCCGCTCCCGCCAGGCGCGCGCCGCACCCTCGTCCATCCCCGCCGCACGCAGCGCCGCCTGGAAGCGGTCGAGGGCGGCGTCCGCGCCGGAGCCGGCGCCCAGGGCCTCGAGGATTGAGCGGCCCGCCATCCCTCGCTGGAGCAGCGACTCCAGGCCGGCGATCGCCTCGCGGGCCGCCTCGCGGACCATCAGCGCGAGCTCGAGGTCGCCCATGTCCATCAGCCGGTCGAGCAGCGCCTGGAGCTCGGCGCCGAGCTCGTCGAGCGCCTCCGGCGGCAGCGCGGGGAGGTCGTCCGGGGGCTCGACGGTGGGCAGCACGCCGCCGTGGCTGCCGTAGGGCGAGAAGTAGAGGTCGAAGAGCTGCTCGAAGAGCTCGAGGTCGATGCTCCGCTTCACCAGGGTGCCGCGCAGCGCGGCGCGGAAGGTGCGGCGGTCGTCGAGCTCGACGCTCCCCGCGGCGACCAGCGCCTCGGCGGCCTCGGGCGGCGACACCCGCACCCCGGCGGCCCGCAGCGCCGCCACGAACTGGAGGATGTGCTCGTCCACCGCGCGTCCGCTAGTTGAGCAGCGCGTGGAGCGACTCGCGTCCCTTGCGCACGTCGCCCTCGTACTTCAGCACCAGCGAGAGGGTCTCGGAGACCACCGCCGGGTCCAGGGTCTCGGCGTTGAGCAGCACCAGGGCGCGTGCCCAGTCGATCGACTCGGAGATGCTGGGGAGTTTGCGCAGGCCCAGGGTGCGCAGCTTCGCCATCGCGTGGGCGACCTGCCGGGCCAGCTCGGCGGAGGCCTCGGGGACGCGGCGGCGGATGATGTCGCGCTCGCGCTCGGGGCCGGGGAAGTCGAGGTGGAGGTGGAGGCAGCGCCGCCGCAGCGCGTCGCTCAGCTCGCGCTGCGCGTTGCTGGTCAGCACCGTCACCGGCCGGGTGCGGGCGGTCAGGGTGCCGAGCTCCGGGACGGTGACCTGGTAGTCGCCGAGCATCTCGAGGAGGAACGCCTCGAACTCGGCGTCGCCCTTGTCGATCTCGTCGATGAGCAGCACCACCGGCTTCTCGCTGAGGATCGCCTTCAGCAGCGGGCGGGGGAGCAGGAAGCGGTCGCTGAAGAAGACGTCGTCCTGGACGGCGATGCGCTCGACCGCCTCCGCCAGGGTGGCGGCGTCGCCGACCGCCTCGCCGATCTTGTCGCGAAGGATCTGGGTGTAGAGCAGCTGCTTGGCGTACTCCCACTCGTAGAGCGCCTTGGCCTCGTCCAGACCCTCGTAGCACTGCAGCCGGATCAGCTCGCGACCCAGAGAACGCGACAGCGCCAGCGCCAGCTCGGTCTTGCCCACGCCCGCGGGCCCCTCGACCAGCACCGGCTTCTCCATGCGGACGGCGAGGAACGCCACCACGGCGGCGTCGCGGTCCACCAGGTAGCCGGCGGCATCGAGGCGCTCGGCGCACGCCTCGATGCTGGCGAAGGCGTCGGGCGCGGCGGTCAGGGCGGACCCTCGATGTCGAGGCGGCGCTGCCGCCAGCGCAGGAAGACGTAGACGGCGCCGACGAGCACGAGCAGCTCGGCGGCCAGCGGCAACGGCCAGTCGAGGAGCCGCCGCAGCCCGGTGCTGCCGGTGGCCGGCGGGGGGGCGACGTTGACCGGCTCCGGCGGCGGGGAGAAGGGCGGCAGCGAGGTCGGACTGGGCAGCGGCACAGCGGCCTCCGGGGTGCCCACCGGCGCCGGTGTGGGGGCGGTGGCGTCGGTCTGGGCGTAGAGCACCCCGCCGGCGGCCGGCGGGTCCAGGGCCACGACCACCAGGGGCGGGTTGGTGGGCGACACCGCCAGCGTGGCCACGTTGCGGGTGGTCGGCGGCAGCCCCTGGTCGAAGGCCCCCCAGGTGAGGCCGCCATCGGTGGAGCGGAGCATCTGGCCGCCGGCGCTGCCCCCGGCGTCGCTGCCGGCATAGACCAGCTTGGGGTCGATGGGGCTGAAGGACGCCGTGGTCAGCCGCATCGCCGCCTGGACCGCCTCCGCGCCCGCCGGCGGATAGGTCTGCGTCCAGTTGACGGCGTTGTCGGCGGTCCGGAAGAGCCCCTGGTTGGTGGAGGCCAGCAGCGGCCGCGTCTGGGTGGCGGCGTCGATGGGCCCGGCGGCCAGGGAGCCGACCGTCACCGGGTGCTTGGTGGGGTCGACCCCGGGCAGCTCGGCAGGCTTCCACTCGGCGTTGAGGCCGGCGTTGGTGAACAGGTAGCTGGTGGAGCCGGGCGGGGCCCCGTCGGTGCCCGCGGCCACCGTCAGCGCCGGGGCGTTGGTCAGGACGGCGAGTGAGCTGACGTCGTACCCGGCCAGCCCGGCGCTGCGCCAGGTGGTGCCGTCGGGGCTGACGGCGACACCGTCGGTGGTGCCGGCGATGACGCCGCTCAGCGAGAACGCCAGGGAGCGCACCGTGGGGCTGGGCAGCCCGGCGGTGATCGTCGACCAGGTGGCGCCCGCGGTGGTGCTGCTGGCGATCCCGGCGCCGTCGAGCCCGGCGAACGCCGGATTGGGCGCGCGCGGATCGAAGCCCACCGCCCAGACCCGGCCGCTGGCCAGGGTGGTCTGCGCCCAGGTCACGCCGGCGTCGGCGGAGCGGTAGACGCCGTGGTCGGTCGCGGCCAGCTGCACATGGGGATCCGCGGGGTCGACGGCAACGCTCCAGATGCGTCCGTTGCCGAGATCCGGCAGGGTGCCGGCGGGGGCCCAGGCGGCGGCGGCGTGGAGTGGGACGGTGGGCGAGTGGGGTGTTGCGGCCAGCGCGACGGTCAGCGCGAGGCTGGTGACGAGCATCGGCACCCGCCGCCTGGCCCCCCCGGGATTGGTCACGGAGCCCGAGGATAGCAGGGCGCCGTTTTCCGGCTGGTGACGCCGATGACGCCGTCGCGAGCCACCTAGACTGACCTCGTGGCCGCCGACCTTCCGCGTCTCGCCATCGGCCGCGAGGTCACTGCGCACTGGGACGCGGCCGTCCGCCGCGAGTGGCTGGTCACCGACGGCACCGGCGCCTACGCCATGGGGACGGTGGCGGGGGCGCGCACCCGGCGCTACCACGGCCACCTCATCACCGCCGTGAAGCCGCCGGTGGGCCGCACCCTGGTGGTCGGGGGCATCGCCGAGGGGGTCGCCGGCGAGACCGGCGGCCGGCAGTGGCTCCACTCCCAGGAGTGGGCGGGCGGCAGCGTCGATCCCCGTGGCCACGAGCTGCTCGAGGAGTTCGCGCTCGACGGCACCCTGCCGGTCTGGCGCTGGTCCCTCAACGACGGCGCCATCCTCGAGAAGCGCCTGTTCATGCCCGCCGGCTCCCAGGCCTCGTTGGTGGCCTACCGGGCCGTGACCGTCCCGGGTGGCGGCCGCCTCCACCTCGACCTGCGTCCCCTGCTGGCGTGGCGGGACCACAACGCCACCTACAGCGACACCGGAGATCCGCACGTCGCCGTCACCGCGGGCCGGCTCACCACCCGCTTCCCCGGCGGCGAGGTGGTGATCACCGCGTCGGCGGGGGACTGGGAGGCCGGTGTCGACTGGTACCGGCGCTTCGTGCTGGGCCAGGAGTGGGAGCGCGGCCTTGACGCTGTCGAGGACCTGGTCTCGCCCGGATCCCTGCGGGTCGGCCTCACCGAGGGGGAGACGGTGGCGCTGGCGCTGTCGGCCGGGCCCGCCGCCGGCGTCGACCCGGCGGGGTGGGCCGAGCTGCTGGAGGCGGAGCGCTGCCGGCAGGCGGCGCTGCTGGGGCGGGCCGGCCTTGACGCCGAGCCCGGCTGGATCCGCCGGCTGGTGCTCGCCGCGGACGCCTTTGTGGTGGGCCGGGACGGCGGCAGCACCATGATTGCGGGCTACCCCTGGTTCGGCGACTGGGGCAGGGACACGATGATCGCGCTCCCCGGCATCAGCCTGGCCACCGGCCGCCCCGAGGTGGCGCGGGGCCTGCTGCGCACCTTCGCCGCCCACGTCGACCAGGGCATGATCCCCAACCGCTTCCCGGAGGCGGGCGAGAGCCCCGAGTACAACACCGTCGACGCCACCCTCTGGTATGTCGAGGCGCTCCGCGCCTACGTGGCCGCCACCGGCGACGAGGATCTGGTCGGCGAGCTCTGGCCGGTGCTCGAGCAGATCGTCCGCTGGCACCTCGCCGGCACTCGCTTCGGCATCGGCGTCGACCCCGCCGACGGGCTGCTCCGCGCCGGGCAGCCGGGGGTGCAGCTGACCTGGATGGACGCGCGGGTCGGCGACCATGTGGTCACGCCCCGCATCGGCAAGCCGGTGGAGGTCAACGCGCTCTGGCACAACGCCCTCCGCTCCCTGGAGGGATGGGCCGCGACGCGCAGCTCGCGGCACGACCACCGGGCCCTGGCGAATCGCGTTGCGGCCGGCTTCGACCGCTTCTGGGACCCCCGCCGCGGCCACCTGGTGGACGTTCTCGACGGGCCCTCCGGCACCGAGACTGCGCTGCGCCCCAACCAGCTCCTGGCCGTGTCGCTGACCCACAGCCCGCTCGACCGCGCCCGCGCCGCCGGGGTCGTCGCCGCCTGCATGCGCGACCTGCGCACCTCGCTGGGCGTCCGCACCCTGAGCCCGGCCGATCCCGGCTATCGGGGCGCCCACCTCGGCGGGGTGGCCGAGCGCGACGGCGCCTACCACCAGGGGACGGCCTGGCCCTGGCTGCTGGGATCGCTGGCGTCGGCCCATCTGCGCGTCCACGGCGACCCGACGGCGGCGCGAGCGCTGCTGGAGCCGCTCCAGCACCATCTGATTGACGCCGGCATGGGATCGATCAGCGAGATCGCCGACGGCGAGCCGCCCCATCTCCCGCGCGGCTGCCCCTGGCAGGCGTGGAGCGTCGCCGAGGTGCTGCGAGCCTGGCTGGCCACGGGAGCGAGCGCAGCAACTATCGTTCGCCTCCGTCCGTCAACCAGCGGAGGGCAGTCCCGGTGCTGAAGGGATTTCGCGACTTCATCCTGCGGGGCAACGTCGTCGACCTGGCGGTGGCGGTGGTCATCGGTACCGCCTTCGGCCTCGTGATCATGGCCCTGGTCAAGGACATCATCACGCCGATCATTGCGGCCATCGGAGGCAAACCCGACTTCGCCTCCCTCGACTTCACCGTCAACGGCAGCACCTTCAGGTACGGCGACTTCATCAACGCCGTCATCGCGTTTCTGCTGGTGGCCGCGGCCATCTACTTCGTGGTCGTGGTCCCCATGCAGAAGTTCATGGAGCGCCGCGCCAGACCCGCCACCGACATCAGCACGCGCGAATGCCCCGAGTGCCTCAGCACCATCCCCAGGGGGGCGCGGCGCTGCTCCTTCTGCACCGCCGAGGTGGGGACCGCCGCCTGACCCTCAGACGGGCACCGGTGGCGCCGGCGCGATTTCCAGAGTGGCGCGTTCCAGGGTGGTGGTGGTCAGCATCGACACCCAGTCCGCGGCCAGGCTGATCTCGGCGTTGGTGAAGGTGCGGTCGTCGGCGCGGGACAGGCTCATGACCCCGCGGGCCGCGCCCAGATGGGTGTCGAAGGGCACCAGCAGAGAGGCACGGACCGTCCGGCGCCGATCGGCGACGACGCCGTCGAAGGCGGCCGTGGTGAGGTGGACCGGCTCCCCGATGCGCAGCGTCCGGCCCGCGTAGTTGCGGTGGCCGGGGTCGACGAAGGCCGCCAGCGGCAGGGAGCGGCCGGCCACGGCCACCAGGCGGAGCTGATCGAGGCTGGGCTGGAGCAGCATCATGCTGGCCCGATCCGAGGCCAGGCCGCCGCGGACGAAGGCCATGGATCGGTCCAGGCTGGGCACCAGCGCGTGGTGCAGGTGGCGCTGCAGCGCCGCCTCGCTGAGGATCTGGTTGTAGCGCAGGGTGTGCTCGTCCCAGTGGTGGCGGGCGGCGAGCTGCCGCGACCGCAGGCTGCGGCGACGCCAGTCGGCGGGATGGTCGCGCAGCCGGGCGATGGCCTGGACCAGCGACCGAGGGATCGCAGGAAGCTGAAGCCGTCGGCACCCGGTGTCCCGGCCCGGCTCAGCACGCCGGGGCGGACCACCACGAAGGTGGCCAGGCCGGGGTCGCCGGCCGGCGCTCCCGGGGGCAGTCCGGTGCCCGGCCGGCCGGGCGCGGGGGAGGTGGTGAGCGCGGGTGCGGTCGACGGGCAGCTGGGGCCCGGCGACCGCGATGGCGACAGCGAGGGCGACGGGGTGACGGCCGCGGTGGCGCGGGGCGTGGCGGGGGCGGTCACCACGCTGTCCGAGGTGCTGACCGACGAGGGGGCGGTCTGCCCACACGCTGTCATCCCCAGCAGCGCGGAGACCAGCAAGTGGCGGAGCCGGGGTGAGTGCATCGGCCGCATTATCCGGAGCGGCGTCCCACCCCCGGACGTCGCTCCGGGGTAACGGGCGCCACCAGCCCTGATCACGCTTCTCGGAAAACCCCGGAGCCATGCCTATAGTTCGGCGCATGGCCGGCCCCAACAAGAAGGCTCAGGCACAGGACGGGGCGGATGCGGCGGTTCCCCGGCCGACGGGTCAGCGGGGTGCGCCCCATGGCCAGGTGCGTGCCCTCGTCGCCAACTCCCTGCTGAACTCCGTGCCGGAGGGCGGCGACGAGCCGGAATCGGGCGTGCCCGTGGCCGTCCCGCCCGCCTTCAGCCTGCTGCCCCGGCCGCAGCCGCCAGGGGTTCGGGGCAACCGCCTTCCGCCGGCGGCGGCAGGTCACGCCGAGGTGGCGGAGGTGCCGGTCAACGGCGCCGCCCCCAACGGCGCCTCCCAGCCCCACGGCGCCGAGCGCGACGGCGAGGCGCCCCTCCCGCCGGCGTCGGGCGTGCTCGGCGTTCTCATCGACGAGGTCCGCAGCCTGCAGGCCGAGGTGCAGACGCTGCGCAGTCTCGAGGCGGACACCCGGGACCCAGCCCGGCAGGCGCCGCCGGCGGCGGACAACCGCGCCGACGTCCTCGGCCTGGTCGGCGGCATGCTCGTCGCCGTGATCCTGATCGCCATCATCGTGGTGGTCATCGCCCGCGGCGGCTGAGCTGCCGACGGCGTCACGAGGCGGCGATGGTCGGGCCCGGGGTCTCCGGGTCGGGCGGCGCGGGCACCGTGATGGAGGCCAGCGTCGAGGGGTCGGCCACGTAGAACAACCCCATCTGGAACTGCGTGTGCTCCCAGATCCGCCACACCGGGACGGCGCGGCTGGTGATGGCGTCGAAGTACGGCTGGGTCATACCGTTGGCGATGCTGATGTCCTTGGTGGCCATCACGAACCAGTGGACACCCCGGGTGGCCAGGGTGAGCGGGTCGCGCTCCGAGGTCAGCTCGTACTCGCCGTTCGGGTAGAGGTATTTCAGCTCCTGGTAGGCGAATCCGGGCGCCGCCACCACCGACCCCAGGGGCACGTTGGTGTCGATCTGGGTCTGCAGGACGGGCACTCCGTCGTCGTGCTCGACGGCGAAGCGCCGCACCCATATCTGGGCGTTGGGCGCCAGCACCACCACCGCCAGCACCATCGCCACCAGCGAGACGTTGATCTGCCGCAGCAGCCGCCGCGGATCGACGTGCGGTTCGCGCAGCACCTCGCGGAAGCCCGTCACCAGCAGCGGCAGGTTGAGGGCGAAGGTGTAGCCGATCACCGCCACCACTGGCAGCATCAGGTAGTAGAAGAACTGGTCGTTGAGGGTGCCGAACTTGGCCAGCGCCGCGAAGTAGGCGTAGGTCACCCCCGCCCAGGCGGCCAGGAATCGCGAGACCCGGTCCCGTCGGAACCACAGCCACGCGGTCGCGGGGGCGCCCAGGCCGATGATCAGGTAGCTGGTCCAGTAGTCGGAGGCGTTCTGGATGAGGGCGCCGGTGAAGGACACCCCCTGGCGGTTGAACCCGGTGTACCGGAAGACGCCGACCAGCCGGTTGTACTGGAAGAGCTTGAGCGTCAGGAAGCTGCCACCCTCACCGACGCCCACCGCCCACAGCGGGTAGACGGCGTACACGGCCACCGCCGTCAGCGTGATCGTCAGCGGCTCCTTCCAGCTCACCTCGCGGCGCAGCCAGAGCACCACCGGGATGGCGAGGCTGAAGAAGACCAGCTCCTTGGAGAGCAGCGCGCCGCCGAACAGCGCTCCGGCCAGCAGCCGTCGCCGCCACGTCCAGCGCCCCAGCGAGGCGTACACGAACCACAGCGCCAGGAGCACCCACATGGCCGCGAACGGCTCCAGGTAGAGGCGGCGCGTGACCCGGATGACGAACGGGTCGGTGACGAAAAGGAGCGCCATCGCCAGCCCCGTCCAGGCGCCGCGCAGTCGCCATCCCAGGGCCAGGACGCCCACCGCCGTGAGCGCACCGATGACGGCGTTGACAATGCGCAATTGCAGCACCAGGTCGACGTTGCCGGTCTGTCCCAGGCCAAAGAGCTTGATGAGCGGCGCCACCACCAGGAAGAACAGGGGCGGCTGCCAGAAGAACTGCATTCCCTGGACGCTCAGCGACTGCCCGCCGGCCACGTGCTGGCTGACGCTGGCGTAGATGAACTCGTCGATGTGGAGGTCCGGCGAGAGGGTCCGCCGGTAGGCGTCGATGAGCAGCGCCAGCGAGAAGACCGCCGCCCCGGCCAGCAGCGGGCCGGGACGCAGCCGCGCCCGCACGCCCCGGCCGGCGGGTTCTGCCGCCGCCACCGGTGGTGGCTGGACTCGCGTCCCGAGAGCGCCGGCTCCGGGGAAGCCCGGCAGTCGCCGCCCCCGGTCGCGCACGGAGCGGACCATGCGCTGACGATAGCGTCTGTCCGGCGAGGGCGGCCGCCGGCCGATCATGCGCCCGGGCGGCACCGTCACGGCGCAGGGCCGACGCCATAATCCCTCGGTGGCTGAGCGCGGGGTCCGGCCCGGGCCGCAGGCGGCGGTGTCGGGAGTGCGCGCCCCCGAGCCCGATGCGGTCCCGGCCCGGCCGGCCCGGCCGCCCGAGGACGGCGCGGCGGCCGCCTCGCATGCCGGAGCCGCCGCCGGCAGCGCTCTGCTCATCGCCTCCTTCGGCATCACCGGCCTGGGCAACTACGCCTACTCGCTGGTCCTGGCCCACCTGCTCGCACCCGAGGCCTTCGGCATCGTCTCGGTGGCCACCGCGTTCCTGCTCTTCGGCGCCTGGTTCACCAGCGCCGGATTCCCCTGGAGCGCGGCGCGGCGCCTCGCCGCCGGCGACGACGTCGCCGAGAAGGCCGCGGTCCTGCGCGGGGCGCTGCTCGGCAATCTGACCGTGGGGTCACTTCTGGGGGTGGTGGCCGTGGTCCTGTGGGTCACCGGGACGCTGCGGCTCGGCGGCGAGTCGGGTGCCCCCATCCTGGTCGCCGCCGCCACCTGCAGCCTGCTCGGCGTCAACGCGGCCGCCCGCGGCGGCCTCCAGGGGCTGTTCCGCTTCCGCGCCGTGGCGCTGGTCAACCTGCTCGAGGTGGCGGTCAAGCTGGCCGTCGGCATCGGCCTGGTCAAGGCGGGCATGGGGGCGACCGGCGGCGCGCTGGGCCTGCTGGCGGGTCTGGCGGTGGCGACCGCGATCTCGCTGAGCCAGCTCCGCGGACTGCCCCTGCTGCGCACCCGCGGCCTGGGCGGCACCCAGTTGCTGCGCGAGACCGTCCCCATCTTCATCGGCACCGCCGGCATGGCGCTGCTGGTGTTCAGCGACCAGCTGGCGGTCAAGGTTCTCTCCCCCGAGGCCGTGTCCAACACCGCGGCCGGGCTCTACCAGGCCGCCGTGACCCTGGGGCGCCTGCCCTACTTCTTCGCCTCGGCGCTGACCACAGCCATCTTCGCCCACGTCGCCGCCGCCCGCGGTGATGTGGCCAGCGGCCGCCTCTACGCTCGCAAGGGCTTCCTCTACGTCGTGACGCTGCTGACCCCCATCTCCCTGACCATGGCGCTGGCGCCGCGGGAGACGCTGCTCGCCTTCCTGCCGGAGCCCTATGCCCAGGCGTCCCCGGCGCTGCGCCTCATCGCCGTCGGCACCGTGGCGCTGTCCGTGGCCGCCTTCTTTGTCGGCGTTCTCCAGGCGGCCGGCCGGGGACGGCTGCCCGCCCTGGTGGTGCTGCTGGTGGTGGCGGTGGAGACGGTCGGGCTGGCGGTCGGGGTGTCCGTCGGCGGGTCGCGGGGGGGGGCGAAGGGGCCATGGTGGCGGCCGGGGCCGGCTATGCCGGGGCCTCCCTGGGCGCCGCCTGCATGCTGGCGGTGATCGTGATGCGCCACTTCGAGTGGCGTCCGCGACCCCGCGGCCCGGTGGTGTGGCTCCTCGCCTCGCTGGCCTTCGCAGGGGTGTTCTCGGCGCTGCCGCACCAGCCGCGGGTGCCGCTGTTCCTCGCCGCCGCCGTGGCCCTGGCCGCCTATCTGCTGGTGTCCATGTTCGGACTGCTGCAGCCGGGAGACGTGCTCACGCTCCGCGGGGTCATCCCCCTGGGGCGTCGCCGCCGGGCGCCGGAGCGCCTGGACCTCGACGGCGGCGTCAGCGTCGTCTGCCACCGGGGCACGGCCGCCATCGCCGGCGCGCGAGCCTCCTGGGAGGACGTCTTCCTCCGCGCGCCCGGCGCGGAGCCGTTCCAGCACCCGGCGTGGGCGGAGGCCTGGACGGGTGTCTACGGCCATGGCCGCGAGCCGCTGATCGTCGAGGTCCGGCAGGGCGCGGTCCCGGTGGGGGTGCTGGCCCTCCAGGTGACCACGGTGCCGGTGGTCTTCACCCGCCGCCTCGAGTTCCTCACCGGGGGGCCTCCGACCTGGCGCCAGTGGGCGCTCGATCCCGGCGGCCTGGGGTCGGCGTACACCAACGGCGCGCTGGCGGCGCCCGGCTGCGAGGCCGCCGTCATGGCCGGGCTGCACGCCTGGCTGGAGGCGGCGCGCGAGGAGTGGGACGTGCTGCGCTGGACCAACGTCCGCAGCGCCGACCCGCTCCTGCACCTCTTCGACTCGGTCACCGAGGGGTGCCGCCGCGCCCGCGTCGAGCAGGTCAGGTACGCGGTGGACACCACCCTGCGCTGGCCCGAGTACACCGCCCTGCTGAGCAAGCGCCAACGACGTCACCTGCGCTACGAGGGTCCGGCGCTGGCCCGGGCGGCCGGCGGCGAGCTGCGGCTCGAGGAGCAGCGTGGCGCCGCCGCCGTGGCCGGCATCGAGGAGTTCATCGACCTCCATACCCGTCGCTGGAGCGCCGCCCGCAAGCCGGGGCTGCACCCCGGCGAGGCGGACCTCTACCGGGCCGCGGTCCGCGGCCATCCGCACGCCATCGTCTTCCGCCTGGTGGCCGCCGGGCGGACCCTGGCCATGGAGTGGGGCTTCGACAACGGCCGCCGCTACGTCCTCTACAACGTGGCCTTCGATCCCGAGTTGATCCGGCAGAGCCCGGCCAACGTGCTGCTCGAGCACGTCATCCGGCGCTGCTGCGACGGCGACCAGGTCGAGGTCGACCTCGCCGGCCTGGGCTCGGCCAGCCATTGGGCGGTCACCGAGGCGCCGCGCACGCTGCTGATCGCCCAGCGCCGCGGCCTGGGGCCGTCGCTCCGCGGGCAGGCCTTCACCCTCGCCGGTCGCACGGTTCGCGGCGCGCAGTCCAATCGGGCCGGCCGCAGGCTGCGGTCTCTGGGCGCGGCCGCGGCCGGCGAGCTGCGCGGGCGCCGGCGGGGGCACGCCGGGCCCGAGACGCAGCCGGACGAGCGGCCGGCGGAGGCGGACCGGTGAGCGCCGTCGACGCCGCGCCCCGGGTGGTCGGCCCGCCGGTGCGGGTGGTGCTCGACGCCCGCTTCGCCTGCGCCCGCTACGACGGCGTGGGGCGCTACGTCGCCGGCCTCCTCGGCGCCCTGATCGAGGTGGACGGCCTCGACCTGAGCGCGGTGCTGCCCCCTGAGGGGACGGCGGTGCGCCATCCGCTGCCCCCGGCGTCCTCGCGGCTGCGCACGCTGGCCCCCGGCCGCGCCGGCAGGCCGGAGTCGCCGTGGTCGTTCCTGGAGATGCCGCGCCTGGCGCGGCGCGGTGGGGTCTGGCACATGCCCTTCCCGGCGTCGACGCCGCTGCTGCCGGGCGCGCTGGTGGTGACGCATCACGACTGCCTGGCCCAGCGCCACCCCGAGATCTTCCAGCGGCGCTCGCGGTGGGCCCTCCTGGCCGCCTCCTGGGCAGCCCTCCGCCGCGCCCGGCTGGTGATGGTGGACTCCCAGCAGACCGCCGACGACACCGTCCGCTTCTACCGCCTGCCCGCCGATCGGCTGCGTGTGGTGCCGCTGGGCGTCGACCCGGCCCCGGCCTCCGAGCCCGCCCGCGAGAGTGCCGTCCGCCGCCGCCTCGGTCTCGACGGCGGCTTCGTGCTCGGCGTCGGCCGACCGCGGCGGCACAAGGGCTACCGGCTCCTGGTGGAGGCGCTGAGCCGGCTCCCGGCCGCCGGCCGGCCTGAGCTGGTGATCGTCGGCCGGCCCGACCCCGAGCAGAGCGACGGCCACGAGGCGCTCGCCGCCGACCTCGGGGTCGGGGTGCGGCGCCTCTGGGACCTCGACGAGCGCGAGCTGCTGGCCGTCTACCGCGGCGCCGCCCTGGTGGCGCTGCCGAGCACGGTCGAGGGGTTCGGCCTGCCTCTCCTCGAGGCCCTCGCCGCCGGAGCGCCGGTGCTGGCCAGCGACATCGAGCCCTTCCGGTCGACCGGTGGCGCCGCCGGCGCCGTTCGCTACCTGCCGCTGACGGTGGCCGCCTGGACGGCGGCGCTGGAGACCGGCATCGATGACCGCGCCTGGCGCCAGGCCGCCGTCGAGCTGGGGCCACGCCGCGCCGCCGAGTTCCCCTGGTCGTCGTGCGCGCGCCGGGCGGCGGCTGTCTACCGGGAGGCGGCGGCGTGAGCGTCTTCCTGCTGACCTCGCACCCGGTGAGCCCGCCCTGGAACAGCGGCGACAAGCACCTGGCGCGCACCCTGCTGCTGGGCGGGCTGGGCACCGACCACTACTTCCTGGCGCGGGCCGGAGACGGCGCCACCTGGCCGGCCACGGCGCATCCGCTGAAGGTCACGATGCGCGCCGACATCCCCACCGTCGGAGCCAAGCTGCGGCTGCTCAACGCCCTGGTGGGCCGCATGCCCCGGGTGGATGCCGTCCACAGCCTGGTGGCCTACGGCCGGGGCCGGCTGACCCCACTGGCGGTGCTGGCTCTCCCCGTGGTCCGCCGCAGCCGGCTGATCGTCACCTGCCCCACCGGCTGGCATCTCCCCCAGCGCCTGCTCCGCCGTGCCGACCTGGTGGTGGCGCTCTCGGCGGCGACCGCGGAACGGCTGCAGGCCATCGGCTGCCGCGACGTCGCGCTGATCCCGCCGGGGGTCGACGTCGAGGCGTTCCAACCGGCGCCCCCGGGTCCGGCGCGCGCCGCGCTGGGCATCCCCGACGTGCCCACCCTGCTCTTCAGCGGCCACTATCTCGAGGGTGGCGGCCTCGAGCAGGCGCTGGCCGTGCTCGCGCGTCTCCGCCGCCACGGCGACGTGCGCCTGCTGGTGGCGATGCGCTCGGTGGCGCGCAGCGCCCACGGCAAGGGCGGCCCGGCCGAGCTCCGGGTCCAGCTGGCCGCCGCCGGGCTGGAGGACGCCGTCACCGTCCTCGGTCACGACCCGGACATGGGCCTGGCCATCACCGCCGCCTCGGCGCTGCTCTTCCAGCCGCACCAGCTCAACCTCAAGACGGAGCTGCCCATCACCCTGCTGGAGGGGTTGGCCTGCGGGCGGCCGGTGGTGGTGGGGACCACGCCCCCGTTGCCGGAGATGGACGACGGCAGCGGCGGCCTGTGCGTCTGCGCCACCGACGACGCCGAGGCCACGGCCGCGCTGCTCCACGGCATCCTTCACGACCCCGCCGAGCACGCCGAGCGCGGCGCCGCCGCGCGCCGCCTCGCCGAGACGCGCTACACCGTGGCCCGGATGGCCGCCCGCTACGCCGACGCCTACGCGGGCCTGGGGCTGGAGCTGGACCGTCCACCGCCGGCCGCCGGCCAGGCGCCCGGGTCGGTGGAGACCCGCCCCGTCAGCGGGTGACGTAGTAGGCGGGACCCTCCTGGGGGTCGACGTGCACGGTGAGGAGCCGCGCGCCCGCCGACTCGAGGACCCGGCAGACCTCGATGACGGGGAAGGCGGTCATGTGCATGGAGTGCAGCCCGAGCCGGCGGTAGAGCACCTCCTCGGGCACGCCCAGCCGCCGCAGCACCACGTAGGGGCGGCGCCGCGAGAGCAGGCGCACCGCCGTGGGGATGCGGTCGGGCACGCCGACATGCAGCAGGCCACCGGGCCGCAGCACCCGGATCAGCTCGCGCAGATACCGCTCGATGAGGGCGCGGCTGGGCATGTGCTGCAGGACGATCCAGCTGTTGACCATGTCGAAGGTGGCGTCGTCGAAGTCGCCGAGGTCGCCGCGGCGATTGAGGCGCAGCTCCAGGTTGGCGACACCGGCATGGTGCTCGCGCCCGGCGGCCAGCATCCGCTCCGAGATGTCGACGCCGACGGCATGGTCGAAGTGGGCGGCCAGCGCCCGGGTGAGGCGCCCGACCCCGCAGCCGAAGTCCAGGGCGTCGCGCCGCCCCTGGGGATGGCCGAGCCGGGTGCCACGCTCCAGCACCCCGTCGATGAAGTCGGTGCCGGTGCGGAAGAACTCCTCCGCAGTCCAGCGACCGTGCTTGTGACGCCGGTCGGACAGGACCGCCCACATGGCGTCGTCCGCCGCCATCCGCTCCCATTCGGCCTGCAGCCGGTCGAGCCCGGCGCCCTCCGCCATCGTGCACCGATCTCCCTGGTTGCGGCTGGCGAGCGAGTGTACCCGAGCGCTAGCTTTCTCCCCTGTGAGCCGCCTGCAGCTGTCCGTGGCCGCCCGGCCCGCCAGGTGACGCCCGGCTGGCGGGTGTCCGTGCTGGTGGCCCTGGCACTGCTCGTGGCCGCTCTCGGTGGTGTGGCCGTGGGCCGCCGCCTGCCGGCCACGGGCACCGCCGCGACCAGCACGGTGACCGTGGCCGCCACCCCGCCGGCCACCCCGGAGACCAGCGCCGCCGGCACGACCACCGGCCCGACCGCGTCAGCGGTGGCGCGCAAGCGCGTCGCCCTGGCCGGCGACTCGCTGATCTACGGCAGCGGCCTGCCCGCCGGCAAGGACCCGCAGGCCGATCTGACCATGCTGCGATCCGACATCGAGGTCTTCAACTTCGGCCTCCCCGGCGCCCAGGTGACCGACCTGCTCGACCGCGCGCGGGGCATCGGTGAGGTGCGACCCGACGTCGTGGTGGTCTGGATCGGCACCAACGACGCCCTCGCCGGACTGTCCCTGGCCACCTTCACCAGCGGCCTCAAGAGCCTCATCGACATGTTCGGCACGGCCCGGGTGGTGTTGGTCACGCCCATCGCCGACCTGAGCAGGCCCCGGGCCTACGTTCCCTACGCCACCGCGGTGCGCACCGTGGCCCAGCAGCGCAACGTCCCGCTGGTCGACCTCGCCGGCATCGTCGGCCGGGCCGAGGACTACCAGCCGGACGGCACCCACCTCAAGGCCGAGCCGGCGCTGCGCGTCTGCATCCTCATCGCCAAGGCGTTCTGACCGGCCGGCTCGCGCACCGATGTCGGTTCCGCGTTGCCGGCCTCGTGACCGGTTCAGACGATGGGGCGCCGGACGCTGAGCGGGCCGCCCGGATGGTCCGGGCGGCCCGTGCCGCGGTGTCGGCCGGCGCTCAGACGATCTGGCGGCGTCGACCGATGGCCAGCGCACCGATGCCCAGGAGGACAAGGAGCGCGCCGAGTGCGAAGGGAAGACTGGTCGTGTTGTCCGGCGTTTCACGGGCGTCGGAGCCGCCGGTGTTGGGTGCCGTGATCAGACCCCTGACGCCGCCGGAGGGGGTCGGCGTGGGAGTGACCAGACCCTGGGCGCCACCGGTGGGGGTGGGGGTCGCCGTCGGGGTGGGCGTCGCCGTCGCAGTGGGCGTCGCCGTCGCAGTGGGTGTCGCCGTCGGGGTGGCTGTCGCCGTCGCAGTGGGCGTCGCCGTCGCAGTTGGCGTCGCCGTCGGTGTGGCCGTCGCCGTCGGGGTCGGCGTTGCGGTCGGTGTGGGGGTCGGCGTCTCAGTGGGCGTTGCGGTCGGCGTGGGGGTGGCCGTCGCAGTCGGCGTTGCCGTCGGTGTCGGGGTCGCCGTCGCCGTCGGCGTTGCCGTCGGTGTCGGGGTCGCCGTCGGCGTCCCGCTCGGCGAGGGGGTGCCGTGGCAGCCGTCGTCGTCGCCGGCCTTCCCGCGGTCGTCGTCGCGGTCGTCGCCCACCACCCGGAGGATGGTGCGCCCGGCAAGGTGGCCGTCGGGGTGAAGGCCGATGGAGTCGTCCTCCTGCCCGTCGCTGGAGTCGTCGCGGCTGTCCTCCTCGCCGGACACGCCGCAGCCTCGGTCATCGTCCACGCCGCCGGCCTGGCTGTCGTCGTCCTCCGGGACCCCGGCGCGATCGTCGTCCGAGCCGGAGTCCTGCAGCGAGACATGGACGGCCGTGGTCGTCGCCACGGCCGTGCCGTGGCCGCCGGCGGCAGATCCGACGATCGGACCGCCGCTCACTCCCACGATCAGGCCGACGCCCATGATCACAGCGGCCAGTCCCGAGATCGACAGACGTGACATCTTGCGTTTTTGAATGGCCATCAGTTCCCTTTCGCCTCGGCGCAAACCAGTTGCGTGTGACCCGTTCGACGCGTTCAACGCGGGTCGCCGAACTTCCCCTCCACGCCCCGTGACGTGGCCGTGACACATCGTATCCAACGCGGCCCGGGATTTGTGGGCCGGCGGCTGTCGCGCCCTCAGACGATGGGGCGCCGGACGATGGTGTGCTGGCGGTCCGGACCCACGCTGATGACGTCCACGGAGGCGGCGCAGAGCTCCTCCAGCCGGGTCACGTAGGCCTGCGCGTTGGCCGGCAGGTCCTCGAAGCGGCGGCAGTCGCGGAGCGACTCCGTCCACCCCGGCATCTCGACGTACTGCGGCTCGCAGTGCTTGTAGTGCGAGATGTTGGCGATGGGGTGGTCCCACGCCTCGCCCTTGCTGTCGTAGGCGACGGCGATGCGCAGCGGGTCGAGGCCGCTGAGCACGTCCAGCTTGGTGACCACGATGGAGTCGATGCCGTTGGTGTTGACGCTGTAGCGGGCCACGTTGGCGTCGAACCAGCCGGTGCGCCGGGCGCGGCCGGTGACGGTGCCGTACTCGCCGCCATGCTCGCGCAGGTACTCGCCAAGCGAATCAGTCAGCTCTGTCGGAAACGGTCCGTAGCCCACACGGGTGGCGTAGGCCTTGAAGACGCCCACGGTCCGGTCGATTCGCGAGGGGGGGATGCCGCTGCCGGTCAGGGAGCCGCCGGCGGTGGGGGCGGAGCTGGTGACGTAGGGGTAGGTGCCCAGGTCGATGTCGAGCATCACCCCCTGGGCGCCCTCGAGGAGGATGCGACGGTTCTGCGCCAGCGCCCCCTGGACCACCGGGTAGATGTCCCTGATGTACCGGTCCAGCCGCTCCGCGTAGCCCATGTACTCGTCGAGGATGGCCTTCTCGTCGAAGGGATCGTGGTCGTAGAGCCGGGTCAGGGTCTCGTTCTTGAGCCGGAGCACGAAGGCCAGCTTCTTGGCCATGAAGAGTGGCTTCTGGAGGTCGCCGATGCGGAAGCCGATGCGCCGCACCTTGTCCTCGTAGCAGGGGCCGATGCCGCGGGCGGTGGTGCCGAGCCGGTCGTCGCCGCGCTGGTGCTCGCCGAGCTTGTCGAGGGCGGGGTGATACGGCATCACCATGTGGGCCCGGTCGCTGATGAACAGGTTGTCGGTGCTGATGCCCTGGCTGCGGAGGGTGTCGAGCTCGCGGAGGAAGGCCCCGGGATCGACCACCATGCCGTGGCCGATCACGCAGGTGACCTGGGGGTAGAGGATGCCGCTGGGGATGAGCTGGAAGCGGAACTCGCGTCCCTCGCTGACCACGGTGTGGCCGGCGTTGTTCCCGCCCTGGGAGCGGACCACCATGTCGACGCCGTCGGCGAGGAGGTCGATGACCTTTCCCTTCCCCTCATCGCCCCACTGGCCGCCGACCAGAATCGTCACGCTCATCGCGGCCGGTAAGGCTACCGGAAGTGCGGCGCACGGGGTCGCCGGCCCGGTATACAGCGGGTGATGGAGCATCGCCTCGACGGGCCCGGCGTCCCCTCCCCCCCGGATGTGGCGGCCTGGCGCCGGCCGCTGCTGGCGCTCGTGATCGCCGCCGCGGCGCTGGCGGCGGTGCTCCTCGGCCCCCGGCTCTTCGACACCGACCCGGTCGGCGTCGATCCCTTCGACGCCCGCCTGGCCGCGGTGGCGCTGGTGCTCGCCGGGGCCGCCATGGCCTGGGGACGGCTCGCCGAGATGCGCGCCGTCCTGCTGGCGGTGGCCGCGGTGGTCCTCCCCTACAGCCTCTGGTCGGCGACCCCGCGCGGCCTCGGGCTGCTCCTGGGCGAGCGGCTCACGTTCAACGCCGAGGTCCTCGTCGCCGACGCCGTCTACGTCGCGGCCACCCTGGTGATCGCGGTGGTGGCGGTGCGCCGGCTGCCGGAGCGGTGGCGGCCGCGGCTGCGCCTGCTCGGTGTCCGGCCGCTCGCCCTCGCCGTGGCCGTCCTCGGCGTCGCAGCGGTGGTGGGCCTCGCTCTGGCGCTCCCCGCCGAGCTGCTGGGCCGCCTCGGCATCCCGGTGGCCACGGTGCGCCGCGACCTGCCGCTGCTCGGCCCCGCCTTCGTGCTCCAGGCCGCGGCCCAGGAGCTGCAATTCCGCGGGCTGCTGCTCGGGGTCCTGGAGCGCACCATGCGCCCCGCGGCGGCGAACCTGGCCCAGGCGCTGCTCTTCGGCCTGGCCCACATCGCGGTGAACTACGAGGGGCCGGCCGCGGCCCTCGTCCCGGTCACCATCGTGCTCGGCCTGGTGCTGGGCGCGCTCRCCCGCTGGACCGGCTCGCTCTGGCCGGCGATCGCCATCCACTCCGCCCTCGAGGTCGGCATCGCCGTCGCCATCATCCCCGGCCTCTATGGGCAGTGATCGGCGGCGGCGGGCGCTCGCCGCGGTGCCGCTGGCGCTGGGGCTGCTCGCCGCCGGGCCGCCGGCCTCGACCCCCGCGGCGGCGGAGCCCTGGTGGGTGCCGGTGGGGCTGCGCGGCGAGGCGGTCACCGCCGTTGTGCCCGGGGCCGCCGGCCTGCTGGTGCTCGCCGGGGGGCGCCCCCGCTGCCTGCGGCTGCCCGGCAGCGGCGGCGCCCCGGTCTGCGCGCGCCCGCTGGGCCATTCCCGCGCTTCCGGCGCGCAGGGGTCGCCGCGGTGGGTGCTCCAGGGCGGGCGCGTCCTCCGGCCCGACCTGGGCCCGGCGGCGGTCGATCCCGGCAGCCCCGACCTCGGCGCCTCGGCGCGGCTGCTGGTCGCCCCGGCGGCGGATCCCGGGGTGGTGGTGGCCGTGGCCGCCGACGGCACCGTCTGGCGGCGCACCGCGGCGGGGGGCTGGGGCAGGTCGCTGCTCCTCCTCCCCCAGAGCCTGCTCGCCGGGCCACCCGCGGTGACCGGCCTGGCCGCCTTCGAGACCAGCCCGCTCACCCCCGCGGTCTACCTCGCCACCGACGGCTACGCGGTGCTCATCACCACCGACGGCGGTGACGACTGGGTCCGGGCCGCCCCGGGCCTCCCCACCGGCGTGCTCGCCATCGCAACCGACGCCGGCGCCCGGGCGGTCTACGCGGGAACCCGGGACGGGCTCTGGGTCCACCACCTGCAGACCTTCCCGGCGCCCCCGGTCTACCGGCCCGCGGCGCTGCTGGCGCGCTGGCTCGGGATCGCCGCCCTCGCCGCCCTGACCACCCTCGGGGCGCTGGCGTTGCTGGTCCGGGCGGTGGCCGGTGAACGCCCGGTAACCTCACAAAAGCAACGAACGCACCGAAAGCTTTGACGCCCCGGGGGCGTTTCCCTTGTGTGGCCCCCACGAGGCGCACCCAGCGGCTCAGCCACGACGGTCGTGCAGCACCATGAGACCTCGGCTCGGCATCCTCGGCGCGGCGGCTCTCGCAGGGCTCGCGGGCGCCTCGCTGGCCGCGTCGCAGGCCGGCCCGCCGGCCGCGGCACGGCTGACCTTCCCTGCGGCCGCCCCCCTCGGCGGCCAGCTGCTCGGCTCGCCCACGGCCGGCGCGCCCGTCCCGGGGCTCGCCCCCGGCTGGCTGATGCTCGGCACCCTCCCCGATCGCTCCCGGGTGGACGGCCCGGCGGTGGCCGCCGCGGTCGCCCTGGCGCCGGCATCCCCTGCGGAGCCGGCACCGCCCCCGGCCACGAGCTCGGCGCCCCTGCCCGCGCTGCTGGCGTCGATGCCCGTCCACCTGCCGGTGGTGCGGTCGCTGCCGACCCTCCCGACGCTCCCTCTCACCGTGTCGGTGCCGCCGCTCCACGGCTCCGGTCACCACGGCGGCGCCGCTCCCGGCACCGGCTCCGGCCACGGACACCACCACCCTGGCGGCCACGGCAAGGGGTCGCCGTCGAGCCCGGCCTCGGCCTCCTCCTCCGGCGACGCCTGAGGTCGGAGCTCCGGCGGACCGCAAGGTTCCCGCCCCCGCGGTCGTCTCTCATGGTGGCCACAGCCCCTCCGTGAGTGAGGACTGGTCACCCGCTGGGGACACGGGGCCGGGCACGCAACAGCGGTGCCCGGCCCCGTTTTCTGGGCCTCCCGGCATGGATGTGGGTCGGGATTGGGAAAGTCACC
>JRHI01000743.1_pt1 | contig 33060 bp, 22 predicted proteins | sample 215371 | NCBI WGS metagenome assembly JRHI01 (sample SAMN02929681, study PRJNA255918) | sediment metagenome | biome: cave system; feature: Ice Cave; material: Sediment; isolation source: sediment from deep within a dark volcanic ice cave with no known source of... ...
CGACCGACCAACTGGGCACCGGCAACGCCTACTCCTACCAGTGGCCGGGCGCCGGCATCTTCTCGCAGCTGGCCACGTCGAACTTCTTCGTGGTCAATCCGCGCGGCTCGGGTTACATCAGCCGCACGGGAACTGGCGGCGCCAGTCTCGTGCAGGTCAATGGCCCCGCCCTCCAGCCCGACCCGCAGTGGCCGTTCCTCGCCGTGGACATCGGCAACAACGCGACGAACACACGCTTCCTGCCGAATTCGCGCTTCGCCGTCAACCCGATCAACGGCGACCAGATCGCCATCAGTTCGAGCGCCGGCCGTGTCTTCCGCAGCCGCGACCAGGGCCGTACCTGGCAGGTGATCGCCGATCCGGGGACGCTCGACAGCACCTGGGCGCCAGCCCTTACTTACGGCTCTCCCGACCCGAACAATCCGAGCCATAACCTCGACGATTTTCTCTACGTCGGCTCCTCGGGGGGCAAGCTCTTCGTCACGCTCGACGGCGGCAGCAGCTGGAACGACATCACCAAGAACAGTACTGGCGTGCCCGGTCTCGACGGCTCGCCCATCATGTCGATCTCGACGAATCCGGTGCGCGGCAGCCACGAGGCCTATGTCGTCACCCAGAACGGTGTGTTCCACGTCAGCTTCAACGTGGTCTATCCGGCAACCGGATTCCCAGTGGTCAGCAGTATCGTCTGGAACAACCTGAACGGGACGGCCACGGGCAATCCGCGGGCGGGGAACCTTTTCGCGGACCTCAAACTGAACTTCAACCAGCCGAACAACCCGCTCTCCTTCCAGGAAGCACACGACTCGACGAAGCCATACCAACAGCTGGAGAAGCCGCTGCTGTTCCTGACCTCGCTCGCAGTCGATTGGCGCTTCATCACGCAGGCGCCGCCCAACGCCTCGGTCCCACCGCTCTACGTCGGCGGCAGCTCCGGTGTCTACCGCTCGCTGGACGGCGGCAACACCTGGACGGTGTTCCCGGATACGAACGATTCGGTTAACGGTGTGCATGCTCTGGTGGACGGCGGTTACCTGCCGAGGGTGCCGATCACCGACCTGACGCTGTCGCTCGGCAGTCAGAACACCTTCGCCACCGCCGACCAGCGGACCGGGCCGAACGTGTTGCTGGCAACGACCTACGGCCGCGGCGAGTTCGCCATACGGCTGGACAACAGTCACCCGTTCAACCGCGTGCAGGGGCCGCAGGTGGTTTCGCTGGCGCCGGCGGTTGGACCGCAGGGAACCACGTCGATCACTGTGACTTTCGGCGGTCCGGTCGATCCGGCGTCGTTCACCTCCGACGACATCGTCAGCCTTACCGATCCAAACGGCAACCAGGTAAAGGTGACGGTCAACGGCCAGACGCAGCTGCCCGACGGTTCGCCGATCAAGCCCACGGTCACCGATATCACCACGGCCGCGGCAGGGCAGCCGAACCTGCACAACGTCTACCAGATCTCGTTTGATCCGCTGTCGGTGCCGGGAACCTACACGGTCATCCTGGGACCGAACATCACCGACTTCGCCGGCCACCCGATGGATCAGAATAACAACATGATCAACGGGGAACCGTTCGTCAGTCCATCGCAGCCAGGCGACGCGTTCATCGGCACGTTCATCATCTCGTCGGCGAACGTGAATGGTCTGCACGTGAACTCGGCGACGGCCGACTCGCTCGTCACCCCGCCGGGCATGAGTTCCATCACGGTGCAGTTCAACAAGCCAATCCAGACAGCCACGTTCGGCAGGGGCGACGTGACGCTGATCGGCCCGGGCAACACGACGGTCCAGGTGACATCGGTCACGCCGACGAACTCGACCAACGATACCTTCGTGATTGCGTTCCCAGTGCAGGCGAACGTGGGCGTCTACACCCTGACGCTGTCGAACACGATCAAGGACACCAGCGGGAACTTCATCGACCAGAACCAGAACGACCCGAACTCGACGACGAACGTCATGGAGCCAGGCGACAGGTTCACCGCAACCTTCACAGTGGCGCCCCCCAACAACGGCAATGGCAATGGCAATGGCAACGGGAATGGCAACGGCAACGGCGGCGGCGTGCTTCCTCCTGGCCAGGTGCCGCAGGGCCAGCTCAGCTACATAGTGAGCAAGCTTCGGCGGCGCCGGAACGGCCACTTCCGCCAAACGGTAACGGTATTCAACATTGGCAGCCAGGCGATCCCGACGCCAGTGGCCCTGGTGCTTGTGGGTCTGCCGCGTAGGGTGCGCCTAACCAACAAGACTGGCACGACACAAAGGTTCCTGCCCGGCAACCCGTACCAGCTGGGGACCTTCCCCTCGCAGTTGTTCAACAGCTTCCAGGGTGTGTCCTTTGTTCTGGACTACAAGGCGCCGTCGCCCCGGCGCATTCGGCCGCAGTTCTTCATCGTGGCTGGCACCGCGAACCCCTGACGCCGACGGCACATCAGCCCGCAGCAACAGCAAGGGAAGTAAGAGACCCTTGCTGGCGCTGCGGGCTGGCGTTTTTCAGGCGGCCCGCGCCGGCGCGGTCGGTATATCGAACTCTGAGGATCGCGGCTTGCGACGGAGCCAAAGGTATAGCCCCACGCAGCTGAGCAGCGCCGCGCCTTGCAACAACCAGTAACCGGGGACCATGTGCTTCATCCATGGCCCCTCGTACCACGCCAGCATGTTGATAATGGCGCCCCAACCGCTGAGGACGAAGAAGGCCCAGCGCCAGTTCGGCCTCTCGCGCAGCAGCAGTGCCAGCGCAAAGTATGCCGGGGCCAGCAGCGGCACGAACCAGCGGATCGAGCAACACACCCCTGACTGATTGTTGGAGTTCATCGCATAGGCCAACCAGGTGCCGCCGCACCAGCACCCGGCGAATAGGATCTCCGGCAAGTCTGCGGTCCGCCGCCACAGTGGCAAGATCAGCGCCGGCAGTGCCAGGAACAGCGGCAAGTTGTAGCCGAGAAACCCTCTCTTCCCCACGAGCAAGTCGGCGGCGTAAAGCACGAAGTGCGTGAGCGTGGGGTGTTTCCAGCCGCCGGTCATGTTCTCCGGCGTGAACGGACAGCCGGGCCAATCGAAATAAGCGACGACAGCGTTGGCCGGGCCGAGGGTGCCGCCGACGGCATAGTTGACCGTGTGGTGCAATGCCAGCCACGGCACTGCGCCAACCAAGAACGCGAAGAGGGGCAGCAAACGCCGGCACCGGTACACCATCAGGACCGACGTGCAGGCGAGGAGGACCGGCCCAGCGCCGAGGTCGATGGTGTAGCCGAAGCCGGCCAGAGCGCCCAGTCCAAGCAGGCGCGGCCAGGATACGGTGCGTGAGCGGGTTTCATGGGCCAGCCAGGCCAGGCCGAGCAGCAGCGCCGCGGCGACGCCGAGCAGAAGGATGTGATTGTTGACGTGGCGCGCATAGGGGAAGGCGGCCGAAGCCAGAGCGAAGCTTGCAGTCAGCGCCAGTCGCAAGGGCAGCGGCAGCCCCAGCGGCCGGCCGAGGCGGTAGATCGACCAGACGGCGACGACATACGCCCCACCCGCGGAGGCGAGCGTCATGAGATAGCAGAAGAGCTGCGGCTGCCCGTGAGCGCTGAGGCCGGCGCTCCATTGCAGGAACTGGTAGAGCGCCGCCAGGAACAGGGCCGGCACCGGCGATTTGTCCGAGTAGTAATGACCGTTGACGCGGAGCTTGTCGAGGGTGCCGACTTCCAACAGACCTGCTTCGCCGGCCGGATAGGGCGAGGCGGCGGGCTCAGCCGGCACCTGGACGAAAATGGACTGGTCGATGGCGAGAGTATGGTGATCGACAAGCGCCTCCACGGTGGCCAGACGGCTGCCATCGTTCCAGCAACCGGCATGGTCCCTGGCGCTTACAAGGGCGATCAGGACGGCCAGGCCCAGAACCAGGCCGCTGATGGCGGGACGATCGCGTTCCGGCGTCGAGGTCGTGTCCATGTGCCTGTGCCCTCCCTGGCGCGGCTCTCATCAGAAGAAGCACAAAGACCGAAAAAAGTCAACCCGCTTGCGGGTTAGCGTTCCTGTCGGTCACGCGCGAGCGTGTGCTGACGAAGGAACTTCTCCTTGCCCGCGCAACAACGCAGCCTCTATACTCAGTTGAACTTCCACCATCCGGTGGACGCTATTCAGCCGAGGGGAGAGACGCTCATGGCGTGCAGCACAACGACGATACGCCGGCTCCTGGTCCTGCTGAGCGGAGCCGTCCTGGTCGCTTCGCTCTCTGCGGAAGCGCCGAAGCCGCTCACGGCCGACGACGTCCGTACCTTCGAAGCAAAGTACAAGGCCGAACGCGCTGCCGCCGAGAAGAGCGGCCTGGCGCGCCTGTTCTCTTCCGACTGGTTCACCCGCGCCGATGGCCTCGCTCAGAATGGCGCCGCTGCCCTTGCCGCCGGCCGGCTGCATGAAGCCCGCGATTCCTACCGCAAGGCTCGCTGGCAAATCCCCGGCCTGCCGCCCGACCTCCCCGAGCACGTCGTCCGTATATTCGGTAACGCCAAGCTGCGTCACACGAACTGGGTCCAGGCACTCGCCTACAGTCCCGACGGCAGCCGACTCGCCAGTGCCAGCCAGGACGGCAGCGTCAAGGTCTGGGACGTGGCCAGCGGCCGGGAGCTGCGCACCTTCTATGGCCACAGCGAGGCAGTTCGCACCGTCGCCTTCAGTCCAGATGGCCAGCTCATCGCTTCCGCCGGGGGCGACAAGGTCATCAAGCTCTGGGACCCGCAGACCGGCAAAGAGGTCCGCTCCCTTCCGGGCGCGACCGAGTTCCTCACCAGCGTCGCCTACAGTCCCGACGGCAAACGCCTCGCCTCAGCCAGCGCCGACCGCAACGTCCGCGTCTACGAGGTGGCCACCGGCAAACTGCTGCAAACCCTTGTGGGTCACAACGCCCTCGTCTACAGCGTCGCCTATAGTCCCGACGGCAAGCACCTGGGCTCCGTCGACGGTAACCGCATCGCACGCATCTGGGACGTCGCCACCGGCAACGTCGAGCTGGCCATCAACCCGCACACCGGCAGCGTCTACCAGATCGCATTCAGCCCCGACAGCAAGTCGTTTGCCACCTGCGGCGCGGACAATCTTGCCAAGATCTTCGACCTACCGAGCGGCTCGGAACGGCAGAAGTTTGAGGGCCATGCGCAGGCGGTGACCTGCCTTGCCTACAGCAAGGATGGCAAGACACTGGCCACCGGCAGCATTGACAAGAGTATCCGCCTCTGGGACGTTCTCACCGGCCAGACGTTTCGCACGTTTCAGGGCCACACGGAAGAGGTGCGTGCCGTGCAGTTCGCGCCGGACGGCACCCAGTTGGCCTCCGCCTCGGTCGATCAGACGGTACATCTCTGGGACCTGGGCAGCAGCGAACAGTACCGCGGCATTGCCGGCCATCCGGGGTACGTCTGGTCGGCCGTCTTCAGCACCGACGGCAAGCGCATCGTTTCGGCCGGCGCCGACAAGATGGTCCGCGTCTGGGATGTCGGCACGGGCAAGGAGGTGCTGACGCTGACGGGCCATGCAGCGCCGGTAACAGCAGCCCTGTTCAGCCCCGACGGCAAGCAAGTACTCTCGTGCGGCGGCGACCGGGTGCTGCGGCTCTGGGACGCGCAGACGGGGAAGGAACTCCGCAAGTTCGAGGGCCACCAGGGAGCCGTGACCTGCGCCGCCTTCAGCAGCGATGGCAAGTTCATCGTCTCGGGGGCCGCGGATCATCTCATCAAGGTGTGGGATCTCGAGGGCAAGACGCTGCAAACGCTGGCCGGCCATCAGTCAGTGGTCAGCGGCATCGCCATCACTCCGGACAACAAGGTCATTGTGTCGGCAAGCGGCGATCAGACGGTCCGGCTCTGGGACGCGACCACGAGCAAGGAGCTGAAGGCGCTGACCGGGCCGAGTGGACATGCCGCTGCAGTCAGCGCGGTTGCCGTTAGCGCCGACGGCCACCGTCTGGCATCCTGCGGAGGCGACGGCAAGGTGCTCGTTTGGGTGCTGGGGGCCGGCGCATCGGGGCTGCCCGACGCGACCCCGGTGGTGCTCGCCGGTCACTCCGGACCGGTCAGTTCGGTGGGGTTCAGTCCCGATGGCCGTTTCCTCGTTTCCGGCGGGGCCGACCAGATCGTGCGGGTCTGGGAACTGCAAGGCCGGACGGAGATCCACAGTTTCCGCGGCCACACGAACTGGATCAGCTCGGTGGCCTTCAGCCCAGACAGCAATTACATTGTTTCGGCCAGTGTGGATCGGACGATCAAGCTCTGGGAATTGGTCGGCCGCGAGGGCACGCCCGGCTTCGGCCATACCCGCCAGATCCTGGCGGTCGCCGTCAGTCCGGACGGCAAACAGATGGCCTCCGGCTCGGAGGATCACTCCATCCGCCTGTGGGACCTGGCCACCGGCCGCGAACTCTTCACTCTCGCCGGCCATGGCGACATCGTCACCGCCCTGGCCTTCACTCCGGACAGCAAGACGCTTGTCTCCGCCGGCGACGATCGCCAGCTCAAGGTGTGGAATACGGAAACCGGCAAGGAAATCCGGTCGATTCGCGATCAGGCGCCGACCAATTCGGTGCCGGTGCTGGCGGTGTCCGCCGACGGCAAGCGGATCATTGTGTGGGTCCATAACACTTTCATCGAGACGCACGACCTGGCCACGGGCAAGCAGCTGGCGTCGTGGAGCGGCCACGAGCGAGAGATCTCGTTGCTGTCGTTCAGCCAGGACGGCGCACTCGCAGTCCTGGGGGGTAAGGACGGAACTGTGCGGCTCTGGGACGTGATGGAACGGAAGCGCGTGTTCAACACCGACTTCCTCGCACACGAGGGCGAGATCAAGGACCTGGTGCTGACGCCGGACAAGAAGCGCTTGCTCACCGGCGACGGCAAGGGCGAGGTCAAGACATGGGACCTGGCCTTGGTGAAACAGCAGCTGGAGCAGAAGATGCCGGTCAAGCCGGAGCGGACGCTGATGGCGCATCAATTTGGGGTAATCGGCTTCGCCATGAGTCCGGACGGCAGCCGCTTCGCCACCGCCGGCCAGGACAACCTTGTCAAGGCCTGGGACACCGCGACCGGCAAGGAGCTGCGAGCGTGGGACTTCCACGTACCGCCCGGCGCGGGTCGTTCGTTCATCCGCGCCCTGGCTTTCACGCCCGACGGCAAGCGTCTGGTCACGGCCAATGCGAATCCGACTCTCTATCTGCTCGAATTGCCGTGATGAAATCGACCGAGTGGAACCAAGCGGGGCGCGGCTCCGTCCAAGAATCGACATCGTGAGTAGCCCGCGGCGCCAAAGGCCTTTGCTCGGCCCTTGCCGGCGCTGCCAGCTACTCAGCTACTTTTCCTCCTGACTTTCGAGGAACTACCACACATGAGACGTTTGTTTGCATGCGCGGCCCTGCTGGGGCTGATCCTGGCTGGCACTACGGTCCCGGCGGCGGACAAGAGCAAGGACGACGAACCAAACGCCAAGACGGCCCTGCAGGCCCTCAATGATTTCATCGGCGAATGGAAGGGCAGCGGCGGTCCCGTGAAGGCCACCGCTGGCGGCATCTGGAGCGAAACGCTCAACTGGCGTTGGGGCTTCAAGGGTGACGACGTCTGGCTCGTGCTGGAGATCAAGAACGGCAAACACTACAAAGGCGGCGAGCTGCGTTATCTTACCGACAAGAAGCACTACCAGCTGACGCTGACCGACAAGGCTGACAAGAAGCAGGTCTTCACGGGCGAAATCAAGGACGAAGTGCTGCTGGTCGAGCGCGTCGACCCGAAGACGAAGGAAACCCAGCAGCTGTCGATGAACACGGCGGCGGACGGTATCCGGCTGATCTACCGCTTTGCCCACAAACCGGAGGGTCGAACGATCTTTATTAAAGATTACCAGGTTGCCTGCAACAAGAGCGGCGAGTCGTTGGGTAAGGCGGAAAAGAAGCCCGAGTGCGTCGTCACCGGCGGCCTCGGCACGATGACGGTCAGCTACAAGGGGCAGACATATTACGTCTGCTGCTCCGGTTGCAAGGAAGCGTTCATGGAGAACCCGGAGAAGTTCATCAAGGAGTTCGAGGCGCGGAAGGGGAAGAAGTAGCACAAGCAGCCCGCAGCGCCAGCAAGGGAAAACAAGAACTCTTGCTGGCGCTGCGGGCTGGTGAGGAGTTGTCAGCTCAGCTCGCCGACGCGGAAACGCACGAAACGCACCAATGTCAGCCCCGCGCCCTTGAGCAGATCGCCGATCGTCTTGGGGCTCTTCGACATGTCCTTGACGAACGGCTGCTCGACGAGCACGTTCTCCGCCAACCACGTCTTCATCTTACCTTCGACGATCATTGCGATAATGTTGGGTGGCTTGCTGGCGTGCTTCGGCTCAGCGGCCACTTGCTCCCGGGCGATCTCCTGCTCCTTGGCGATCACCGAAGCCGGCACGTCCTCGCGCCGCGCCGCCACGGGATTGCGGGCAGCGATGTGCATGCAGACGTCGCGCAGGAGTTGCGGTTCAGCCTGCTTCCCCTCGACCTGAAGGAGCACCCCCACGCTACCGTCGTGGTGGAGGTAGCTGCCAACCAGTTCGCCTTCCAGGCGGGCCAGCCGGGCCGGCTTCATGTTTTCCCGGACCAGGCCGACCGTGTCGGCGATGCGATCGTTGACCGATTTCTTGGCGTCGCCCACGAACGGCTGGGTCAGCAGGGCTTCCGGCGTGGCGGGGGCTTTCACGGCGACCTGCTTCGCCATGTCGTTGGCCAGCTGCACAAACGGCTCGCTCTTGGCCACCGGGGCGCTTTCGCAGCGCATCTCGACAATGGCGCCGAATTTCAGCGACGCATCGACGTGGACGCCGATACGGCCCTCGGCGGTCTCGCGCTCGCCCTTCTTGGCCTGGATGGCGGCGTTCTTGGTGCGCAGGAGATCGATAGCCTTCTCCATGTCACCGTGCGCTTCGGTGAGAGCGGCCTTGCAGTCTCCATACGGTGCACTGGTGCGGTCGCGCAGTGCCTTGACCGCGGTGGCGCTGATGGTGCTCATGCTGTTTGTCCTTTCCAATATGACTCACCAGCCCGCAGCGCGAGCAAGGGTTTCTTTCTCCCTTGCCGGCGCTGCGGGCCAGTCAAGCACGCTGCTCGCTTTACTGTACGACCGGAGAAGTGGGCTTCGGGTTCGGCACATTGGGACCGTTGGTGGCGGGGACTGGCCTGGGCTTGACCAATGCCTGCTGCTCGGCAGGCAGCGCGGCCTTGCCTTCGAGGATCGCGTCGGCCAGTTTCGCCAGGACCAGCTCGATGGAGCGGATGCTGTCGTCGTTGCCGGGGATCGGCAGGTCCACCACGTCGGGATCGCTGTCGGTGTCGATCAGTGCCACCGTGGCGACACCCATGCGCTTCGCCTCGCAAACGGCGATGTTTTCGCGATGGGGATCGACGAGGACCATCGCATCGGGCAGGCGATTCATATCGCGGATGCCTTGCAGGTTACGGCGAATCTTTGTCAGTTCGCGGTTGAGCGTCGCCACCATCTTCTTGCTGTAGCGACGGATCTCCGCGGATTCGGGGGCCTTGCTCAGTTCCAGTTTGCCGGATTCGTTGAGCATCCCCTGCATGTACGCCGGCATATCCATCTTGGCCGGATTCTCGCCCGGGGGCAACCAGAGGGCCTCGAGTTCGACCAGGCGCTTGAGGCGATCCCGGATGGTTCGATAGTTTGTCAGGGTGCCGCCCAGCCAGCGCTCGCTGACGAACGGCATGCCACACCGCTTCGCTTCACGTTCAATTGCTTCCTTCGCTTGTCGCTTGGTGCCGACGAACAGAACAAGGCTGCCGTTACTGGTCACCTTCGACAGGTAGCGGTAGGCACGCAGCAAGCCGCGAACCGTTTCCCGCAGATCGATGATGTGGATCAGATTGCGTTTACCGTAGATATACGGACGCATCTTCGGATTCCACCGGCTGGCCCGGTGCCCGAAATGCACCCCAGCCTCGATCAAGTCCTTTACCTGGACAATGGCCACGCACTGCCCTCCAGTCCCCTTGGGGATTGACTAAAAAACGCCTGATGGAGAAAAAACCCCACGTCGCCGCTCATTCTAGAGTTTCTCCTGCAAGGGAGAAGAGGTTCATCGTAGCAGTAATCGGCAAAACCGTCAAAGGAAAACTTCCCTGTTGAAAGTTCGACCGGCGCGAGCCAAACTGAAGGGCACGTGGAACATCGAACTCCGAAGTACAGCGAGTCCTGCCATGGCATATCCGAAGATCCTCCGCGTCCGTCAGCATTTCGAGAGGCCGCGCATCTCCGACGTGCCCGCTGCCGTGCGCGCCACTCTGAAGACGCTCGACCTGGACCGTACCATTCGGCCGGGTCAGACCGTCGCCCTGACGGCAGGCAGCCGCGGCATCGCCAACATTCCCCTGGTGCTCCAGGCCACCGTCGGGTTTCTGAAGGAACTCGGCGCCAGGCCGTTCCTCGTGCCGGCCATGGGCAGCCACGGCGGCGGTACGGTTGAGGGACAGTGGAAGATCCTCGAAAGCTACGGCATCACCGAGGCCTTCGTCGGGGCGCCGATCAGGGCGTCGATGGACGTCGTCTCGCTCGGCAGTACAGTGGAAGGCTGGCCGGTGCTGCTTGACCGCCGCGCCTCGGAGGCCGACCACATTGGCGTCGTCGCCCGGGTCAAGCCGCACACCAGTTACCACGGCCCCATCGAGAGCGGTTTGCTGAAGATGATGATGATCGGTTTGGGCAAACATGCCGGCGCACTGGAGTATCATCGCATCTTGCTGGAGTATCCCTATGGGCAGGTCGTGCATGCCGTGAGTCGGGTCGTGCGGCAGCAGGCACCGATCGCATTTGGCCTGGCCCTCGTCGAGAACGCCTACGAGGACACCGCCCGCGTCGAGGCGATGAGACCTGAGGCGATGGAACCGCGTGAAGAGGAGTTGCTGGCCCAGGCGAAGAACCTGCTCGCCCGGCTGCCGTTGCACAAGGCGGACCTGCTTGTCGTCGACGAAATCGGCAAAAACATCAGCGGCTCCGGCATGGACACGAACATCGTCGGCCGTAAGCGAGCGTTCCGCGGCCAGGCCTCTTCCGACGATCAGCCCCAGATACGACTGATCTTCGTCCGCGGCCTGAGTGACAGGACCCACGGCAACGCCACCGGCATCGGCCTGGCCGACTTCACGACCTTGCGGCTGGTACGGTCGATGAACTACCGAGCGACGGCGATCAACTGCCTGACCGCTGGCTATCCCGAGGGGGCATTCCTGCCGGTCCACCTGGAGACCGACCGCGAAGTGCTCGACGCGGCGCTGGCGATCATTGGTACGCGCAAACCGGAAGAGGCGCGGGTGCTGCGCATTCGCAACACGCTGCACCTGGGGGAAGTCGAGGTATCGGAGCCGTGCCTGGCGGTAAGCGAGGGTCGGAGCAACTTCGAGCCGCTGGAGGCGCCGCGGGCGCTGACGTTCGATGCGCAGGGGAACCTGCCACCGTTGTAACGCGGTTGACATACCTGCAGCGCCACCAAGGGAGAAGGGAACCCTTGCCCGCGCTGCGGGCTGGTCACGCTCCTTCATCCAGCGACACGCCTACCTTGCCGGCGCGCGTATGGACGGCGCGGTGACACTCCGGACACGGGACGGTTTCCTTCGCCCGCAAGGTCGCCGCGACGCCCGGCGACTGCCAGCTTCTGACAGACGCCACCTGCGGGGCGAACTCATTGAAGAAGAAGCGAAACCACCGCTCCAGTCGTCCAGCCAGCACGTCCGGATTGGTGTGGAACCAAAAACGTTCACTGCCGACGATCAACTCGTAGCCGCGTCGCCCTTCGTTCCTGCGCGTCACGACTTCAATCGTTCGCGGCGTCTCCTGGAAGAGCAGCGTCTCGAACACCACGCCACGGCCGCACACCAGGATTGTTGCCTCCTCGCGTTCGTCGTTCGGCAATGTCAGTTCCTGTACGAGGAGCAGGTCGGCATACTTCGCCAGGTATGCGCTCGCCTTGGCGTCGGCGGCAACCTCGAATACCGTGGCTGCCTCGCCGCAAACGTCCCAGGGCCGGCGCGGCCGCCACGACCAGAGCAGGCGCAACCGCGCCAACGCGGGGCGGTCGTCTGTGCCGAGGACCGTCCCCAGCGCAGGGGTCACCCGTCCTGCCTCGACCAGATTGCTCACCTCGAAACCGGCCTCGAAGGCGCGATCGCACAGCAGGATGCGCAGACGTTGCATATTGATCGGTGTCCACCAGCCGCTTTCCCAGTCACTGAGCAGACGTTCGGCAACAACGAGAGGCAGGTTGCCTTCGAAGCAGCGGCCCACCTGGACAGCGACCAGTTCGACCGGATCGGCGCCGGCCGCAGCGGCATCGGTGATGGCCAGACGGTGGAGGTCGGCGAGATGCTCCGCGATACCGTAGCCAGCCGCCACCGCCTTCTCTGTCGTGGACAGGACTCGCTGCAATGGCCGTTCCCGCACTTCCGGAGTGCCCTGCTCCAGACTCGTCAGCGCCAGACCCGCGAGGAAGGCGGAATCGGATTCGGCGAAGCCCTGCGCATGGAGCCGGGGCACAAGGTCCGTCCAGGCCCGGTCCACGGCTCGGTCGGTGGCCGGTGCCGGCGTCTGCCAGTGCAGGTGGATACCGACTGTCACCACCAGCGCCGCCGTCAGGAGAAGCACGACCGGCAGCAGCGGCGGCAGATTCGGGCCGATGATGCCGCAGGCGAGGAGAAGGGACGCCAGCACGAACGGTCCCGTGAAGAGGATGAGCGCTCCCTTGCGCGTGAGCCGGTGTTCGGGTTCCGGGCCGTCGTAGAGTCGAGAATTGGGTGTGACGATCTCCAACCGGGTGAAGAGGCCACCGTCGCGGACCTCAACTCGGTAGCCGTGGAGCGAGAGCCGGCCATGCCAGACGTTGAGCGGCCGCTGCGGCACCTCATGCGGCACCGGCACAAAGGCGTAGCAGTGGGGGCAAAGCGACGCCCGCCGTTGTTCCGCCTCGGCCAGCAAGGTTTTGCGAGCATCCGCGTCCTCAATGCCCCGTGCCAGAAACAGCCGCTGCACGCGGAGCAGGCCGTTCTCTGGATCGAGCCGCTGACCAAGCAGCCGGCAGCGAGCCAGCACGTCAGGGTCGGGCTGGCGGCGAAAATCGTCGATCCAGTCCTCGATGAGTTGCCAGGGCTCGCGCACGCGCCGGCCGTCGAGCAGCAGGGTGTGTTCCTCCCAAAGGTGATTGATCATGTCGCGGCGACGCAGCTGCACGGCACAGCGCGGACAGCTCATCCGCAACTGTTCCTCGAACTGGGCGCAGAGGGCGTCGAGGGTAGCGCTTGAACCGATATGCTGCTCCAGTTCGCGCAGTCGCTCGATGGAGCGGGATTTGCCCAGGCCGCGGACAAGCGCCTCGTACAGCTCACGAGCGGCGCGGCCATCCTTGCCCGTGGTTCTTACCAGGGCAGCAGCGGCGGCGACCAACGTCTCGGCCGGCAGTCGGCGATCGAGCAGCAGCGGTTGCAGTGCGGTCAAATGGCTCTCGTCCACCGGAATCGGCAGACGGACGACCAGGTTCAGCGCCAGAAGGCGGCTGGTGACATCGGCATCTGCAGCGAGATGGGGGAGAAGTTGTGCGCCGTCGCCGGCGGCGATCACATCCGCCAAGGCCGCCAGGGTCGTGTCGCGGACGCCGTTATCGAGGCGAGCCACGGCCTGGCTGATTGACGACGAAAGAAACGTGCCGGCCCGGTTGCCGTACTGTTCCCGGGCGAGAGCTTCCAGTAGTAGCCACGCTTCCGGATCGGGACGGGGATTGCAGAGGGCAATGAGCAGAACGACGAGGGTGTCGTCGAGCGATCGGCGGACGCCGCGGAACTGGTACAGATGATGATCGCGGCTAGCGCCTTCCGGCATGGTCTGTACCGATACGGCGAGACTTGCACGAACGCACGTCCTGTCATTAGAGAGGGTCTACCCAGGCTGGGCAAGTGTCACAGCGCCGCGGCCCACTGCGCCACAAGCCCGCGAGTTCCGTTGCAATGATCGTGCTTCGGCCTTATATTGTACGGCTTACCGCCTTGCGCGCCGGGTGAGACCTGCAGCGCTCCGCGGCGGCGTTCCAGGCGTGCCCAGGTAAGTGAGACCATGTTCGAGAACATCCAGCGCGGCTTGAGCGATGCCCTGAAGCGCCTGCGCGGCCGCGGCCGCCTCAGCGAGGCGAACGTCCGCGAGGGCCTGGAAGACGTCCGCAAGGCCCTCCTCGACGCCGACGTTAATTACACGGTCGCCAACGAATTCATCGACCGGGTTCGCCAGAAGGCGCTCGGTCAAGAAGTGCTCCGCTCCCTCGATCCCAGCGACCAGATCGTCCGCATCGTGTACGACGAACTGGTCGGTCTCATGGGGCCGGTGGACCACAGCTTTCACTTTGCCAAGGATCGTCCGTCGGTCCTGATGCTGTGCGGTCTGCAAGGTAGCGGCAAGACGACCACGGCCGGCAAGCTCGCCCTGACCGTTCGCGAGTTGGGGCGCAAGCCGCTGCTGGTCGCCGCCGACCTGCAGCGCCCCGCGGCCGTCGATCAGCTGAAGGTCCTCGGCGAACAGCTGCAAATCCCCGTCTACAGCGAGGCGCCCCACGATGAGGCCGGGACCTTGCGCATGCCGTCGCCGGTCGAGGTCTGCCGCAATGCCGTTGCCTACGCCCGCCGCACGGAAATGGACACCGTCATCCTCGACACGGCCGGCCGGCTGCACGTCGACGAGATGCCGATGGACGAACTGCGCCAGATCGATCGTGCCGCCAAGCCGGATCAGGTGTATCTCGTCTGCGACGCGATGACCGGCCAGGATGCGGTCAACAGTGCCAAGGCATTCAACGATGCCCTCGAACTGAACGGCGTCATCCTGACAAAGATGGACGGCGACGCCCGCGGCGGCGCTGCGCTGTCGATCAAGGAAATCACCCGCGTCCCGATCAAGTTCATCGGCGTGGGCGAGAAACTGGATCGCCTGGAGCCATTTCATCCCGAGCGGATGGCGCAGCGGATCATCGGCCAGGGCGACATGATGAGCCTGATCGAAAAGGTCGGGCGCATCCAGCAGGAGATCAGCCAGGAGGAGATACAGAAGCAGCAGAAGAAGCTGCAAGAGGGCGATTTCAGCCTGGACGATTTCCGCAAACAGTTCGAGCAGCTCGCCAAGATGGGCTCGATGCGCGAGATCATGGGGGCACTGCCGGGTATGGGGGAGATGATCCCCGAGGGCGAGGACCCCGAGGAAGCGCTGAAGCGCATCCAGGGCATGATCGATTCGATGACGACTGAGGAGCGGCGCCATCCCGACATCATCGACGGCAACCGCCGTCGCCGGATCGCGCGCGGCAGCGGCACCGAGCCACAAGAGATCAACCAGTTCCTAAAGCAGTTTGACTCGGTGCGCACCATCATGCGCCAGATGGCCAAGATGAGCATGTGGGAACGCTTGAAGATGGTCACCGGCATGAGCAAGGCGGGCGCGTTCATGCCGGGGGCCAAGATGATGAAGGCAAAGATCGGCACGGGCCACCGCAAGAGCGCCAAGGAGCGAGCCGAGGAACGCAAGAAAAAACGCAAGAAGAAGAGGTAGGGGAGCAGAGAGCAGCAAGATACAATCGAAGAAGGTGTTGCCGTTCGGGCCGGTTTCTCATTAGATTGTCTATTCCTGACTCCCGACCCCCTGGTTCCCTGGAGAGGTGGAATTCGTGGCTGTTCGCATTCGCATGAAACGACTGGGGCGCAAGCATCGCTCCTATTTCCGCATCGTGGCCATCGATTCGCGCCAGCCCCGCGATGGACGGACCATTGAGGAACTCGGCTCCTACGACCCGATGGTGAAGAACACCGACGAGCGCGTCCGCCTCAAGCCGGAGCGCATCAAGTACTGGATGAGTGTCGGCGCCAAGCCTTCCGAGAACGTCGCGGTCCTGATCGAGAAGTACATGGCGAAGATCGAACAACAAGCCGCGGCGGCCGCCGCCCCCGTAGCACCACCGGCTGATGCAGCAACCCCGACCCCGTGATGTCGAAAGACGTTGATTGCTATCGATTTGATGTCTTGACGTTGTTTCCGGAGATCTTTCAGGGCTATCTTACCCAGAGCCTGCTCAACCTAGCGATCCAGAATGGGCTGGTCGGGATTCATCTGTGGAACCTCCGCAACTGGGCAAAGGGCAAGCACAAGAGCGTCGATGATCGGCCCTTCGGCGGGGGTCCTGGTATGGTCATCATGCCGGAGCCCGTGTATGACTGTGTCGAGGCGGTGCAGACACAGGGACCGGAGCCGGGGCACTTGCTCCTGCTGACGCCTGCCGGCGAGCGCCTGACCCAGCAGCTGGTGTGCGACCTGGCGAAGCAGCGCCGCTTGCTCTTGCTCTGCGGCCGATATGAGGGGTTCGACGAACGGGTCCGTTTGGGCCTGCGACCCCGCGAGATCTCCATCGGCGACTTCGTCTGCAACGGCGGCGAGGTGCCGGCGATGGTGGTTATCGACGCGGTGATCCGCCACGTTCCGGGCGTACTGGGCGATCCGGAAAGTGTGACCGAGGAGTCCCATAGCGATCCGGGCCGGTTGGAGTACCCACAGTACACCCGTCCCCGGGTCTTTCGCGGCATGGCGGTGCCCGACATTCTGCTGAGCGGCAATCACCAGGCCATTGCCCGCTGGCGACGTGAACAATCGGAGGCCCGCAGCCGGCTGCACAGCGAGCCGATCACGCAGGCTTCCCTGGGGAAGCAAGAAGGGAAAGACCATGAAGAATAGACTGATGTCTCTGGTGGAGCAGGCTGCCGGCAAGGCCGAGGTGGCGAAGTTCGACATCGGCGATCAGGTGCAGGTGCATCAGCGCATTCTCGAAGGCCAGAAGGAACGCGTCCAGGTATATGAGGGCGTGGTGATTGCCCGGCATGGCGAGGGCATGCGCGCGACCTTCACGGTCCGCCGCATCGTCCAGGGCGAGGGCGTGGAGCGTGTCTTCCCGCTGCATTCGCCCAAGATCGCCAAGATCGAGGTGAAGCGCACCGGCCGCGTGCGCCGCGCCAAGCTGTACTACCTGCGCGACCGCGTCGGCAAGGCCACGCGCTTGCAGGAGCGCCGCGTCAAGGTGAGCGGCAATGGCGTGGCAGCCGACGGCAAGGGCCGCAAGGCGAAAAAGAAAAGAACCGTCGCCACGGACACCGGCGCGAAGTAGCCTCATTAGAGCGCGGAGCGTCGGCGACGGGCCAGCCGGGCGCTGACGCTTCCGGCTCTGGCGCATCGTCAGTGCCCGGAGCGTCAGCGACGGGACAACCGGGCGCTGCTGACGCACAGCGCGGGAGGAAACATGACCGCCCCGTCGCCGCGACAACCCTGGTGGCGGCGCTGGTTTGGTACGCGCTCCGAGCGCGCCGCGGTCCGCTTCCTCAAGCGTCAGGGCTATCGGATTCTCGCGCGCAATTACACCTGTTCCCACGGCGAACTCGACCTCGTCGCCCTCGACGGGCGTTGTATCGTCTTCGTCGAAGTCCGTTCCACCGGCAGCGAAGACATCGAGCGGCCCGCCGCCTCGGTCGATGACACGAAACAGCGCCGTCTCACGAACCTGGCGTTGTACTTCCTCCGCCAGCACCACCTTCTCGACCAGGCCGCCCGCTTCGACGTTCTTGCTCTGAGCTGGCCGGCGGGACGGCGCGAACCCACCATCGTACATTACCCTCATGCCTTTGCCGCCGTCGGGCGCTTCCAGATGTACTCCTGATCCCACGCGAGGATGGAGCCGTGAAATCGGTCGATGAACAACTCGCCCTGATTTGCCGGGGCGTCGAGCATGTCGTTCCCGAGGCTGAGTTGCGCCAGAAACTGGAACGCAGTGTCAAGACCGGCAAGCCGCTACGGATCAAGTACGGCATCGACCCCACCGGCATCGACGTCCACCTCGGCCACACCGTCCCCCTGCGCAAGCTCCGCCTGTTCCAGGAACTGGGTCATCAGGCGGTCCTCATTATCGGCAATTACACCGCGCTGCTCGGCGACCCAAGCGGCCGTGACCAGACTCGCGCCCGTCTCACGCCCGGCCAGGTTGAGGCCTATGCCCGCGATTACCTGAAGCAGGTAAGCAAGGTCATCGACATCCAAAAAACCGAGGTGGCGCACAATGGCGACTGGTTCGGCAAGTGGGCGTTTCTCGACGTGGTGGCGCTGACCAGCAAGATCACCGTGCAGCGTATGCTGGAACGCGACGATTTCACGAAGCGTTTCCGCACCGAGCCCTCGGTGCCGATCTACTTGCACGAGTGCTTGTATCCTTTGATGCAGGGGCAGGATAGTGTCGAGGTTCGGGCCGACGTCGAGCTGGGCGGCAGCGAACAGCTCTTCAACCTGATGGTGGGCCGCAAGCTCCAGGAAGATGCCGGGCAGGAGCCGCAGATTTGCTTGACGCTGCCTATCCTCCGCGGTAGGGACGGTGTTCGCAAGATGGGCAAGAGCCTAGGCAATTACGTCGGCGTCGGCGAAGCGGCCTACGACCAGTTCGCCAAGACGATGAGCATTCCCGACACCATCATGCGCGAATGGTTCGAGTTGCTCACGGATCGGCCAGCCGAGGAGATTTCCCGGTTGACCGATGCACAGCAGACCCATCCGATGGACGCGAAGACGGCGCTCAGCAAGGACGTCGCCGCGTGCTACCACGGCGCCGTGGCGGTCGAGGAGGCCGCGGCCGAGTGGAAGAAGCGTTTCTCGGCGCGTCAGGACCCCACGGACATTCCGAGAGTGGAGATCCCGGCAACGGAACTGACCGAAGGCAAGCTGTGGATCTGCAAGTTGCTGATGTTGCTGGGCATGGCGAAGAGCAACAACGAGGCGCGGCGTCTGGTGCAGGGCGGCGGCATCACCCTGGGACCGGACCGAGAAAAGGTAACCGATCCGGCCGCGCAGATGCCGATCACCGATGGCCTGATCGTGCGGCGCGGCAGCAAGGACGTGAAGCGCATCGTGCTCCGCTGACAAGGAATGCACGGATCAAGTGGTTTCTCGCGGCCGCGCTCAATCGCTCGCGGCCGGATCGTCAAAGGGGCGCGGCGTCGTTTCCTCGGGGCAGCCGGCGTCGAGGTACGCCTGGAGCAGGATCTGCGCCGCCACCCGGTCGCGCCGCTCCTTGCGCCCCTTGAGCGTCAGGCCCGCATTCCAGAGGTGACTTTCCGCCTCGACGGTAGTGAAGCGTTCGTCCCAGAAGACGACCGGCAGTCCCGTCGCGTGGGCCAGGGACGCCCCGAAGGCGCGGGCCTCGACCGCCTTCTTGCCCTCGCGGCCGTCGAGATGGACCGGCAGGCCGACGACGAGCCGGCCAATCTCTTCCTCCCGCACGACCGCGCGGTAATACTCGGCGTCGCGTACCCGATCCCGGCGCGTGTAGGTCGCCAGGGGAAAGGCGATCTTGCGGTCGGGATCGCTGACGGCCAGTCCGACGCGGACGCTGCCGAAATCGACTCCGAGCAGACGGGACGCGACACTCACGGAATTCCTCCAACGTCGGACCCTGGCGCGTGAGCGACGAGTACACTTACCGGTCGGTGGCACTCCGGGCTCCGAAATAGGACGTTCGTCAAATCATTGTATGCCTCCGGACAAGGCGCCTCGGCAAACTGTCCGCCGGCTTGTGTCGTCTCCTCGTGGGGAGTATTCTGCTCGGATCAATCGGCTTCCTACACGAAAGGGACGAATCATGGGAGGATGGCGCTGGACCTGGTGGCTGCCCGTGGCGGCCGCCGTGGCGGGGGTCGGGCTGCTGCCGCGGCCCGTGGACTCAGCCTGTTGTTACTTCGCGGCGAAGGACAAGGACATCCTGCAGCCGGCCCAGAAGGCGTTCATCACCTGGGACCCGGTCGAGAAGATCGAGTCGTTCACGGTCCAGCCGAAGTTCGAGGGCAACGCCAGGGACTTCGGCATGGTCATTCCCACGCCGAGCAAACCACGCCTCGACGAGATGCCGCGCGACTTCTTCAAGGAACTCGCCATCTGCACCATCTTGAAGAAGCGCGAGCAGCCCGTCTCCAAGTTGCTCCCCGTGCCCGAGGAACGCTTCAAGAGTTCGACCTTGCCCAAGCTGCCGCGTGGCGGCGGAGGGGGCGTGAAGGAGGCACCCAGAAAGACGACGGTAAAGGTGCTGGAGGCCGGGGTCGTCGGGAGTCTGGACTACAAGATCATCACGGCGGAGCGCGCCGACGATCTGTTCACCTGGCTGAAGGAGAACAAATATAGCTACTCTGGCGATGAGGCAACGCTCGATCACTACGTCAAGAAGCAGTGGTTCTTCACGGTCATGAAGATCGACACGATGCAGATGAAGAAAGGCCCCGACGGCAATTTCGCCGGCGAGGTGACGCCTACGCGCTTCCAGTTCGCCTCAGATCAACTTGTTTACCCGCTGAAGATCACGCAGATCAGCATCAAGGACAGGACGGAAGCCTTGTTCTACGTGCAGGCGCCGTACAAGGTCGATCTGCCCGGCGAGATGACATACCAGTACCAATGGGTGCCGATGCTACAAAACGCCCAGGGGTGGTATCAGAAAGGTATCTTCGGCTCAAACGACCTACCGGGCAAGGGCGACGATTGGCTGAAGGAGGCGAAGGATCACCTCCCCGCGCTGTTGCGGCAGGGGCAGGAACTGGGATTCAACTTCGTTAGCGGCCAGCGACCGGAACCGAACCAGCGCGGACGCATCGCGACGACGCTGGAATGGGCGAAGCAGCTGACCGCCGTGGACGTCAAACTCCTGAAAGGCGAGGCGGACTATTCGGAAAAGGTCCCTGATCCGGACGAGGGTTTCACCAAGGCCGACGTGAAGGACGCCAAGAAGGCGGAGGCCGTCTACAAGGTGATCCGCGAAAGGCTGGAGAAGTATCGGAAGGAACGGCCGGGCGGCTACCTCGTGCGCGAGGCGCCCCCCAACGAAGTGAAACAGCTGAAAATCCTGGCGGGCCATCTGAAGGCGGGCCAGTTCGTCACCAAGATTCGCAAGACGTTCACGAAGGGGGAAATGAACGAGGACCTCGTCCTCGTTCCCGCCAAACTCGGCACTGCCGAGGACCATTCCGAGTACGAAGAAGTGCTACCGACGTCGCCTCCGTGATGCCCATCGTGTAGCCGCGACGCGCAGTGGAGCAAGTCTCGCGCTCCGTTGCGCGTCGTGGCTACACGGAGTTTTTTTTATTCTCACGCGTTCGCCGGCGCTGCTTCTTCCCAAGCAGGGCTGACTATGCGGATCTTCTTGAGGATCGCCTCGCGCTCGTGGCCGTTCTTGGCAGCGGCCAGCTTGGCCTTGAGCTTGAGCATCTTTGCCCGGCGGTGATAGCGCCGTTTCAGTTCCTTTTTGCGTTCTACCATGACGGAGGTCCTCGGATAAAGCGGAAGCCGCATGCGGCCTGCGAAATCGTGTCAATGCCTTATGTTATGGTCGCCCGCGTCCCGGGCAATGGGGTCTTACTGGGTGGCGGCGATCCGTCCCTCCATGGGACTCGACGCCTGGGCATATAGCTTGCGCGGGATGCGTCCCGCCAGGTAGGCCAGCCTGCCGGACTCGCAGGCGTAACGCATTGCCCAGGCCATGCGCAGCGCGTCCTGGGCCTGGGCAATGCCGGTGTTAAGCAGCACGCCGTCGCAGCCCAGCTCCATGGCCACACTCACGTCGCTGGCCGTGCCCACGCCCGCATCGACGATCACCGGGTACTCCGGATCGCCGTCCTTGAGGTATTCGAGGATGATGCGGATGTTGTTCGGATTGAGGACGCCCTGGCCGCTGCCAATCGGGCTGCCGGCCGGCATGACGCTCACGGCACCCGCCCCCTTGAGGGCGCGGGCCAGGATTGGATCGTCACTCGTGTAGACAAGTACCTGGAACCCATCCTTGACTAACTCCTCCGTCGCTCGAAGCGTCCCAAGCGGGTCGGGCAAAAGGGTGCGCGGATCGCCGAGCACCTCCAGTTTGACCCAGTCCGCGCCGGGATTGCCGAGGTTGGTGAGCAGTTCCCGAGCCAGCCGGGCGTGACGGACCGCGTCCTCGGCATGGAAGCAACCAGCGGTGTTCGGCAGGATCGTGTAGCGCGCCAGGTCGAGGTAATCGAGGATGTTGCGACCTTCCTTGTCGATCAGCCGCTCGCGCCGCACTGCCACGGTCGTTACTTCGCAGCCACTGGCGGCAAGGCAATCGCGCATGAGTTCGTAGGTGGCGTACTTGCCGGTGCCGGTGATGAGCCTGCTGCGCAAACGGAATTTGCCGACGACAAGCGGCCTGTCCGCGGGCGGTTCGGCGGCCCCTGAACCGCCCCCTACGAGAGTGACGATCTCGACCTGGTCGTCATTGCTCAGACCATGCTCGGCGTGGCGCGGTGCCGGCACGACCTGCTGGTTGACCTCCACCGCGACGCGACGGTAGTCGTAGCCCAGCTGCCGGAGCAGCTGCGCGATGGTCAGCGGTTGGGGGAAGGAATGAGGTTCGCCGTTCAGTGTGACGCGGAGCATGACTGAGGACCCTGATGCCGATGGCCAGATCGCAGGTGCCTGCCTAACTTATAACCTATACGGTTCCCTCAGTTGGTCGAGAGCTTCCCATGTCCTCCCATTACATCCCGCACACGCGCATTCCCACGCTGGTTTTTCCCACGAGCGCTCAGGCCTCCCGGCACGTTGCCCTGATGATCGAGAGCCAGATCCGCCAAAACAACTCCGCCGGCCGGCCGACCGTTCTCGGTTTGCCCACCGGCTCGACACCGGTTGGACTCTACCGCGAATTGATCCGGCTGCGCAATGAGTCCAGCCTCGACTTCGCGCGGGTTATCACCTTCAATCTCGATGAATACTACCCGATGTCGCCCGAGGACGCGCACAGCTATAACCGCTGGATGCAAGAGACGTTCTTCCAGCACGTCAACATTCCAGTCGAGAACATCCACATTCCCGACGGCACCCTGCCGTCCGAGGAGACGGAGGATTACTGCACGCGCTACGAACAGAAGATCCGCCGTGTGGGTGGCATCGACTTGCAGATCCTCGGCATCGGCCGTACTGGGCACATTGGCTTCAACGAACCGGGCTCGACGCGCCATTGCCGGACACGGCGCGTGACACTCGACCCGGTGACGCGCCGCGATGCGGCCAGCGGTTTCTTCGGCGAGGAGAACGTGCCGCATCAGGCCCTGACCATGGGCGTGGGCACCATCCTCGAGGCACGCAAGGTCGTCATCATGGCCTTCGGCGAGCACAAGGCCAGCATCGTCGCCCGCACCGTTGAAGGCCCGATCACCGATTCCATCGCTGCCAGTTTCCTCCAGCAGCACCCCGACACGACCTTCATCCTCGACGAAGCTGCCGCCAGTGAGGTGACCGCAGTGAAGCGGCCGTGGGTGGTCGGTCCCGTGGAATGGACGCCGCAGCTGATTCGTCGGGCCGTCATCTGGTTAAGCCTCAAGGTCGGCAAGGCCCTTCTCAAGCTGTCCGACGACGACTTCCGCGAACACGAACTGTATGAATTGCTGCGCGAGTTCGGACCGGCGGAAAAGCTGGGGCGCCGCGTCTTCGACGAAATGATGGCGACTATTTGCAGGGAGCCGGGCAAGATCGGCGGCGTCTGTCCGTTGGTGGCGCCTGCCAAACCTGCCGGAACGGAAGTGGTTGCCCTGCCGGAACCGTCAACGGCCCTGGTCTTCAGTCCCCATCCGGACGATGACGTCATCAGCATGGGCGGCACCTTGATTCGCCTCATCGAACAGGGACAGAAAGTCCACGTCGCCTACATGACCAGCGGCAACATCGCCGTTTTCGATCACGATGCCTGGCGCTTCGTCGATTTTGTCGCCGAGTTCAACCGGCTTATGGCTATAGACACCGAGCACACCGAGGCAGTCAAGAACCGCGTCCACAGTTTCCTCACCTCCAAGAAGGCGGCCGAGTCGGACTCGGACGATCTGCTCAGGATCAAGGGCCTGATCCGTCAGACCGAGGCGCGAGCGGCCGCGCTGGCCTGCGGCGTCCCGCCATCGCAATGCGAATTCATGGATCTGCGTTTTTACCGTACCGGCACGATCGCCAAGGCGCCGATCCATGCACAGGATATCGACGACATTGCCGCGCTGTTGCAACGGCTGCAGCCGGCTCAGATCTACGTCGCCGGCGAAATGTCCGACCCTCATGGCACCCATCGCACCTGCACCGAGGCCATCTTCCAGGCCGTGCGCAGGGTGCGTGCGCAGGGTGCGCATTTTGAGGTCTGGCTGTACCGCGGCGCCTGGGAAGAGTGGGCGCCACACGAGATCGAGCGCGTCGTGCCGCTTAGCCCGGACCACCTGGAGCGCAAGAAAATGGCGATTTTCCGTCACCAGTCGCAGAAGGACCGGGCGATGTTCCCTGGGGCCAGCGACCGGCGTGAGTTCTGGCAGCGCGCCGAGGATCGCAATCGGCACACGGCCAAGGTGTACGACGATCTGGGGTTGCCGGAGTTCTACGCGCTGGAAGGATTCGTGCAGTGGCACGGCGACTAGCCGCTTGCCGTCTCGCGCCTTCGATCCGCCAGGAATCGGTGAAGGGGGGTGGCGCCAATGGCTTGAAGCGCGAGTATGGTATGATGTCCTCTATCGGTTCGGCGACAGCGGTTTCAAGGAACAGACGCGAGCAACCTGTCATGGGCATACGCTGGGGACCAGGGCCGGTCTTCTACTTTGAATGGCTGATGACCTCGCGCCGCTGGCAACTCTACGCCGGCCGAGCGAGCTTCCTCCTCATCCTGCTGGGGGCCATGACCTTTGGCTACTGGTCCTTCACCACGGAGGGGTCTCACAGCACCCTGACCCTGTCGGACCTGGCCCGCCTTGGAGAGACTTTTTTCTATGCCCTCATGGGCACCCAACTCGTACTGGTGCTGCTGGCGGCGCCGGCATCCACGGCCGGCTCCATCTGCCTCGACAAGGCCCGCGGCACCCTCACTCACCTGCTCGTCACCGATCTGTCCAATGCCGAGATCGTGCTCGGTAAACTGGCCGCTCGCGTGCTGCCGGTCCTCAGCCTGATTGCCGGCACCTTGCCACTCCTGGCGCTGAGCATCCTGCTCGGCGGCCTCGACCCGACCGCCCTGGCCGGGGCCTTTATCGTGACGGTCGGCGTGGCTCTCCTCGGTTGCACGCTGTCCTTGACGCTGTCCGTCTGGGGTCACAAGGTCCACGAAGTTATCCTCTTCAACTATCTCATCTGGATCGTCGTCCTGCTCGCCTATCCGACAGTGGCGCTGCTGTGCTGGGAATTCTTCCGCATCTCGGCCCCCCGCTGGCCGCTCTTGCTGAACCCTTTCTGGCTGGTCTTTGCACCCTATGCCGCCCCCGGGACCACAACTCTCGTCCACTGCGTCGCCTTCCTTGGTGGCACCGTGGGTCTGTCGGTCCTGCTGGCGCTCGTGGCGATCCTGCGCGTCCGGGCCGTGGCTGTGCAGCACATGAGCCAGCCCAATCGGCGGCGGCGACGGCTTCTCGGCGACCTGCCCACCGGCGTGGGACTGTGGCGCCTGATTGGCCCTTCGCTCGACCCCAATCCGGTGCTGTGGCGCGAATGGCATCGGCGGCGGCCGTCGCGCTGGAGTCAGGTTGTCTGGGTCAGTTACGCACTGGGAGCGATCGCCTTCAGCGGCCTCGGGGCCGTGATGGCACTAGGTTCCCGAGGGCGGAGCGAACTTGCCGTCTTTGTCAATGCGTTTCAGGTAAGCATCGGCCTGCTGCTCCTTAGCGTTACGTCCTCGACGAGTTTGTCGGAGGAACGGGTATGCGGCAGCCTAGACGTGCTACTGACGACGCCGTTGCCCACGCCCAGTATTGTCTGGGGTAAGTGGTGGGGAGCATTCCGCACGGTGCCGTTGCTGGCGATCTTGCCGTGCTTTGTCGCGTTGGTCGGGGCGTCGCGCACCGGCCGGGTAGTATCGGTCCCGCTCCTCGGCGTCCTCGTGATAACATACGGAGCGGCGATCACCAGCCTTGGCCTCGCGGCGGCGGTCTGGTTCAAGCGCCTGGGTCGGGCCATCGCCGCCAGCGTGGCGGTGTATGTTCTGGCCACGGTAGCCTGGCCCTTTGTGATCATCGCGCTGTTCGCCCGCAGCAAGGATGCCGGGCCAGGACTGGCCATGGGCAGCCCCTTCTTCGGCGGCGCCTTCGCGACCATCCTGGCGATCGAGGATCGCATCCAGAACGAGTTCCAGGTCATTCCCTTTGCCGCGGTATGCTGGAGCGTCCTTAATGCGCTGCTGGCCGCGGTCCTGCTTGCTGCCACTCTGCGGACCTTTGACCGCCATCTCGGCCGAATCACGGCGCGCATTTCTGGGGTGCAGCGCCGGCCGGTGAGCCAGATACGGACCGGGCGCTCGCCCACTGCGGCGGGTCCAACCGGCGGGGTCCGGCACCCATCGGAAGCAAAAGGGTCCGCGCAAGAATAACTCGAACGGCGACTGTGCATTGTCCGAGCCTGCAGGGTCGGGAACGGGTTAATTGTCCCGACGCCGACGTTCTGGGGTTTGTTTAGCCGATTCCCGCGGGGCGGATGAGAGATTTACCCCGTTAAGCGAAACGACTTCAAGGAGGACGAACCACCATGACGCTGCCCTGGGGACCGGGCCCGGTCTTCATCTATGAGTGGCTGCTGGCCTCGCGCCGCTGGCAACTTTACGCCGGCCGGGGACTCTTCCTGTTCGTCCTGCTGGGCGCCCTCTCCATCGTCTGGTGGTCGTTCTTACTCGACCATCCACAGCCCACCCTCCAGGACCAAGCAAACCTCGGCGCGAGATTTTTCTATGGCCTGGTCGGCACTCAACTCGTCCTGGTGCTGCTGGCCGCGCCGGCGGCGACAGCCGGCGCGATCTGCGTGGACAAGTCGCGCGGCACCCTGGCGCATTTGCTGGTCACCGACCTGTCCAACACCGAGATCGTCCTCGGCAAACTGGCGTCTCGGCTGCTGCCGGTCCTCGCCTTGATCTTCGGCACGCTGCCCGTGCTGGCCCTGAACGTCCTTCTCGGTGGCGTCGACCCGCTCGCTCTGGCGGGGGCCTTCCTGGTGACGTTGGGCGTCGCCGTCCTCGGCTGTGCCGTGGCCCTGACGCTGTCCGTCTGGGGCAACAAGACCCACGAGGTCCTGCTCATCAACTATCTACTCTGGGCGATCCTCCTCCTCGCCTATCCCACCTGGAGCATTCTCAACAGCGAATTCGGCTTCCCGGCGCCGCCATTCTGGCTCCTCGAGACGAACCCCTTCTGGCTGGCGTTCGGTCCGTATGCCAGCCCCGGGACCACGAGCCTGCTGAAGTGCATCGTCTTCCTGGCCGTAAGCGCGGCCCTCTCCGGGGTGCTGGCCCTCGTGGCGGTGTTTTGCATTCGCTCGGTAGCGGTGCGCCAGACCGGGAGACCCTCGCGGCAGCGCCGGCGCTTGCTCGGTAGTCTAACCCATGGCCTGTGGAGGCTTCTTGGGCCATCGCTGGACGGCAACCCCGTGCTCTGGCGCGAATGGCATCGGCGCCGGCCGTCGCGCTGGATCACGGTCATCTGGGGGATCTACGCCTTCCTGGCGGTCCTCTTCAGCGGTCTGGCCGTTTGCATGCATCTCCAGCGTCGTGGCGGCCGGGAGGAGTTCAGTGCCCTGGTCAACGCCTTCCAGGTGAGTATCGGTCTCCTGCTGCTGAGTGTGACTTCCTCGACGAGCCTGGCGGAGGAGCGAGTGCGCGGCACTCTGGACGTCCTGCTGACCACGCCGTTGCCGACGCGCAGCATTGTCTGGGGCAAATGGTGGGGCGCCTTCCGCACGGTGCCGCTGCTGGCGCTGCTGCCTGCCCTCACGGCCTGCCCACTGGCTGTCGATCAAGGCAGGTGGCTCGGCATCCCGCTGCTCGTGGCGCTCATCCTCGCTTACGGAGCGGCGCTGACCAGCCTGGGATTGGCCCTGGCCACCTGGATCCAGCGCCTTGCTCGAGCGGTGACCGTCAGCGTGATCGCCTACGTCCTGGTGACAATCGCCTGGCCTTTCGTGGTGTTTGTTTTCTTCGCCACGGGTGATGAGGCGGCTGGCCTGATCTCGGCCAGTCCGTTCTGGGGAATGGGCTTTCTGTGCGTGTGGTTCGAGGAGCGATCGAGCAGACTGGAGGTCGTGTGGGTGGCAGACGTGTGCTGGGTTGTGGTCTATTGTCTCGTGGCGCTAGGGTTGCTGGCCTCCACCCTGCGGACATTCAACCGCTGCATGGGACGGATAACGACAGGGTCCAGGCCGCGCTCTGCCCGGCCTACCGCGGGGTTTGCCGTGGGACACATGAATGCTCCTGCCAGAGATGTGTCAGGAGCGGAATTCTGACCTCCGTAACTTCCGTTCGGCCGATAGCGGGCCAGTGAGCTCTAATAGCTCATCACATGGCGGCTGTATATGCCGATGGCAGCCATTCCGACTCCGACGACCGACACACCGACGACTCGACCCTCTTGCCCGGACCGTTTCAGCGCTTCAGCTTGATCCGCGCCGTCGCCGGTTTGCCACCTTCGACCGTCACCTTCGCCTCACCTTTGCGCTGCGTCGAGGACTTGTGACAGGACACCGTATACTTGCCCGGCGTCACGTTCTCGAAAGTGACCGTGGCGGCGGTGTCGGTTTTTTTCTTGTCCTTTTGCACGCCCTTCTCGTCCTTCAGGATCACGTCCAGGTTCGGCGGGGCTATGTCGCCCTCGTTCACGGTGACCGCAATTGACCCCGGCAATACCTTCGCCTGGTCGTTGTCAATCAAGTCAACCACGATTATGGCGAACGCGCTTCGCCCTACCGCGTTGACGAACTGCGCGCTCACCTCCGTCGGACCGCGGCGGTCGCCGACCAGTGGAAGCGCCGCCGACCACACCGCCTTGGCGCGATCGACCGGCTGGCCCGACAGGGTCGGCGTGTTCGGCGGCACCTTGTCGTCCACCGGCTTGCCCAGGAAGAAGAAGACCTGCGCGATCTCCGAAACGGTGCTGGCGCCCGATGCTTGTAGCGTCAGTGGGGCATCCCGGCGCGCCAGCCTGGGTGGGTCGACAAACTTCCGGTTCTCCGGGGCACTGTCGTCCAACACGATGGTTTGATAGACGGCCTGTAAAGGGACACCGCCACGGTCGAGGAGCCGCGCGCGTATCTCACGCCGGCCGACCGTGTTGCTTGCGTTCAGCGGCACGACCCGGTCTTTCACCGCGGCCTCGAACGCCAGAGCGCCGTCGCCGGGCTGGAGTGCAAAGCCGAGGCGCCGGCGACGGTCGGTTGCGCGCTGCTCAGTAATCACCGGCTCAAAGACGCCTGCCAGGAAGCGACCGAGGCTAACCTCGACGCTGGCCCCGTCGGGAGCGTGGTCCACCTCGAGTGTGACCAGCAGCTGGGGACCAGGCTGGGCGAAGTGCGGCGCCACCAGGCGCAATGACGGTTCCGTCTCCTCCCGCGGCGTGATTGGGCCGCCCTGGCGAGCGAAGGTGACGCGGAAAACATAGGCTCGCTCCCAGCCGTCGATCGTGCTGAAGGCCAGGCCGTCCTCGTCGGCGCCGTCGCCCAGTTGCAGGTTCTCCGCAGTCAGTTGCAATTCGCTGCCGGAAGGCGCTCGTGCCGAGTGGTTCATCAAGGTGGCGATCGTCGTTCTCGGCGCGGCCCTAGGCGTCAAGGCGGCTGGCGCAACGCTGCTTGCCTCGGCCATCGTGTTTCGAGGGTTCGCTGCCATCGTGGAGCCGTACCTCATCTACTGGGCACTCGTCTACCTGATCGGATGAACGCACGCCCAACATCGGCGAAGAAATGGCCCAGAATCCCTATGACCCGCTGCTGCCCGTGGAGAGGAAACTGATCGCGGAGAGCCTGCTGCTCGGGTTGGTGCTGCTTGGATTGCTGGTGTGGGCGAGCTACACTTTTTTCCGGGCGCACTGATTCATTGACCGCGCCGGCAAGCTGCTGCCGCTGGATTGGATCCCGGGTTCCAGGCTTTTTCTGTTGACAGGAAAGCCGGGTGGGGCGAACATAGATTGAAGAGGTCCACCCGCGAAAATATCGCTCACGTTCCCGCCTCGCCCCTCGACCGCAGCACGCTGCCATTCATGAGGATGCGCGACCGATGAACGGCCCGTTCTTCTATTGTCGATACAGTAGCCGGCTGGCACTGGCGTTGGTTCTGGCCGCCTGCGGCAATGGGGCCTGGGCCGTTGACAAACCCAGCGCGGCAGAGGCGGAGTTTTTCGAGAAGGAAATCCGCCCACTCCTGGTCGAGCGTTGCTTGGAGTGTCACGGCACCGCCAAGGTGCGCGGCGGCCTCAAACTCACATCCCGCGATGCGATCCTCAAAGGCGGCAATACTCGAGCGGCGGCCGTATCGGGCAAGCCGGAGGAGAGCCTCCTCATCCACGCAGTGCGCCGGAACGGCGACCTGAAGATGCCGCCGAAAGGCAATCTCACCGGGCGCCAGATCGCGCAGCTGACGCGCTGGGTACAGCTCGGTCTGCCATGGCCGGAATCGACGGGAGCCGGCCGGCCAGCAGACTCGTTCCGCGAGGACCAGCGCCGCTTCTGGTCGTTCCAGCCGCTCAAAGTGGCACCGCCGCCGGCCGTCCACGACCGGGCCTGGCCGATGTCCGAGATCGACCGCTACATCCTCGCGGCTCTCGAAGCGCACGGCCTGCATCCTGTGCCGCCGGCCGACAGGCGCACCCTGCTCCGCCGTGCAACCTTTGACCTGACCGGACTGCCGCCCATGCCGGAGGAGATCGACGCTTTCCTGAAGGACGAATCGCCGGACGCCTTTGCGCGGGCTGTGGACCGCCTGCTGGCCTCACCGCACTACGGCGAGCGTTGGGGCAGACACTGGCTCGACGTGGTCCGCTACACCGATTCTTTCGACGCCCGCATCCTCAGCGGTGCAGGCAACTCCATGGACATTCCGGCCTCTTACCGTTACCGCGACTGGGTGGTCGATGCCTTCAATCGCGATCTGCCTTACGATCAATTCATCCTCGAGCAGCTGGCCGGCGACTTGCTGCCGCCGCCGCACCCCGACACGCTCAACGTGCCTGGCATCATCGCCACCGGCATGCTCGCCATCGGCAACTGGGGCGGCGGCGATGCCGACAAGGAGAAACTCCTCACCGACATCGTCGACGATCAGATCGACGTCGTCTGCCGCGGCTTTCTCGGCCTGACAATGGCCTGCGCCCGTTGTCACGACCACAAGTTCGACCCGCTGACGCAGGACGATTACTACGGTCTGGCTGGCATCTTCTTCAGCACGCACATTCTCGAAGACCCCGGTCCCAAGACGGACGGCCCGCCCATGCTGCGCATCCCGCTCCTGTCGAAGGCGGAGATTGCCCAACGGGACCAGAAAAAGGCCCGGCTCGCCGAACTGCAGAAACAGGTCCAGCAGCTGCGGCAAGAGCAGCAGGTGGCCGCCGCACGAAGCATGCTGAACCAGACGGCCCGTTACCTGACTGCGGCCTGGGAGTACCGCACGCGCAAGCAGTCGGTGACGTTCGCACAGTTCGCAGCCGAAAACCATCTGCAAGAAGTCGTGCTGCGCCGCTGGCTCGACGACCTGGGAATGAGTGACTACCGGCTGATGAATCGGCCGACCAGCAACATCCTCGGCCACGCCGGCTTGCACGGCTGGAAGAGTGAGGGCGACACGCCCTCGCTGATCGTCAACACGACGGCGCAGGAAATCGCGTTCCTGACGATCAAGATGCCGGCGCGGTCCGTGGCCATCCATCCGCCGCCCGTCGGGGCCGTCGCGGTCGGCTGGCGCAGCCCAATCGGCGGCGTGGTGCGGCTAACCGGCCGGGTCGCGGACGCCGACGCAGTCTGTGGTGATGGCATCGCCTGGGCGGTGCGCCGGCAGCAGGCCGGGGGCGTGATCGATCTCGCCACGGGCGAAATTCCCAACGGTGGCGCTCAGGCCCTGACAGCCGGCAACGGAGCGGCGAGTCTTGCCGCGGTCGAGGTAAAGGCGGGTGAGACGCTTCTGCTCGTCGTCCTACCGAAGGCGACCCACGCCTGCGATACGACGGTCGTCGACCTGGAGATTGTCGAGCAAGGCGGCCAGCAGCGGGCGTGGAGCCTGACGCAGGACCTGCTGGCCGATCCCCTCGAAGGCGGCAAGGGCAATCCACACCGCGATCGCCTCGGCAACCCCGAGGTTTGGTCTTTTTGCGATCTCTCCAGCACGGTGCCGCAGCAGGGCGCCAGCGTGCCCGGCTCGGCCCTGCAGCGCTGGCAGAAGACAGTGGCCGGCACCGCGCAGGGCCAGGTAGATCGACATGCAGTTGCGCAGGCCGCGGAGGCAGTGCAGCAGGCGCTGACTGCAGTGGACGCGAGCAAGGGACCTGACGCCCGGTTGTACCAGGAACTGACCTCGCCGCGCAGTCCCTTCTGGCCGGCCGCCGCTGACGACAAGCTGCTGCCTGTGGAGAGACGCGACCTGCTGGCAGAGCTGAACGCGGAAGTGACATTACTGAAGAAGGAAACGCAGGAGCCGGTTCCCTTCGCGCAAGGCTGTCTGGAAGGCGGCTGTCCGAAGAGCCCGCAAGTTGGTACGCACGATGTACACATCCACATCCGCGGCCGCTACGATCGACTCGGCAAACTGGTGCCGCGGCACTTCCCGCGCATCCTCGCCGGTGAGCAGCAAGTGCCGATCCCCTCGGCGACGAGCGGCCGGCTGGAACTTGCACGCTGGCTCGCCTCGCCTGACAATCCGTTGACGGCGCGCGTGCTGGTCAACCGCGTCTGGCAGCATCATTTCGGCGAGGGCATCGTGCGGACGCCCGGTAACTTCGGCAAGCTCGGTGAGTCGCCGACGCACCCGGAACTGCTCGATTACCTGGCCGATGCCTTCGTCCATTCCGGCTGGTCGCTCAAGGCGCTGCACCGGGCCATTTTGCTGTCGGCGGTCTACCAACAGGCGAGCGTCGCGCCGGAGGAAGTAGTGAAAGCCGATCCGGAAAACCGTCTGCTCGGCCGAATGACCCGCCGGCGTTTGGAGGCCGAGGCAGTGCGCGACAGCTTGCTGGCCGTGGCGGGGCGGCTGGACC
>JRHI01000744.1_pt1 | contig 33035 bp, 29 predicted proteins | sample 215371 | NCBI WGS metagenome assembly JRHI01 (sample SAMN02929681, study PRJNA255918) | sediment metagenome | biome: cave system; feature: Ice Cave; material: Sediment; isolation source: sediment from deep within a dark volcanic ice cave with no known source of... ...
TTGTATCATTCCATTCAGAGTGTCATTCGCCAACAGAGTCTTGAAAGAGCCGGGATGCCCCCGCCGCAGGCTCAGCAGCCTCGTCTGAAGTTCAGTGGCCACAGTGCTCAAGTCTCCTGTGGCTGGCCGTCCCATGTGACTGCTCAAACCGACCCGTCCCTGCTGCTGAACCATGCGCCGCCATTTGCGCACGGTCCACACCGAGCAGCCCAAGCAAGCTCCTATTGTGGCGTCACTCATGCCCGTGCTGGCACGTTCTTTGATCATGATCCGTTCCTCAAATGTCGTCTGGTGTCCTTGATGATGCATGATGCCTTCTCCTCGGTATTGACTCCTTTCCTCTTCGGCATCATATCCTATCCCTTCACTTCCTGGGGCGGGACGACTTTGTGAGACACTAGAGCGGCACGACTTTATGGGATTCAACACAAATGCAACACTTGAAACAGTGAGCCTTCTTAACTCAAATTTATCTGAAACAGCAGAGACACCTTTTTCTCTCTTTTCTTGCTTCTACCACGGCATACGCCTACTTGACAAGAGATAGGATGACGGTCTAAAATAGGTGCAGTTAGAACATGAGCTAGGGCGACGGTGTTAGGGGTTTAGAGTGACGTTAATTCAGAAAATAGACAACCTCTGAAGCACAGTACATTAGCCTGTAGAGCCATTTTATAGTCGGGTGTGGCCAAGCGGTAAGGCGACGGTCTTTGGAACCGTTATTCCTAGGTTCGAATCCTAGCACCCGAGCCAACTCTATTATCATTGATTACGAGTTTTCGTCTTTTGCTTTTCTCCCTTACTACCAAAAAAGGGTTAGTACATCTAGTTATGAATACATATGCGACCGTAGTCCTTGCAGCAGGCAAAGGTACTCGGATGCGTTCAACTTTGCCCAAAGTACTTCATCCATTGGTAGGTGTACCGCTCTTAGCACATGTATTGAATGCCATTGAAGCTATCCCCTCCACTTTTGCATTTGCATCCTTCGCTGCAACGACACATTCCTACCACCCGCTTGTGGTGCTGGGGCATGAGGCCAGCCAGGTCGAAAACGCTTTCGGGGAGCGTTGTCTCTACGCAATTCAGCAAGAACAATTGGGTACTGGGCACGCCCTGTTATCTGCTCTCGATACGGTTGAGAAACTCGAACCTCTTCCTCAGGTAGTCCTGGTTTGCTATGGTGATACCCCTCTTGTTCATAGTGAGATGCTGGCTCGTGTTCTGGTTGAACATCTAAATCACCAGGCGACCATAACTTTCCTCACCGCCTATGCGACGTTACCCAGTGATTTTGGTCGCGTTGTGCGAGATACTGCTGGGCGCGTACAGGAAATCGTTGAGGTGAAGCGGGCAACAGAGCAGCAGAAACGTATTGACGAGGTCAATTCTGGGGTGTACTGTTTTGATAGTAGCTGGCTTTGGCCTTCCCTGCAATCTCTACCTCGCAACGCCTCGGGCGAGTACTACCTCACTGATCTCATTAGTATTGCAGCTTTACAAGGACGCGAAATTGCCACTGTGACAGGAACGCTTGACGAGGCGATTGGTATCAATGATCGCGTGCAGCTCGCTGCCGCCGAGCAAGTGTTACGCCGCCGCATTCTTGAACAATTCATGTATGCTGGTGTGACAATCATCGATCCAGCTACGACGTACATCGATGCTAATGTCAGTATTGGCTCCGATACCGTTATCCTTCCAGGCACAATGATTACGGGCAAGACCAGTATTGGGTCGTTCTGTCAAATTGGACCCGCTTCAACCATTGATCAATCAATGATAGGAGATCACTGTATCATACGAAATTCAGCGCTGGAAGAAGCTACGCTGGAAGATGGAGTGCACGTAGGTCCCTTTAGCCATTGTCGTCCTGGTGCCCACCTGGCACGTAATGTTCGTATGGGCAACTTCGCTGAAGTGAAAAATTCATACATAGGTGCAGAGACAGATATGCACCACTTTAGCTATCTTGGAGATGCCACGGTTGGTGAACATGTGAATATAGGCGCTGGCACTATTACCTGTAACTATGATGGGGTACGAAAAAATCACACAGATATCGGGGACGGAGCGTTCATTGGAAGTGATACAATGTTAGTTGCACCCGTCAAAGTGGGAGAAAGCGCTCAAACTGGTGCAGGTGCTGTCGTGAATAGAGATGTACCACCTGGATCACTGGTCGTTGGCGTTCCAGCACGTGTGTTACGCATGCCTCAACCTGTAGATAGCTCCACGAAAGATGGCAGCGAAAAGGAGTAAGGGTTACTATGGATGGCCCTGGCTTAGCAAGTATGGCCACCGGAATCGATTTTCAAATTCCGCAATTTGATGCTGAAGCGTGGTTACAACTCGCGATTCTGATTATCTCTCTGTTTCTCTGTGCAATAGCTTCAGCGGCTGAAACGTCTTTCACTTCGATCAGCCGTATTAAGCTCAAGAACCTGGTAGAAGAAGGTGATCTACAGGCTATTGAGATTGAAAAACTACTCTCCAATCCAAACAAATTACTTTCGACGATTCTGATTGTGAATAGTGTCGCGGTGATCGTTGCTTCTAGTATGTCGACGGTGCTGGCACTACGTTTTTCTGCTACCTTTGGTGAGCTAATCTCTACCATCCTCATTTCGTTAGTGGTTTTAATCTTTTGCGAGATTACGCCCAAAACTGCGGCGGTACAGAACCCATTGCGCTGGGCAAGGGTGTTTGGCAGGCCCGTGCGATCTACCGCCTGGCTTCTCCAGCCCGTCGTCTTGACCCTCGGAGCTATCACCAATTCCCTTGTACGCCTCATGGGAGGCCAGATAAAGTACCGTGGCCCCTTCGTCACTGAGGAAGAATTGCGTCTGCTGGTAACCGTGGGTGAAGAGGAAGGGGTTCTCGAAGAAGAAGAGACAGAAATGATCCATAGTATCTTCGAGTTTGCTGATACTACGGTCCGTGAAGTAATGATACCGCGTATAGATATGGTGACTTTAGAGAGCGACGCAACCGTTGATGACGCGGTCGATCTTGCTCTACAGGGAGGCTTCTCCCGTATCCCTGTCTACGAGGAGAATATCGATAATATCATCGGGGTTTTATATATTAAGGACATGCTTAAGCACTTGCGAGAAGGCCACAACAGTTACCCTGTGCGTGAGCTCGTGCGTTCAGCATATTTTGTGCCTGAAACGAAGAAACTAGATGATTTGTTGCGGGAGATACAGCAGAAGCATGTGCATATGGTGATCGTTGTCGATGAGTATAGTTCAGTGGCAGGCCTCGTCACTATTGAAGACCTGGTAGAAGAGATAGTGGGAGACATTCAAGACGAGTACGATCGAGAAGAGAAGCTATACGAGCAAGTAAATGAGCATGAATATATCTTCAATGCGAAGATCAGTATCGACGAGTTTAATGAAATAATGGATATGGCCTTAGATGATACGGACTACGAAACTCTCGGCGGATTCTTGTATGCCCGACTCGACAAAATCCCAAATGTGGGCGATACGAGCGTTTTCGATAACGTGTCCTTTACTGTATTGACTACTCATGGACGACGTATTACTCAAGTTCGCGTAGAACGGCAAACCACTGCTACCCAAAACATGGGCGAAGAAGGGCAATCAGGGCCATTCTTGCTCCCTTCACCCATGGAAAAACGTGAGGTAGATGCTCAAAAAGACAGAAGCGGGAAAGACAGTGACACTCCTTCAGAAGAACCTTCTCATTACGAGTACAGAGGAGCGTAATATATGATACCTGATCTTTTAGCTCTGCCTCCTGCTGTTCGTATTGTCGAAGTTGGCCCACGAGATGGCTTGCAAAACGAGAAAGTAATCATTCCGACTGAACAGAAAATACATTTCATCACTATGCTTGCCGAAGCAGGCCTTCCAGTGATTGAAGCAACTTCTTTCGTCAGCCCACGTGCCATCCCTCAACTTAGTGATGCTGGCGCGGTCATGGCAGGTCTGAAGGGTCTCCCCTCGATGGAGTATTCCGTCCTTGTTCCCAATCTCAAAGGGATGGAGCGTGCTCTGAATGCAGGTGTCCGATCTATCGCTGTCTTTACTGCCGCCAGTGAAAGCTTTACTCGTCACAACATCAACGCTACGATTGCAGAGAGTCTGGCAAACTTTCGACCAGTGGTGGCACTCGCCCAACGAGAGCACGTAGCGGTAAGAGGATATATTTCGACCGTTTTTGGCTGTCCCTACGAAGGCTCCGTTGATCCAGAGAAGGTGCTCACTGTGGCCCAGGCGTTGTTAGAGATGGGGATCGATGAGTTGTCGCTCGGTGATACAATCGGGGTGGCAACACCTAATCAGGTAGTTGAGGTCGTAAGCCTTTTACTTGAAAAGGGGACTATTCCCATTGAACGTTTAGCCGTACACTTCCATGATACGCGCGGCACGGCTCTTGCAAATATTCTGATGTCCCTGCAACTTGGTATCAGCATCGTTGATGCCTCTGCTGGTGGGCTTGGAGGTTGTCCCTATGCTCCGGGGGCTGCTGGCAATCTCGCGACAGAAGATCTCCTCTACATGTTGCATGGCATGGGTATCAAGACAGGCGTCAACCTGGAAAAGGTGATGGCTGCCACTCGTTTTATTGCTCCCTTGCTGGGCCATGCGCCAACCAGTAAGTATTACCAAGCCGAAACCAGCGCTCAAACGTAAGACTCGTGCTAATGCTTCTCCAGATATTGAATTGCTGCGACTAATTGGGTGTCACCGCTTGCAAGAATCTGCTTCTCGTTCATATTTGCCGCGTTTTCATCGTTGGGCGACAGTGGGATTGAGTTTTGAGCGAGTTTCACCGTGATAGTGGGAGAAATGCCTTTGTCGCGGATAAATTGACCACTGGGCGTCAGCCATTCGCTCGTTCCAAGCAGAATTGCCGAGCCATCAGAGAGCGGGAATTCTTCAAGGACTGTGCCTGTACCAAAGGTCTTCTCACCTAAGATAACTGCCCGCTTGTTATCCTTCAGGGAGCCTGAAACAATTTCCGCGGCACTTGCCGTATCGCCATTTACCAGCACGACGATAGGGGATGTCGTATCAATAGTATGGCCACTTACGGCGAACGATTTACGATTTCCCGAGCTATCTTGCTCTAATAACACGTTTCCGCTGGCGACAAACTCGCTTGTAGTATCAATAGCTTCTTGCAGGTAACCGCCAGGATTTTCACGTAGATCAAGAATGATCTTGGTTGCCCCTAATTTTTTTGCTTTCGTGATCGAAGCTGTGAGTTGAGTGGATACTCCCGAGGCGAATTGTACCATTTGAATGTCTGCGATATGGTCCTGCGCGATATAGTGCATGATAACATTGGGAACCGTAATCTCCTCTCGTGCCACATTGATAGTCAAGGTTTGCCGGGTCGAGGGGCGATGTATCGTAATTTTAACACTCGTACCAGCTTTCCCTTGAATAAGTGAACTCACTCCAGCTATATCTTTGCCGGAAGTACTCACACCGTTGACTGCTACAATAATATCTCCATGCTTAAAACCGGCCTTTTCAGCAGGCGAGCCGGGAATCGGCGATGTTATAATAAGATATTTCGTCTTTGTATCCTGCTTAAGATAAACGCCGATGCCGGTAAATGTACCGCTCAACTGTTGATTCTCAGTCTGGACATCCGCGGGCGTTAGAAAGCGCGTATGTCCTTTGTCATGGAGCACATCTAACATAGCTTGGATTGACTTGTATGACATTTGTTTATAATCTACCGCCTTACGGTCAACGTAGTTCTGATCTACAATTGACCAGGCCTGTTGGAAGAGATTAGCATATGATTGCGATAGGTTACTTCGATTGAAAGAATTTGAGTAAACTTGATTTCCAAACCATCCGCCAGCAAAAGTAATAATAAGAAGCGCAACTACAACTACATACTGTCCAAATCCAGGTCCGCGCCGTTTCCTGGGTATCGGCGCAATTTGCTGTGGCTCCTGCGGGTACATTTTCTGCTGAGTAACTACAGGATTGTTTGGCAATTGATATGGTGGATAGGAGCTATATTCGCTATAAGGTGGTTGCTGATCTAGCGGCACATTATTGTAAGGTGGCTGCTGGGTCGAGGGTATAGTGGTATCACCTTGTTCCGGTTGTTGTTCATACCAGCGTGGATCATCATAATTACTCATTGATGCCTCCCAGATCGATGCTTTTATGTAAGTACATCTTCCCAACGTTTATGTTATGCATTACAAAAGATTTTAGTATTTGTATCGTAGCTGTTGAAATACAAAAAAACAACCGACGTCTTTTGGTGTCCTTTAGAATAGAGAAATGTCAGGCTCCTTACGGGCATTTCGGGTATCAATGAATGACACTCCTACCATAATGACGGTGAACTTTTTATATCCGTCACTATGGTAGGAGTGTCATTCGTGCAAACCCACTTCTTCGAGTACCAGGTCAGATTGTCCTGTTTATCGCACACAAAGAAGATGTTAGCTCTCCTTCGAAACCTGTGTTACGTCACCACTTTCAGAAGGGTGAGTGGGCGGCGGAGGAGGAGTACCCGTTATAATATCTTCTTGTTCCTTGGCCGTGCTGTGCTTACCTGTAGGGGGCAATTGCTTTTTTGGCGGTTCCCAACCGGGAGCACGGGAGACAATCATCGACATCATCCGGCCTTCCATCATAGGATTGCGCTCAATGATGGCGGAACCCTTCAACACCTCTGCAATCTCATCCAGCATCTTACGCCCAATATCTGGGTGGCGCATCTCAGCTCCGCGGAACTGGACACTGACTCTCACCCGGTCACCTTCAGCTAGAAACTCTTGAATCTTGCGAGTCTTGACATCTATGTCATGATCGTCTGTACGTGGCCGCATGCGAATCTCTTTGAGTGTAATAGTCTTCTGATTCTTGCGCGCCTCGTTTTCTTTCTTCGCCTGTTCGTACTTATACTTACCGTAGTCCATCAGTTTGCAGACTGGCGGTAGAGCGTTGGGCGAAATTTCAACGATATCAAGATTCCGCTCGCGGGCAATATCAAGTGCGCGCATAGGAGGCATTACGCCGATCATCTCTCCGTTTTCATCGATCAAGCGCACCTCGCGCGCACGAATACGCTCATTGACCCTGGTTTCACGTGTACGGTCTCGGTCACTCCCCCGAAAATCCCTGTTAATAGGCCAAACCTCCCTCTTGTTTAAGCTAATGAAGAAATCAAACTATTAAACCTCATAGAGTGTAGCATACCTATCCATTCAAGTCAATTGATTTATTGAAATTTTCTCGGTTATTCCTCAGACTTGAGCACGCACTGATCACACACTTATGGTATACTTGTAAATACGAAACTTCAAGGGTATCACGTCATTACTTCCTTTATCACAGGCTTTTCTATCAAAAACAGGCTTGAAGCGAAGGAGAATGCTTTATGAGCGGCGATTTAGCCGCCGGTGACTTGCCGTCATCTGCTCAAGCATCAACACTTTTCCGTTTTTCTCCACGTCCTCACCGTGCTACCCTTGTACATTGGCAATCCTGGGGACAGGATGCATTCCAGGAAGCTGAACAGCTGGATAAGCCAATTTTTTTAGTTATTTCATCTTCCTGGTGTCAATGGTGTCATATTATGGATGAGACCACCCTTTCTGAACCAAGTATTATTACCATCCTTAATCGCGATTATGTCTCTATCCGTGTAGATAGTGATCTCCGCCCTGACGTCAATCAACGCTACAATCAGAATGGTTGGCCTAGTGTTCTCCTACTGTCTCCTGAAGGAGAAATTCTGTGGGGTGGTGTCTATGTTCCTCCCAAACAGATGCTCTATTATCTTGGGCATATTCGCCGGTACTATAGCGAACACCGCCATGAAATTTCTGAACAGGTGCGTGAACTGCAAGACCGACGCTTTACACATAAGCTGACTCAGGCACTTCCTACTGTCGGTCTTCGTACGCTTTTACAAGAAGAACGTACCGCTTTGACCGATCTTCCTCTGAAGGCTGGAGACGTACTGCGAGAACTGTACGATGATGAATATGGCGGTTTCAGAATTCATCCGCATCTCAAATTTCCTCACCCAGAAGCCTTAGAGTTGCTTCTCATGCTATCGCAACACTACCACCAACCCGATGCTCTCGAGATGATATCTTATTCGTTAGAGCAGATGCTTGATGGTGGATTGTGGGACAAGGAAGAGAGCGGTTTCTACCGTTATTCTGCGGCGAGTGATTGGAGCATGCCACACACTGAGAAAATGCTTGAAGAAAATGCCGCTCTTCTAAGATTGCTCCTGCTGATAGCACAAACCAGCCAGTCATCACAATGGTACGACTACGCGCGGCGTCTTTTGGCATATATCAATGAAAGGCTTTGGCAACCCAAAGTGGGTGTCTTCGGCGGTAGTCAGAGTGCTGATGAAGAGTATTACGAGCCAGGCTCCTATTCACGGGCCTCTCGCCAGGCCCCGTCAGTTGATACTACAGTCTACACCTCGTGGAATGCTCGTATGATCTCCGCCTATCTCCTGGGGGGACAGATACTGCATACTCCTTCATTAAATACCATGGCTATTCGTGCTTTGGATTGGTTGTGCGAACACATGGTTCATCGCAGTGGTAGTATGTATCACTACATACTCAATAGTCACCCTGAACTTCCATGGCAGTTAGCGGACCAGGTCTGGATGACTCGCGCTTTACTTGATGCGTATGATATTTACGAGCGTAAAGCCTACCTGGAAATGGCCATTGCCTTGATGCACTTTGCTTGTGAAGAACTGCTGGATGAGCAGAGTGGCCTGTTTTATGACTATCCCGAAAATCCCGAGGCTGAAGGGCGCCTGGCGTCACGTGAGCAACCTCTGGTTGAGAATGCCATAGCTGCTGAGTGTTTATTGCGGATGTCAGTCTATAGTGGACGCCAGAATCTGAAGGAAACAGGTTTGCTTGTGCTATCGAGCTGCCTGGATAAGTATCGCCGCACGGGTATTCAGGGAGCAGCCTATGCATGTGTCGTTGTCCAGGCGATCGAGAAAAAGTGGCTCTAATATTCGTGCTGCTATACTATCTGCTGCATCAGCAACATTTTCGTAAGTTTGCTTACTACATCATAGCGGCCGTAGGATGGCATGAGATAAACTCCTTGGATCATGCTGCGTGCTGACATAAGGAGTTCTTGCGCGAGCTTCAAACCCTCCTCATGCCCTTGATCACCAGCGGCCCCCATACGCGAGCGTACATCATCAGGGATGGTAATGCCGGGTACTTCGTTGTGGAGGTACTCAGCGTGGCGTGAACTGTGCAGTGGAATACACCCAAGAAGTATAGGAATAGGTGGTTTACCTGCCCGTTCTAAAAAGCGCTCCAGGGGAGCCAGTTCATAAATAGGTTGGGTCATGATAAAATGTGCGCCAGCCTCAATCTTGCACCGGTATTTTTCAATCTCTTGATCGGTCTCCTCGTCGGTCATATTCAAATTCAATGCCGCGCCAATGTGGAAAGAGGCCTGTGCTCCAATAGATGAGCCTGCTGCGTCGTGCCCTTCGTTCATCCCGCGCAACACCTGTATCAATCCGATAGAATCCACATCCCATACTCCGGTTGTGTTTGGGTAATCGCCCACCCGTAGTGGATCACCTGTCAAGGACAGGATATTACGTATGCCAAGGGCATGCGCACCGAGAAGTTCTGATTGAAGCGCCATCAAATTGCGATCTCGCGTTGTAAAGTGGATTATCGTTTCTATGCCGAGATGGTCCTGGATCAAGCGCGCCATTGCTATACAGCCCATACGCACGCGTGCCATAGGGCTATCGGCAATATTGAAAAAGTCAACGCCGACCTTTTGCAGCAATGCCGCACCCTCAAGAATTTTGGCCGGGTTTAGTCCCTTGGGTGGATCAAGTTCTACACTGACAACGAACTCTCGCGCCTTCAGCTTTTCTTGTAGTCGTGTCCTGGTGCCTTGCTGTGGTAAGATGACCTCTTCTTCGATCAGACCCGCAATAGTTGCTTTGCCGTTGGTGATTTCAATCGGTTTTGCCTGCTGGCTTTCCCTGGAGGTGTTGGGTATGAACGAGGTAGCAGCACCGTATACACCATCCAACGCTTTACGCATCGCGCCAATATGGCGTGGGGTCGTGCCGCAACATCCGCCGATCAGTTGTACACCGGCCCTGGCAAAACGCACCGTATAATCTGCAAAGTAATCAGGAGTAGCCATATAAAAGAAGCGATTGCCGATACGTGTAGGCAGACCCGCGTTTGGCTGGGCTGAAAACATCTGAGGAACGGCCCTTTTGTTATCACTAAACTGCTCATCCGCAGCAATCATTTCTTGTAAGACATCAAGTGTAGCTGCTGGTCCCACGCTGCAGTTGGCTCCCATCACATCAACGCCCATGTCATTGAGAACCGCGGCTACTCTGGCTGCTGATTGTCCTGAGAGTGTATGCCCATCCTCGTAGAAGCTCATTTGAGCAACAATAGGTAGACCACCAACATCTTGTGCCGCCAGCACAGCCTGCCGCAGTTCTGCTAGACTGGAGAACGTTTCTAACATGAGCAGGTCGACACCACCCACTAGTAATGCATCAATTTGTTCGCGAAAGATCGTGCGTAACTCACTCAATCGCTGTTCATCAGGTGCCTGGAGCGGTCGCCCACTTGGTCCTACAGCACCAGCGATAAAAACAGGTTGGCCTGATATCTCGCGAGCCTCGCGAGCCAGTTTCACCGCACGAATATTGATCTCACGAACGCGTTCCTCCAGATTATAGGTTTCCAGCTTTGCATGGTTCGCCCCAAAAGTGTTGGTTTCAATGATCTGTGCTCCCGCGCTAATGTATTCACTATGTATACTTTCGATGAGTTCAGGTTGTATCAGATTGAGTCCATCAAAGCACTGTTCATAGGTTATGCCTCGCGCATATAACAGAGATCCCATGGCTCCATCGCAGAGCAATGGACGTTGTCGCAATTGTTCAAGGAATGTGTGCTCCATTAAAAATACGTTCTCTACCTGCTAGTCAAACTTTTCTCTTGTTCATATTGTACTCTATTTAATGCATGAAACGACCTCTAGAAGGGGGTTTATAACTACATGAAATAACGAATTGGTCCTTCTGGTACGCCAGAAGGACCAATTCGTTATGATTACTTTTTGGCTTCCTGGGCCTTCTTGTGGTTTGCGATGATTTCCTGCTGTATGTTGGGCGCAACCTCTTCGTACTGGTAAAACTCCATTGTGAAAGAGCCGCGACCTTGTGTGATTGAACGCAGATCTGTCGCATAGTGGAGCATCTCAGCTTGTGGTACGTTCGTGGTGATTTGTTGCATCCCACTGTCTAAGGGAGTCATACCGAGAACGCGCCCACGCTTCGTGTTGATATCACTCATCACGTCACCCATATTGCTGTCGGGGACCGTGATCGTAACGGTCATCACCGGCTCAAGCAGAGTTGGACCTGCCAGCGGTACGGCTTCCTGCATTCCTAGCGATGCAGCGACTTCAAACGATTGCGCCGACGAGTCAACAGGGTGATATTTTCCATCTACCAGGGCGACTTTGACATAGAGCATGGGGTTGCCCGAAATGAAACCGCGCTTAAGCGATTCACGCACTCCTTTTTCAACACCGGGGATATACTGGCCTGGCACTACACCGCCAACGATTTTATCCTCAAAGATGAAAGTTTCCTCAGAACCCATCGGGAGCGGCTCGATCTCCAGCCAGACATCGCCGAACTGCCCATGGCCGCCGCTTTGCCGCTTGTGACGGCCGTTCGCACGCGCCTTCTTACGGATGGTTTCACGATAAGAGATACGCTGATCCCGCGCCTCCAGGTCTACACCGTACTTCCGTTTGATCCCTTCGATTACGATCTGAAGATGTGACTCACCCATGCCAGATAGCAGTACTTCTGCCGTTACTGGATCGCGTGCAACTCGCAAAGTGCGGTCTTCTTCGATTACACGGTTGAGCGCATTGCCCATTTTATCCAGGTCAGCCTGGCTCTTGGGGTAAACCGCTATGGTAAAGCAGGGTTCAGGGAAATTAATTGGGTCCAGCTTTGCTGTCACGTCTTTACTTCCCACGAGTGTATTACCTGAGTGTGTGTTAGTAAGTTTTGCTACTGCCCCAATATCGCCTGCCGGGACCTCGGTGGCTGGCTCCTGCATTTTACCGCGTGGCGAAATCAACTGACCAATACGTTCATCGGCCTTTGTATGGACATTATAGACATGCATATCTGGCTTAAGTGTCCCGCTATAGACGCGGAAGTAGGAAATCGTACCTACCTGTGCAGCTGCCGTTTTGAAGACAAACAGTGATAGGGTATCGCCAAAGGCTTTAGCATCTTCCGGCAAAGTCTCAGCGGTGCTTGGCAAGTAATCAATGATGGCATCAAGTAACGTCTGTACGCCAATATTTTTGCTGCTTGAACCACATAGCACCGGTATCAATTGGCCACTTCGCGTGCCTTTTTTGATAACGGACAGGATCTCGGCGTCGCTCAGCTCTTCGCCTTCCAGGAATTTCTCCATCATCTCGTCGTCGCTCTCGACCGCCGACTCGATCAACTGTTCGCGATAACTACTGATACTCTCTTTCAGCTCGGCGGGTATGTCAATTTCCTGTACTTTGTTGCCGCCTTCAAACGTGTAGCCCTTTTGCGAGACGAGGTCTACGACGCCTTTAAAACCAGATTGTTCACCGATAGGTACCTGCAGAGGAACAACTTTGATACCAAACTGGTCCCGCAGCGATTTGAGTGCTGTATCGAACGAGGTATTTTCACGATCGAGTTTATTGACAAGCACTATTCGTGGTAAGTTGCGCTCATCTGCGTACTGCCACGTGAGTTCGGTGCCAACCTCGACACCCTTTTCTGCCGTTACCACCACGAGCGCGGCATCGGCTACGCGTAAACCCGCTTTAACTTCGCCTAAGAAATCAGCATAACCGGGAGTGTCAATGAAGTTGATCTTGTGATTCTTCCATTCAACGGGTAGCACCGTGGCATTCAGCGACATACGCCGTTTCAATTCATCAGGGTCGTAGTCGGAGATTGAGCTACCTTCATCTACCTTGCCCTGCCGGGTGACGGCACCACTATCAAATAGCGCCGCATCTACCAGAGATGTTTTACCGGCTCCAACGTGGGAAATCAACGCTACGTTGTGAATTTGTTCCGCCCTATAAACCTTCATAGAACCTTGTAATCCTCCTGAGTTTCTATACAGAAGTGATCTACACAGCCAGGCTACACGGTGAACTGGCCTTTCATAGACCACCAATGTTCCCAATACCAATAGTTGGTTCGGTCCAGGATAAAAAGATTGTGCTGTTATACACTCATCCAGTTCGGTATGAGGTAGTATAGCAGCATTGGGCAGTTTGTTCAAGCCAAAAAAATTCACGCATGTCCTTTACATAGATATCGATTCACCTATTGTTCTGACTTCTCGCTGCTGCTATACTGAATATCATATTCTTGAAGCCACATTATAAGGGAGCAGATTACATGACAGTAGATATTAGCGATATTGAGGGCATCATTGCCCGACAAAATAGCTGGCGTCAGACGCAGGCCATCAACCTGATTGCAAGCGAGAATACTCCCAGTGACGCGGTGCGTCGCGTGCAAAACTCCGATTTTATGGGACGCTACGCCGAAGGTCATCCCAACGAAGGTAATAACGTCAATCGCTATTACCAGGGGACGTGCTATATTGATCAGATCGAGCGCATGGCCCATGAGGAGATTATTGAGCTATTTGGCGTCAAGCAGGCCGATGTGCGCCCTATTAGTGGCAATGCGGCGAACACTGCAATTGCCCTTGGGTGGTTGCGTGGTGGCGATACCATTGTTGCCAATTCGACCGATGCTGGTGGTCATATCAGCCATGGGACAGTCGGCGTATTTGGACGCCGAATTCAAAGCCGTGGTCAGTCATTAAAACTGGGCGGCGAGAAATCGATCCACCTGCACTATTTGCCATTGACCGCTGACCACTATCATGTCGACGCGCAAAAGACCATTGAAGTAATTGATACGGTATCGCCTCAATTGGTCGTCATGGGTAAAAGTCTTTTCCTCTTCCCTGAACCTGTCGCGGAGGTTGCGGCGTTCTGTAAAACAAAAGACATTCCCTTGCTATATGACGGTGCGCATGTTCTAGGATTGGTGGCGGGAGGTCTGTTTCAATCGCCATTGCACGAGGGAGCGACCTGGATGACTGGCAGCACACACAAGACCTTCCCTGGTCCACAGCGAGGCGTCATCCTGGGCAACATGGATGCCGAAGCTGAGAAGAAATTCTGGCCTGCTGCTGATCGTGGCGTTTTCCCCGGTTCATCCAGTAACCATCACCTGCATACATTGCCTGCCCTACTCGTCGCCACTCGCGAAATGAAGAAGTTCGGTCGCGAGTATGTAGCTCAGATTGTGCGGAACGCACAGGCACTTGGTCGCAGCCTGGATGAACTGGGCACACCTGTTGAGGCGCGCGAGTTTGGCTACACCCAGAGTCATATGATCGCCGTCAATGTCTCAGCGTGGGGTGGAGGCGTCGAGGTTGCCAAACGTTTAGAGAACAATGATATTATCGTCAACTATAATATGGTGCCGGGCGATACCGATCCGCGCAACCCGTCTGGCTTGCGTATCGGCGTTCCCGAGATGACCCGTTTCGGCATGCATGAGCGGGCGATGGGCGAACTGGCCCAGTTAATGCATGACGCCATTCGCGGCAAGGATGTTAAGGCACAGGTGCACGCGCTGCGCGGACGGTTTGTGGAAATGAAGTACGTGTAGTATAACAGGGGCGTTCAAAGCGAAGGAGAGATAGATATGAAGGTCGAAGCAAGGTTGGCAGAGCTGGGTCTCACTTTGCCTCAACCGCTGGCGCTCCCTCCTGGTACGCAGCTTCCTTTCCCCTGGGTGCTGGTGCGAGGCAAGCGTGTATTCATTTCTGGGCATGGACCGCAGTTGTCGGATGGCTCACTTGCGGGACCGTTTGGGAAAGTCGGATCTGAGGTTTCCTTCGATCAAGCACACGAAGCGGCACGCCTGATCGCTCTCGCGATGCTTAGTAGCCTCAAACGAGAACTGGGAGACCTCGATCGCGTCACTGCCTGGCTCAGAGTGTTTGGCATGGTGAACTCCGCACCCAATTTTACCCGGCAGCCAAATGTGATCAACGGCTTCTCCAATCTGATTCTGGCTGTGTACGGGAATGACGTTGGTTCTCATGCTCGCTCGGCTGTTGGTATGGCATCACTACCCTTCAATATACCAGTGGAGATTGAGGCAGAGGTCGAGATCGACGGCTAGCTGAAATGTGGGGGGAAGCGGATTAAGTAGACTCTATATACTTGTCCGTTTCCCCAGGTTGAATGGTCTAATGTATTCTTGGAGATTTACCGTTTCCTGCTGAAAGTTACCTTCTGACTAATAAGCGAACCCTTGCTCTATAAGCCAGGAACAAGATGCCTAAGAGGCCCAACAGGAAAGCCAGCGTCTGAGTGAACTGGGGTGCTCCCATGGGGAGTGTAGGTAACCAGGCTGGAAGTTCGTGTGCATTTTGACCATCGACAACAGCCATTGGCGGCGTGCCAAAATGCGCAAGGCGAATAACACCCGTTGAGCTGATCCCCATGTCGTAGGTAACCGTTGTATTCGGTGTATCAAGGCTCAGATAGGTCAACCAGCTATCCGATCGTACCCAACCCATGTTGCGATCGGCGGAGAGGTCTTGAAAGAGCAGAGGAGTCATCTTTTCCTGGAACGCCAGCTTCATCCCGGGAGCACCTGGTACGTCGTTGCCTACGGCAGACTGGCCAACTCTTGCTCCGATGTCACTTGTGTTGACAGCCAAATCGGTCAGCAGGTAGATATCTGCCTGAACCTGTTGGCCATCGAGAGCTAGCACTTCAAATGGTATCCAGATGTGTGGCACCTTCATGGTAATAAGTATCGGCGCGCCGTCTCCTTGCAACTGGTGGCGCGCTTTTGCTCTACCCGTATCGAATTTCGCGGCCATAAAAATGGGGCTTCCTTTAGCATAGGCGAGAAGGTGGTCATGGGTATCTCCGTCAAGGGTAAAGCCGTTGCTGGCCGCCCAGTTCAAAACCGCCTGTCCGCGGCCTTTGATCACGGTGATATTGAGAGCTTCAATCTTCAGCTGTTGTAACACCTGTACCCCTTCTGAGGATGTGGCCGCGGCGTGGACGAGGTCTGAAAAGATTGGTTGGGGGTGAGTTTCGCGCGCGAGGCGTTGTAGAGTCCATCCGCCGCCCTCCTCGATCTTTAAGGGAACGGCTGGAAGAGGCACGATCCAGCCTAATTTGGAGACATCGCCTTGATAGGTGAAGCTGGTCATATAACGTTCGATGCCTCCATGCCAGGCGACGAGGGTAGCGGCGCGCGAGAGGCGGATGGCTCCATTTGGTGCGATCAGCCCACCGCACGCGTAGGCGGGAGCGGCCTGGGTAGTGAATAAAGCGAGAGTGATCACCACGGGAACAAGCAACTTGAGCATCCTGAGCATAGTGAAATCTCCTTTTCTTTTCCTCCCTTTGTGGGAGTTCATCGACTATGACGGTGTTCCTCTGGAGAAAGTTCCATGTTTCTTTGAACGCTTCTATCAGATCAGTGAACCGGAGATGAAGGTCTATTCCGGCCTGGGTATTGGCTTGTATATTGACAGTGAAATCATCGAGCGGCACCAGGGTAGTATCTGGGTCGAGAGCCTCAAAGGAGCAGTATCCACCTTCTCTTTTGGTTTGCCCCTGCTTGAAGACACGAGTGCGACGGCATAAGTATCCCCTCATCCTCTCTCCCCGACACATGTTGATGCTACAAAGAGGATCGAACACGCTCAATCTTTTTAGGAAGGGTGCTTGTTGTTTGTCGCAGTTGTCGCAGTTGTCACAGTTGTCGCAGTTGTCGCAGTTGTCACGTATGTCACAGTTGGGGTGTTTGACTGGGTGCTGGCGAAAGGGGTAGAGGGGGAAAGTTTGAGAAGAGAGGATCCGGTGTTGCAGGTGTATCAAGTGTTGCAGGTGTGTCACTTGTATTAGATACGTTTCAGCAGCAGGGCAAGGGCGCCTTCATCATCCCCGGGATGCGGCTGCCTTCATCATCCCCCGGATGTGGCTGCCTTCATCATCCCCCGGATGCGGCTGCCTTCATCATCCCCCGGATGCGGCTGCCTTGCCCGTACATGTTAGCTACGTGAGGGCACAATGGGAGCATCCTTAAATGCATACAGAAGTGGGGCCAAGCTGCATAGATATGTTGAATCAAGGTGACTCGCTGTTTCAAGTGTTTCAGGTGTATCTGATACATTTGATTTGAGGCTGCTCATTGTTTCAAGAGTAACAAGAGTAACAGGTGTGTGTATCAAGTGTTGTAGGTGTGTCAGACACGCTTGAGTCGAAGTSGYTCATTGGTTCAAGAGTAACAAGAGTATCAAGAGTATCAGGTGTTGCTTGTTCCTGTGGAGATGGGGTTTTGAGAGAGGGATGACCGTGAACAGTATAGAGTCCATAGGCAAGACAGAGGATCTCATTGGCGGTAAACATCCGTCGAAGGAGCACTTTCACCTGTTCATATTTCTGTCCTGTGTGCTCAGCAATCTCTTTTGGGCCAAGGGGGACGTCGCTCTCGCGTAAGACGTTGAGGATGGCTTGCCGTCCGGTGGAAAGCTCGAAGGTGTTTTTGAGTGGGGAGGAAAGAGGGATGGAAGATATCCCGAGCCAGTGGATGGTGGGCAAGCCGTTGGGATTGGAGGTGATGTGGTAGCTGAGGTCGGGAGCTTTGATGCTCAGGTTGTTTTTGGTGGTGGTGAGAATGCGTTTGTGTTCGTCAGAGGGATCTCGTACGACAAGCAGGCCGGAGCGGGCAGAGGCTATGATGCCAATGGAGCCACTGCCGCGATGGAGAGCGTTGCCGGAAGAGCCTTTATTGAGATGGCGTACGAGGAGGATGGCACAATTGGTATACTGAGCCAGGTTGGCGAGCTGGATGAGGAGGTTCCTCATCTGCTGATCATTGGTCACACTGACGGTGCGATCAAGCACGGCGACGAGCGGATCGATGATGACCAGGACGGCTTCGGTGAGCTCGATGCCTTGCATGAGGATGGGAAGGTTAGTCGGCAGGGTGAAATGGGAAAAGTGAGGTTGGTCAGGGCTCTCAACTATGGTCAGGAGACGAATGCGCGAGGGATCACCGCCGACGGCGAGGATGCGCGGTTTGATGGTGCCAGTGACATCGTCTTCTGGGGCGATGAGGATAATGTTACCTTTGATGCCGGGAGAGCCGTCGGGCATGGGTTGGCCAGTGGTGACGCGAGCGGCGAGATCGAGGGTGATGAGGGATTTGCCGAGGTCGGGGTCGCCGTCGAGGATGGTGACGTTGCCACGCAGGATGCGTTTGTCCCAGAGCCAGTCGAGTTGGTGTTCCTGTACGTCGGTGAGGGAGATGCCAGGTGTAGTTTTTTGGTTTGACATACTGTTGTGTTGTCCTTTAGTGATACGCGTTACAATAATTTGGGTGATATTTGCACGGTTAGATGCTGAATGAGCATCCATCAATTATTATACTGATAGGGAAAAATGGGATATAGGTAAAGGATTGAAGGATTATACCTCTGTAATATGGGGTGAAAAATCCCTTGAGAAAGGCGTTGCGCCCGTGTTCCGGTCGGTCCAGATGCACGTAATGGGTGGCCTCGAGAAGCGTCACCTTGCGCACGCGCGGCGCATGGACCAGATGCTCTGCCAGCAGTTCGGCATCCTGAGGACGTGACCAGAAATCCCGCTCAGACCTCAGGATGAGGTGCTTAAGCGAGGAGAGAACAAGCTTCCTCTACTCCGGTACATGCGCTACTGCTTCGATTTCAAGCAAGAATTCTTCGCGAGCCAGTTTTCGTACTTCCACAAGGGTGCTTGCAGGGGGATTATGCGTGTTCACATAACGGTCGCGGATCTCGCGCAGGATTGGGAGCTGGGAGATATCAACCACGTACATATTCAACTTGACCACGTATGTGAAATTAGTTCCAACCGCGGCAAGTGCCGCCTTGAGATTTTCAAAGACCTGTCGTGTTTGAGCACGGAAATCATGCTGACCGACAATCTTTCCTGATGGATCAAGAGCGACCTGACCAGAGATAAAGACGGTCCGCCCCTGTGTTATCTCAACAACATGAGTAAAGCCTGGTGGGGTCGCCAAAGTTGATGGATTAATGAAGCGTATGTTGGTTGGATGAGTTGCCACTATTTTTGCCTTTCTAAGAGGCCGAGGTACCTTCGAGTCGTCTCTCACAGCCTTCTTTTCTATCTGCGGAGGGTCGTTTTCTGCTGATAGCATGGATGCCTCTTTAGTATATACCTTCTGATTCGTGTGGAGCAAGGAAGGCATCTTGCTCTCTTGCTCATATATCACCTGCTTCAATGCAGCACACTGCGTATGAACTATATCGTGTCCTCAGAGGACAAGTATCCTGGCAAATCACAAGATTGCACCCCAGCCCAGAGTTGACCGTTCCCCACGCCAAGGATGACCGCAAGGGTCAATACATTTCACTTAAGCCCAAGAGGCTCATCATTATCGTGTCGGTAAGAGGCCAATTTGACCTCAAAAAAAGACGCACTTTTCACAACAATTGCTGGGTTTAAAGAGCTTAAGTGAAATGTATTGGCCCTTGTGGCTGTGGTAGCTACTGCACAATCACTTTGAGCGTCATTCCCGGGTGGACAGTGCAATACATTGAGAATGTGCCCACTGTATTAAATGGGCCGATGGTTATGCTTCCCCCGTTGACCTGTCTATCCTTCACGGCTGGCGCACCTGGCTAGCTTATCGATTTCGGCTTCGAGCCATCCCACGCGCCATTGGTGATACTATGCAGGAAGCTCCCATCGTCTACCAGTTTCAGCATGGATCCCTTGGCGATAGTGACGGTCGGTTGTGAGAAGCCGACGACCCTATATGTACAGTACCCGGCTGGGTCGATGCCTGAGCGGCCAGCGTGTTCCCAGGAAGTACAAGCAGTGATACGACCGTCGCGCCAACGACAAACCCAGCCATCACGCCCAGAAACGCACTGATCCAGCGCGGTGCGAGTCGTGCCCCGTGGCGATAGTTCTGCATTGTCGCCACAATACCCGCTACGATTGCTACTATCGCCAGCACATAGATCAGCACCGAAACGATGAATGGTCCTCCTTCTTGTGGGTGAGTCAGATGGTAGAGCGAATATTGCTGCGATGACAGCCCGCCGATCCACACCCCAGCACCAAACAATGCTCCCAACGCAGGCGTCCAGCGCACGCCTGTAAACACCAGCCCCGCCATCACAAGAGACACAACAGCGATAATGGCAATCGCCACCACTGTCACTCCGATCATCATCATCAACAGCCAGAATCCGATACCGATACCCACCAGCGATCCTGCCGTTAACCAGCCCATAAATGACAGAGGCACTCTCGATAGTACTCCTTGTAGATCAGTTGTCATCAAAATTGTATACTCCTTAAAAACCAGCCATAGCTACAATAAAATCCAAGCATTCCCTCGGAAAACGCGCTATTTAGACATCACCCTGGCTCGGCTCAGGCAACACCAACCGCTCTACGATCTGGAATATCCCCTCAAAATCGACCTCCTGACGCGACCAGACGTAGGAGAAAGTGACGCCTTTGACTACCACGATGATCTTTGTTGCCGTGGTTTCAGGGTCCAGATCGGCCCGAAACTGTCCTTGTGCCACTCCCTCAGCCAGTATCCAGCCCAGATAATGCATCCAGTGCTCGTCCAAGCGCTGCATTGCTCTCTCAAGCTCTGGGTGACGCTGGGAGCGCATCACTAGCTCCCCCAGCACTACGAACATCTTCGGCATCGTGCGCATGAGGTAGACTGTATTCCGAAACATGGCGTGCAAATGCCCCAGCGGTGTGGAGAAATCCAGTTGCAGATCCCGCGATGCCTCCGAACTGAACAGGTCCAGAAGATAATCCACTACCCCATCGATCAAATCTTCTTTGCTCGCAAAATAATAATGCAGGGTCGCAATATTCACTCCGGCCCTCATGGCCACATCCCGCGTGCGCAGATCCTCAAATCCTTTCTCCGCGATCAGATCATAGGCCGCTAGCACCAATGAGCGATGCCGTTCGTCACCATGTGTTGTTCGTGCTCTCTCCAGGCGTTTAGTAGTATGCGCCAGATCTTTACTATGTGCCCTAGACTCACTCATCTGTTTACCCTCCAGTTGATCAATCAGTTGATTAGATGATAGCACACAAATGTGTGTTTGTCAATCAGTTGATTGGGAAATTTGAAGGCCTGGCGATATTCATTCTTCTCTTGTACCTCAGGCAAATATCAGAATGTTGCAATTTACAATTCGTGTGTGATTGTCACTACTATAACGAATTGGGTGTCGTTCGTCGCATAATCCCTCGCCCGAGTGAAAACGGAGTATTGACAATTACAAAATTACAATGTTACAATGCATTTCATGAGGTGTATGCTTGTCGTGACACCTCATGAAATGGAAACAGTTACGATCAACGATCCGCAAGAACTCAGGGAGTGGTTGCTCAGTCAGTTACCCGCTAGTGTTGCAGGCCTCGACCTAGAAATCGCCCTTGACGCAGACGAACTACTCATCATCTTCAACCTCAACACCGCTACGTTGGTGGGCGAGGGTGAGGCGCTGAAAAACGCAGAGCATGAACTCATTGAGCATCAGCGCAGTGAGACCCGCAAGCTGCGTATCCGGCTTGGCCATCATCTCGAACGTACCTATGGCTATGCTGTTTCCTGGGGCATGCGTGCCGGTGGAGCGTTAGAGCTTTTCACTATGAATACTGCACCCGTGATGACCAGACTCTCACGCACGGAGCGCGCCGTGCTGGACACTTTGATCGCTGCCAATGTTGCCAACACGCGCTCAGCCGCCCTCGGCTACATTGTCCGCGCCTTTGCTATCGAGCACCAGGACTGGCTCAACAAGGCCCAGGAAGCTGTGAAGCGCATGGCGAGCTTGCGTGAACAACTGCATCCCGAGCCTCGGGTCGAGCCACCACCTCTTGACTCGTCTGCTAATCACGACGAGACAGCGCTTTAAGAGAGGAGCTTATGGTTGCTAAACCTATTCTATTTACAGTAGACGACGATCCCGAAGTCCTGCACGCAGTTGAGCGTGACTTACGTCAGAAGTACGGCGGTCAATTTCGTATCCTACGAGCAGATGCCGGTGCGGCCGCCCTTGAGACCCTCAAAAAGGTGAAACTGCGTAACGAGCCAGTGGCCCTATTCCTGGTCGATCAGCGCATGCCGCACATGACGGGTGTCGAATTCCTGGCACAGGCGATGCTACTCTTCCCAGACGCCAAACGCGTTCTACTTACGGCCTACGCCGATACCGAGGCAGCTATCAGCGCCATCAACACGGTGAAGATTGACTACTACCTGGTGAAGCCGTGGGACCCGCCCGAAGAACACCTCTACCCGGTGCTGCAAGATCTGCTCGATGATTGGATGGCAGATTATCGCCCGCTGTTCCAGGGCGTGCGCGATGACTTGAGCTTGATGCAGCACCTCGGGGCTATCCACGCATAGAAGAAAGACTTTCTATGTCAACCCCTTCGGACAACGAATTTCAATGAGAGGAGAGAAGATGAGGCAAAAAGGTGGGGAGATGCCTTCAATTGAGCATGAAGAAGTCTATCATGCCGCGTCACAGTGTCAAGCCGCTTCGCTTTCCTTGACACCGCGCCGCTTGCATGATCGGAAGAAAGCATGCTCAGTTGAAGGCAAAAAAACAGGTGGTTTTGCCTCGAAAGTATCAGGGCCACTACGCCGCGTGGCGGGCATGGAGGCGCTGAGCCGCCTCAAAGGTGGCCGAGTCATACGGCTCGTGCTTGTTGAGCATGGCAAAAATGATGCGTGCCCACACGTTGGAAAGGGATCGGACAGCCACGCTATGACTTTTCCCCTCGGCTCGCTTGCGCTGATAGTAGTCCCTGGCCCAGCCTTCCTGTTGGGTCGATTGCCAGGCAAACTGGTGCAGGGCGTTGCGCAAGGGATGGATGCATCCCAAGCGTCGGTGGGCTTTGGCGTAGTTCCCACTCTGATAGAGCACCGGCGAAGTGCCAGCCAGAGCTTGCAAGCTCGACGCATCAGCATAGCGTTGGCACTCATCCCCGATTTCGGCAAGCAGGCGGGGCGCAAGACGCTTGCCGGCTCTGGGCAGACTACTGAAGACCTCATGGTCTTTATGCGTCAAAAAAAGGCGTTCGATCTCCTTATCATACTCGCTGATCTGCTCCACCAACGGCAGGAGTTGCGCGACCAGAGCCAGCATCAGACGAGATTTCGTCCGCGTCGTGATGACATTGGCCGTCAAATGCGGCTGATGAAGAGCCTGGAAGATCTTGGGCGCAACCTTCTCCGCTGTCGTATGACCAGCGTTCTTGAGCACCTCGGTCATCTGCTCCACCGATGCTGCCATCACTACTTGGGGCGTGGGATACGTTTGCAGGAAGATCAGCGCGGAGTGCTGCTGCAGTTTGGCAAACAACTGCAAGGCAACCGGATAGTACGCCTTGAGAGCAGCCGTGAGCTGATTGACCAGGCGGGTCTGCATCTGGATCAGCGCGTCCTGGTCACGGGTGAGGGCTTTGAGTTCGGCCACCACCTCACTGTCTGGGGTCAGTCGGCGCAAATCGGCCAGGTCTGCTCGTCCCGTCTTGGCGAGCAAATAGGCATCGATGAGGTCCGTTTTGGCTCCAGAGGCGGCTTGGTGGCGATCCACTGTGCGCGGGTTGACCGGATAGACGGGCCATCCTGCCTCCAACAGAGAGGCGATGAGCAAGCCATGGTTCGTCTCGACGATGCATGCCATCTGCTCTTTCTGCTCAGGACCGGTGATGGTCTCAAGAAATGCATTCAGCTTGCTCAGTCCATCGGGCGTGTGATCCACACGCAGCACGCCGATGCGGCGGCCCATCTCATCGATGACCAAGATATCGTGATGTTGATCTGCCCAGTCTACGCCTGCATACCACATTGGAAACCTCCTGTGTTTCTCGCACTGTTCCTGAGTCCCCGTGCCCTTATATTGTGGTGCTCGAAGCACGACTTTCTCATCATCGGTTTCACTCAGGAACATCGCCAGGGAAGCGCGAGCTTTCTTAATCGGTCAAGCCGTGAGGAAAAGAGAGACTTTCCCTGGCGCGTTCAACTGTTCACTCGAGCAAGGGTCTCCTTGCTCCGGCCCTCAGTCGAGAGGGCTGATTTGATATTAACATATAAGGAAGAGACCCATGCCAACGAGGCGTCGCGTACCTCTCTCGGCAGTCGCCGTTTCTTCAGATGCGTTCGCACACGCACAAGGAGAGTCACAAGACCAGGTGCAAAAGAACTTGGAATCCCTTCCCCTCTACTCCTATATGGAGGTAGAAGTGACTCCTTTATCGAAAATGTAGGAGAAGGATGCTTCATCCAGCTCCTGGCCAAGGCCCTGTCAGAGGCAGGTTGAGCTATGCATGGCTTGAGGTTGCCTCTTGAGTCGCCTACGAAAAAGGTGTCGAGTTAACGAGTGAAAATTACGGGAAGGCCCATGGCCACATTGAGGAGGAAAGGCCATTGAAATACAAACTGCTTGGTAGAAGCGGACTGCGGGATGTTCTCGTTCATTGAGAATCATAGAGGATAAGAAGTAGCTTGTTAGCACATACAAGAGGAAGCGGAGCATTTACGAATGGCTATTGACACGAGAAGAGAGAAGAGGAAGTAAGACATGTCACAGACAATTCCTGGCCCCAAGCTTGATCGGTCACATATCTCACCCGTCAGGACGCGAGAGGAGCTGATCTATCTGCTGTCGCGTGCCGCCGAACTCGAACACGGACTGGCGTGCATCTATCTGTTCGCCGCCTACTCGCTCAAGAACGACGTCAGCGAGGGCGGTATGACCGACGAGCAAGCCGAGATGGTGCGCGGCTGGCGTCGCCATCTGTGTTCGACGGCTGTCGAGGAGATGGGACATCTGGCGCAGGTGTCGAACCTGCTGACCGCTATCGGTGGCGCACCGCACTTCAAACGCACGAACTTGCCCATGCCACCCTCGGCGTATCCGTTTGGCATCCGCCTCAGCCTGGAGCCGTTTTCACAGGCGACGATCGAACGCTTCGTCTGCTACGAAATGCCGGAGGTGGGGATTCTCTCCGCGGAGCAGCAGGCGCTCTTCGATCCGATTCGCGCCCGTGTCCTTGAGGTTCAGGGTGCCATGCAGGCCAGCCCGGAGGAAGAGGACAACGATGACGAGAGCTACGCGCCGTTCGAGGTTGACTTCAAGACCGTCGGCGAGTTCTACCACAAGATCGAGACGGGCTTTACGCATATCCCGCAAGAGGAACTCTTCATTGGACCGCCCGAGGCCCAGGCCAACGCGCGCTTCGTCGATCTGAACGGCGACCTGGTTTCGATTGTGGACCGGGCCTCAGCCTGTGCCGCCATCGAGGTGATCGTCGAGCAAGGCGAGGCACCGACGTCGGCCCATCCCGACGCGCACTTCTGGGTCTTCGATAAAGTCCGCACCCAGTACGCCGAGGCGATGGCACAGGCGCAGCAGACCGGCGTCCCCTTCGAGTCGGTCCGGCCGGTGGTCTCCAATCCGATGACGCACTTTTACGACGACACCTCCGGCGGCACCGTCATCCGCGATCCCCTCACGCACGAGATCGCCGATCTCTTCAACGTGGCCTACGACACGATGCTGCTCATGCTGTTGCGCTTCTTTTCACACACCGAGGAGACGGAGGCCGAACTCGAGCACCTCTCGCGGGCCACGCTGCGGCTCATGACCACCGTCATTCGCCCGCTGGGCGAGGTGCTGACGAAGCTGCCAGTTGATCGTACCGCGCTGCCGCGCAAGACCGCGGGTCCGGGCTTTGGCTACAACCGCGACGTACACCTCCTGCCGCACAAACAGTCGGCCTGGGTGTTCTTCGGCGAGCGACTCTGGCAGTTGGCGATGGTCGCGACAAAGCTGCGCTTGAACCCGACCATTCCAACCGAGATCCAGGAAGCAACGGCCGCACTGCAGGATTTGGCCTACCAGTTCGCGCCATTGGATGGCCCGCGTGGCATCGCGGCCAAAGTCGCCGAGCTGAAAGCGATGGAGGTTGGCCTGGGATGCAGCATCCAGGCCTCACGCAACGGTCCCTATTTGGTGACCAACGCCGAACACCTGCAGAACTCGCGGGGAGAGCGCATCCCAGCGCGCCCGCAGATGGCCCTCTGTCGCTGCGGTCAGTCAAGGAACAAGCCGTTCTGCGATGGAACTCATGCGAGCATCGGTTTCACTGACAAGAAGGAACCAGACCGGGTGCTGGACCGGCGCGACACTTACATCGGTGAGCAGGTCACAATTCTCGACAATCGCGGAATCTGCGCGCACTCCGGCTTTTGCTCGGACAACCTGGCATCGGTCTTTCGTGTGCATCAGGAACCCTTTGTCGATCCAAACGGTGCCAGGATGGACGAGATCATCGCCGCGGTGCGCAACTGTCCCTCCGGGGCGCTCAGCTATGCGCTCGACGGCGGCGAGTGCCGCGACGAGATCGACCAGGTGCGCGAGCCGACGATCACGGTCTCCAAAGACGGGCCGTATCGCATCACCGGTGGAATCCCACTCGAAGATGAGCAAGGCAACGATGAGCAGCGCGCTCAAGGCTCCTCGCGGGAGCACTATAGCCTGTGTCGCTGCGGTCAATCGAAGAACAAACCGTTCTGTAGCGGGATGCACTGGTATGTCAACTTCCACGATGAGAAGAACTGAGGTAGAGGATTGAAGTTGATCCGGCGCGAAGAGAAGGAATCATGACATGAGTATACAGAGCAATCGGGGGACAGGCAGTGTCCTCAGCACCAACCGCATCGAAGCGTTTAGCGACGGCGTCTTCGCCGTCGCCATTACCGTGTTGGTCTTGAACCTTCAGGTCCCGCAGATAATCCCAGCACAGGTCTCAAGAGAACTCCTGCCCAAACTCTTCGAGTTGTGGCCCAAACTGCTGATTTATGTGCTGAGTTTCGTGATCGTCGGCATCTACTGGGTCGCTCATCACAACACCTTTCATTACATCAAACAGTCTGATCGCAACCTGCTCTGGCTCAACATATTGCTGTTGCTGTGCATTGTATTTATCCCTTTCCCCACGGCGCTTCTGGGGCAATACCCAGAGCAACAGGTCTCGGTCATCATCTATGCTAGCACGCTGGTGATCACGGGACTCGTCCTGCAACTGTTGTGGTGGTATGCGACGAGCGAGTATCGCCTGGTGGAGAGAGATATCGATCCGCAGCTCGTGCAGAGGGCCGCCCGCAGAAACCTGGCAGCGCCGCTCATCTACCTACTTGCGATTGGCATCTCGTTCCTCAGCGTCCAGATCAGCCTCGTCTTCTTCGCCCTGGTCCCTGTGTACTACATCTTCCCAGGTCGTATTGATCGTTATTGGACTCCAAGACCCACTCACAGCGTCGAGGAGGCCAAGATTTCCGCCGATGGAGATACCAGTCTCTCTGGCGAAGAAGCGTCTCCTCTGAGCGTGACAGCTCCCGAGGAGTGATAACCGCTCAGAAAGCAGGAACAGGAACGACGCAGAAAGGAGCAAGCAATGGGACAAACACCTGGCAAGGTTTTTTACCAGCGGCAGATCGCCGCTCTCGAAGCGCATGACATGGACACCTTACTGACCCAGTATCACACTGATGCAACCATGGTCGGGTTTGACTTCATCGTGAAGGGGCATCAAGCCATCCGCGAGCATTTCGAAGGCTACCTTGAGCGCCTGGGCACGCTAAAGTTGAAGTCAACGGAGAAGTTTACCGAAACCGATGACTCCATTTTCTTTGAAGCTACGATCATCAGTCATCCTGGTGAAGCAAGGGTGTATGATGTGTTCATGTTGCGAGATGGGAAAGCGACGCATCATTTCAGCGGTCTCATCTCCCTAAGTCCTCTTGAAAGGGGATGACCTCCTCTACTCTTAGGCGATCTAGCTCTAAAGATAAGGGGATCAAGTGTATCATATGGAAGAAAGGAAGCGAACTAATGGCAAAGAAGTGTAGCCATCTCGATCAGATCAGAGAGGTGACACCGAGCGCACAGGGCTGAGAGGAGTGTTTGAAAATTGGGGACTCCTGGGTGCATCTGCGCGAATGCCTCATCTGTGGACACGTGGGCTGTTGCGACTCCTCGAAGAACACGCACGCGACCAGGCATTTCCATGCGACCAATCACCCGATCATCCAGTCCTTCCAGCCCGGCGAAGACTGGCGCTGGTGCTACATCGATCAAGTCATGTTCTAGTCGTGAGAACAGAATGTTCATTGAGAAGGAGAAATTATGAGCGAACACACCGTTCCGACCGTCTACGAATGGGCTGGGGGCGCGCCCGCCTTTGAGCGACTCACTACCGTCTTTTATCGCCATGTGCTTGAAGACCCGCTACTGTACCCCCTTTTTAAGTCGATGCCGCCCGATCATCCCAAGAAAGTCGCCCTGTGGTTAGGAGAAGTGTTCGGAGGACCAAAGACGTATACGAACGAGCGTGGTGGCTATCCGCACATGGTCTCAAAGCATCTGAATCTGGGTCTGAAAGAAGAACAACGGGCACGCTGGGCTCAACTCATCGCTTCGTCCGCCGACGAAGCCGGGTTGCCCGCGGACCCAGAGTTTCGCTCGGCCTTCGTTGCCTACATTGAATGGGGCACACGTATTGCAATCGCAAACTCGCAAACCGGTGCGATGGTCCCCCCTGAAGCCCCTGTGCCTCGGTGGGGATGGGGTGAAGCTCCCCCTTTACCCCCGTATCCAAGCAGCATTGAATCAGCTTTTCATGAGGATAGCGCTGAAAAGAACACGGATACAACCAGATGATAAAGGTAAGGAAGCAGCGAGGATTGCCAAACGTGCAATCGCTGCGAACGTCCAAAATTTAAGGAATCCTACGATGAAACGAACGGAAATGCGTGTTCACAGGGGTCCAAGTGTACTCCGTCGTTGGTTGCGGACACGGATGATGAGCGGGCCAAAGATGAGAAAGAACAGCACTATCAGGATGAGCATGATGACAGGAACAAAGAGGGAGAGCAGAATGGCAATACAGACAAGGATGTCCTCGCCGAAGCTCAGGATCACATTGAGCAAACCGGCGGTTGTGAATGTGGAAACGAGGCGTGTTGTTGCTTTGGTCGCATGACTCATCGCCGCGAGTATCCCGCCGAGGAGGGCTATGACAAGCAGTCCGACGCCTACAATATGTATGACACCAGTGGCAGCGTTTAAAGTGCCAAATAGGTGGTTACTGATTGAAGCGGTGCTTATTGGGAGTGTCACGAGATTGCTGCTAGCAGCTGCAACAAGCGCTCCTGTAAGAGGACGTATGAATGTATGGGTCGCGTCCCATGTGTGGTCGACAACGGGAATTTTATCTGCAACAAAGTCTACGAGTGTAAGAATGACGAGCGCGATAATACACCAATTACTCGTGATAAAGGCGAAGGTCGGATTTACTTTGTACAAATGAAGCCAGCGTACGGATACTGCAAATGAAAGTAGTGGTAAGTAGGCATTGATGCCAGATGCAAATCCAAGACCAAGAGGTGTGCCAATTTCCATCATTTTTTCCTCTGTCTGTATCTAATGTATTCTGTAGAGTTATGTATGTCACGTGTACTGACCTTCTGAAGGATACAAGCGTACTTGGTGTGTGCTACACCATTGGGGAATTGGGCGAACCAATTTGGTGCGAACCTTCAACCAGGCAACCTTCGATGTGACACTGGCGCTCGTTTTGATTGCAAATGTTGTATTCCCCCTAATGATGGTGGTTTTCGGAGTAATGGAGTGGAGAATCAGAAGGAGGGCCTGAAACGCGTTTCTTTATGACTTCTTGTTTCATACGCTGAGCGGTAACAATAAGTACACGTTGTTTATTGAGTGAGATCATAAGACTATGGCGTAGTGTGTTGTTTGTCTCTGCAACAGAGACAATTCAAAAAACACTGTGATTGTGGGAGGAGGAGGCAGCCGCCGGAACAAATGCAAAGTAACAGTAACTTTAGCCAGTATATCACACTTAGGGCCAAAGATGACATCGTGCGTATTCCACACACCGAAGAAGTAAATCTCAACTATATCTTAACCAGATCATAACCTTGCTCTTCTTCCTGTTTTTGGTGCATGTCTTTATAATTCATCGAATGTGTAATACTTTTCTTCATACAGAAAGCTCTAATGATTAAGGAATCAATATTCAGTACACAACAATAATTGTAGGCAATTGGATCGAGGTTGTATTTGAAGAAGGCTGGTTCACATGTTCACCAGGAGTGCCGTTCGCTGCTTCAAAAAGCAGTCAGGCGAGGAGATGTACTACTTGTTGAGAAAGTAGCGCGTCATCTGAACAGTGATGAAGACCCTAAATGGGTGAAATCGCGCACATCTATTATTATCTTTGAGGAGTGCTGGCCTCTAGGCGCTCAGTTGCAACTACCTCTGGATTTTGATGGAGCATTAAGTGTTTTGATTGATGCGGCAACAAAGGAGAAGCATAAAGAAGCCGCGGGATTAGGGACACTCGCATATGTTCTCTCAACAGGAGATACTTCTGTTCTCTCTGATATTCCGCCAAGTGAGCAGGAACATATTGTATCTATATGCGAGGCGATCAGAAACCCACATGAGTTCTGGCAAAGGGTACATACACAGTGTACCAATGATGCACAGGTGAAACTTATTGAGGCAGCGCATAAAGCGCACCGCACTGGGGGATGGCCCTGGGATAAAGCCTTTATGCAAGCCGCCGCTTATCTTGCAGTAACGAAGGGGATACCAAAGGCACATATAGCAGAGGTGACAGCATCATGTCCTCTTTGGGTTGGAATTGATAAGCATACCTCTAAAGGTAAGGAAGCTCTTATTAAAGCTGCAAAAGAGCTTCATTTTTCTTCACGCTCTTTATCATGGATCAGTTTCTACTGTGAGAGTGCGGTTACGAATAAACTTGCTGATACAGATACTCAGTGGTGGATAAGAGAGATCGCATGGCGACTTCGCTGCGTCGGGCTAGATTATCAGACAGCAAGCGATATATGGATAGAGGCTCGACAACGTGTATCAAATCTTCTCGAAGAGGAGGCGACGAGCCTACAAGAACATTTAGATACGCCTAAACAAGCCAAACCTATCTTGAAGCAAGATAGCCTTTTCTAGGAATTTCTTACCTCAATTCATATCAGCCATAAAACCTCGATTGAGTAGTTAGGGAGGTATTTCCATGTTTCAGAGGAAAGAAGATATTAGAAGCCTCATTCGTCTCTTCAAACAGAGAGGCGTATCACTGTTTCATGCTTGTCAATTCAAAGAATTTCATTCTTATTTGACTGTAGGAGGTATTCCATCACATGATTGCCTAGAACGACGTGGGCTTACTTATAATCCATTGGTTACAGATGATAATGACCGTCGTAACGGCGTTTGGAATAAGGTGTTTGTCAATCTGCAAGATTATGGTGAAATCTTTGCAAATGGTAGAGACGGTACACCCAATGCTTACGGGCCTATTCTCTTCAAAATTAATCCAGAAGCATTTTCCGTTGCCGCTGAAGTAGTGATAACACTTCGGTCTGCCGGAGCATCCAATTTTAATAGGCAAGAAGAGTCTCTAAGCTCAATAGCTGAGGTTGAATGCGTATTTTGCTACTCTTCTGGCTCATACGTCCGATTTGGTAATAATTTGCGTGAAGCTTTTCCAGATAGACCCACAAATTATGTTGAAAGTGTCGAAATCAACTGTGTTTTTCCAGGTGGGTATTTACCTCTAGAATATGTGGAGGCTGTTATCGTTGATCCCTACTGGATCAAGGAAAAGCAATTGCTCTTCTTTGTCAATAATTTGAGATCGACTTGTAGAACGCGGTTTTCCATCGCAACAAGGGCAGTAAGAGATGAGAGACGCAGCAGATTGTATAATGAACTCGCTTGTCTTTTTATTCCCTCGATTTCATCTAACAACCTTATCCTGTCACTTGAAAACTTGCTTTCTACGCCTTCTGTAAGTGAGAATATGCAAGAATGGGCGCAAAGGATTTCTTGTAGAAATATGGGCTGGCAATTTGAACGTTTTGCTACCTATTTGTGCAATGGAACGCTCAGACCTATTTTGCAGCTACTTTAATCTCACGCCGCATCAAATCCATTTTATATGATGCGCATAAATTCCTTAATAGAGTGCGAGCACTGTTACTATTAAAACTCAACAACGTCTCTTTTGACGAGGTCTATGCTATTTACGTTGAATAGGTAAGGGCAACAAGTTATGCGTATACCTCGATGTTCATATGTCTTTATGTTGCTTACGCTGTTATGCCTTTGCATCACCTCTTGTGCAGACACACAATCTTCTGCCTCCACAACAGCAAACGTCAGTAATCAATCGGCTACTTTAGCATCGTTTAGTCAAGAAGAGTTTTTTACTGGCTCGACACCGTCTTTAGTTGTTTATCCAAGCCAACTGAATGAACAAAATTGCCAAACGAGTAACAATCAAACATGGACTTGCATAGTAACTTTGTACGGGGAAAATATAGTTAATACTGTAGCTTGGAGTGCATATACTTCTAATTCGAGTATCTCTATTAACCCAGGTAAAGGATATCTTGCTCAAGTTGCTGATATTGTAAAGGTGACAATTTCTAATATACAATGCACGAATGCCTCTTTTCTTTTCTCTGGTCAAGTACTAGGCGGAGGTGGAGTAATTCCTACTACAATAACTTGGAGTTGTATACCACAACCAACTCCCACTCCTACCCCTCGACCAACTTCCATCCCTACTCATCAGCCAACTTCCATTCCTACCCATCAGCCAAGTCCAACCCCTAAAACAACAGTACCTACCTCCACACCTGTAGCAACTGTTATCCCTAGAACAACGCCTATGTCAATAGCGGTTTTGAATTGATCCGCTTTTAGCGTT
>JRHI01000745.1_pt1 | contig 32997 bp, 27 predicted proteins | sample 215371 | NCBI WGS metagenome assembly JRHI01 (sample SAMN02929681, study PRJNA255918) | sediment metagenome | biome: cave system; feature: Ice Cave; material: Sediment; isolation source: sediment from deep within a dark volcanic ice cave with no known source of... ...
AGAGGGGTTTTTGGCAAGATGATCATCTTGCCAAAAACCCCTCTTCTTCTCTATTAATACCTTGGGCCGCTCATGGGGACACCCGGATTACCGGGAGGCATTCCTTGCATTGGCATACTCTGCATCGCGGGTATGCCGGACATCCCTGGCATACTCTGCAGCGGTGAACCGGCGAGATTAGTGGCGCAATAGGGGCAGAAGGTCCAGCGCAGCTCCAGCAAACGTTCGCACTTTGGACATGGCCGCTTTAGCTTCTGACCGCAGGAGGGGCATACCTGAAAATCCGACTCGACGCGCGCGTGACAATTGGCACAGGTCTGACGCTCGGTCATCTCCGCCAGCAGCGACTCTTCCTCCAACTGGCGCTCATAGACCTCCGCCAGGGTCTGCCTGGGGCGCAAAATCATATAAATGAACAGACCTCCAATGAAGAAGACTGCCACCAGTACCGTGGCCAGTATCTGCGATAAGAGGTCTTGCGTTCGCGATCGTATGTCGCGGAACGTCCAGATGATCAAACTGAGCCAGAATATGAATATAAAGGCAATGATAAAGCCAATGAAGACTCCCAGGTAGCCAGTTATAGTAGACAATGTAGAACTTCCTGAAGAAGTGGTTGTCGCCGTGGCAGTTGGAACAGCCGTCGGTGTAACTGCCGGCCCTGTCGTCAGAATAGTAGTGAGAACATGCGTCATAAGTGTATGTGTCATCGCAGGACTAAAGCCCCTTTCAGGATATACATAGTATAGTATCTTCATTTAAAAACGTACACGAGAAGAAAACAGCAACAAAATAGGACTAATGTGACTTTGCTTATTATGATGGTGATTCAATCTATTGGAACAATATAGTCTTTATTTCACCTGCACGTATACCAACGTGCAAATGCTCCCCCGCGTCACCACTCCAAAAAAGTTGCTCTTGTTCTTCCTCTTGTAAGTTTGCCACAAACGCCCTCGCTAAATCAACCCCTGGCCGTATGCTTGCTTCGACCGCGTGCGAAAATGGATTGTATAGGCGTACTATAATCCCTTTACCCGTATTGCTCCTCTTGATCGCACTCACCACGAGCTCACGCGGTTCGACCTCGAGCAATACCGTGTGTGAATGTTCAAGATTTTCTTGTGGCTGCTTGCCATTGATAGGCAGTTTTCCCCAATGCTCCCGCGTACTCCCGTCTGATAGCGGCACTACGGCTCGTATAGGGATAGTAAAAGCCTGTGCCTCGCGCAGCACAAGGGCCTCTTCTGCCTGCCAGTCCCCACTATGTGGCACCAGCGCATAATCAAATTCCTGCTGTCCCAGGCACTGACCCTCCGGCGTGTGTTCCATTGGACCTGCATGGCCGCGGCGGGTAGACAGGTCTCCACGTGAGAGCCATTCCACGCAGCGTAAGAGCGTGAGCGCAACCGCAGTCTGCCCCGACTCGATACCCGACCCATCCTGCAGAATTTCGTACTCGGGCAGACCACGATTGAGTACTCCCAGACCAATGGTGCCATTGCTGATATCGACAAAACGTTTCTGGGGAAACGCGTTGACCGGCTCCTCGGCCCAATCAGCCACATCTTTGGGCCGTGGCGTGGCAACAGGTCTGATTCGTACTTCAAATGTGCCTTCGGCGGCGACCTGCTCCACACGATACGGTACCGGAAAAATCACCCGCAGCCTGTGATCTTTGACCTTGTTGTCCATGCTGGTATGTATATCTATGCGGCGCACCCCAGCCGTGAGCGATACTTCACTGGTAATCTGACAGACTGTAGCGCGCGAACTTCGTTCTGTTCTGTCGGTGGAACAGGCGCTGGGTAGTGACCAGCGTCCCGTGATACGCAAGACAGCGCGTACGGGTCCCACGCTGACAAGCTCGATCTTTGGCGGCTCAAGCAGCTGGCTGACCAGAACATCCTGTGCTGGCGGAGCATAGTTATACAGGTCGCCTATATCACCACCATCGATAAAACGGTTGAGGCCGCTAAAAATAGCGTCGGTCTGTTTATCTGTAATGGTCAACGTGCCATCTTCCTCGTTCGCCTCTACCAGGTACCATTCGTTCTCTATACGCTGTTGCTGACCTGAAAGCGCGCTGCTAGGAGTTGTGGATCCCTCTTCTTTGAGGCCGCGTGGATAGACCCAGAAGGTTTTAAGCCCATAGGCAGGCACGTCACTGGCAACGAAATCAATTGTTTCGCGCGCCTGGTCTATGGCTGAGATGTTCAGCAAATGGATATCCTCGCGTTGCAGTAGCGCGAGCATCTGCTGCTCCGCCGCGAGCAGTTCATGGTCTCTGGTGGTAGTGCTCCCATGGGGGGCAACCATGACCTCGATGTGAGCCACATTCGGCAACTGGTTGGTATCGATATGCACGCGTACGATATCGTAGGTACCCTCGGGTTTTCCCAGCATCGTTGCCGCTGTATTTTCCGCCAACCGGAGAAACTCACCGGGAGCATCGCTACCCATCAGTAATACTGCTGCCGCCAGCGTTTCTCGCGGCAGTTGTGCCGAGCCAAGCTCCTGTCGCCAGCGGTTGACGACTGTAAAGGGCATATGCTGTCCCTGTTCGTCGATAATCACAGCGTTACGCAAGGAACCGGCGAACGATATGACCGCCTGAGCGACTCCTGTGCGCGGGCCAGGAGCCGGGTTAAATACCACAATGGGCATGGGTTTATGGTGCGTATACGCTGCCTCGATGGGAGCATGAGTGTCCACGTTCTGAGCGATAGTATGCATTGCCTGGCCTATCAGGCTCTCGGCAACCTGCTGGCTTTGCGCAAATCGTACCGCGTTCTCACGGTGTACCTGGTCAATGCTACAGCCGCAGATGCTGTCATGGGGATGGTTCTGTAACAAATACTTCCACGCCGTTCTCACTAAACCGGCAGGATATGGTGCTCCCAGCTTCCATGCCCACGCCGTCAGCGGCTCTAACCAGTGCTCTAAAAGGTGCTCCGTCACGCTATTCTGCTGCTTGATCCACATGCGCGTGGAGAGGACCGAGGGCAGCAGGTGCGAAAATTGGCCGCTGCGCATCTCGCCCGTTAGTACCTGTAAGGGTGCCTCTTGCGGGTTCTCTCCCTTACCCTCACCTTCTTTTGTCTCCCGTGTCTCCAGTTGTTCCTTGTTCTGTCGACGGATAGTCTCAACATATTGAGGGAGCGTGCCGATCTGTACGTGAATACCATCAAAATGCCTTGAGTTTCCGTTCTGCTGCGCGTGCCCAAGTTGGGCAAGGATTTTCTCGTGCTCTGGATTCAAATGGGCTAACAGTGGATTCGCTGCTGCAATAGTCTCCGGTAAACCATCTTGTGGCTCTAAGTGATCGGAGCCATTCATAAAAAGGAGGGTATTGGTGGTTGCCTTTGGCAGTATCTGCGCCGTGAGCAACTCGACGCGCGCGGCAAATTCATTCGGGACGAGCGGCATCATTCGGGCGTTAGAGTATCCCATGGGATCGGCGAGGTGAATAACCAGCACGCGTGTTCCATCGGGAGCGGCCCAAAGAAATTCGCTCTGGCGTGCTTCAGCACCCACTCCACGCCAGAAGACCGCGTTGTCTATACCAAAACCTTGCAGGATCTGCGGTAATTGCGCGATATGACCAAAGCAATCGGGGACATAACCGATACGCATCGGTTCGCCAAATTCAGCCGCGCGTTGCAAACCCATCTGCAGGTTACGAATCAGCGACTCACCGCTCACAAGAAACTCATCTGGCTGTATGTACCAGGGGCCAACAGTAATTCTCCCTGAGCGCGTATGCTTCTTGAGGCGTTCTTCCTGCTCCGGCTGCACCTCCAGGTAATCATCGAGCACAATCGTCTGGCCATCGAGCATAAAATAACTGAAATTCTTATCGCGGTCTAAAATGTCGAGCAGCTTATCGATAGTATGGACAAGACGCGCGCGAAATTGCTGAAAGGTCTGATACCATTCGCGGTCCCAATGAGTATGAGGAACAAGAATAATGTTGAGTTGCTCGGCCATGACGCTCCTTGGTAGAAAGGGGAAGTCCCCAATGGACACAACAGACTTCAATACTAAAACGTCGCTAAGGGTTGCATAATTATACCCTACATGAAAGAGAATGGACAACTCAATTCGATTCTCCTACATAGCCAAAACCGTAATCAATTCCTCTGCATCCACCAGGAAATGTTGAGGAGAAAGCACCTGGTGAGCCAGGCCCAACCGCAGAGCCTCTCGAGCTTTAATACTCTCGCCCGTGAGCATCAGGCGCATCGTAGCAGTATAGCCGATCAGCGAGGGGAAATAGACGGCAGCAACAGGGGGAAAAACAGCAAGGTTCACTTCCGGCAGACCAAAGGTCGCGTCCTCGTGGGCTATCACCGTATCGCAGAGCGCCGCAAGTTCACAACCTCCACCCAGCACATAACCTTTAACCAGCGCCACAGTATGAATACGTTTTGCGCGCAGTTCCTCGAAGGCCGCGCAATTATCGCGAACAGCGCGCAGCATCTCAACTTCACGGCCATTGAGGTGATCCTTGATATCAACACCCGCGCAAAAGGCCCGCTCTCCCGCGCCGGTAATCACAATCAAGCGCGGCGGATTCTTCATCGCCTCCCGCATCGCCGCCGTCAACTGATCAAGCATTTCGATGCTGAGTATATTAAGCGGCGGCCTGTCAAGGATCAACCAGAGGATATTGTGCTGGTGACGAATACGCAAAAACGACATACAAAACGATCCCCTATTATTCTTTGCATGAAGCGCATTTGGCACTCTCAGAGTGCCAAATGCGCTTCATGCAAAATTATTTATCTTCCTGAGAAATTGCCTTTGCGTTTCTCAGTATAGGCAGCGATACCCTCCTTGGCATCTTCGCTCTGGAAGCAGAGCTGCTGCAACTCGCGCTCGATTGCCAGCGCCTCGGAGAAGGCAACCTCGGAACCGGACTGCACCGCGCGTTTAATGCGCCCAACCGTCTTAGAAGCGCGGTTCGGCGGGCAGAAGCCGCGCGCATACTCCATCACCTTTTCCCAGTAATTCTCTTGCTCGTAAATGTAGTTGATAAGCCCCAACCCTTCTGCCTCTTCAAAGCTCATCAGCTTGCCCTCGGTTATCAATTCAATCGCTTTATTCTTGGGGAGCGCGCGCGCCATACGCTGCGTGCCGCCTGTCCCAGGCAGTACGCCTAGCGTGATCTCCGGCAGACCCACTTTACCAGCATTGCGCCGCGCAATCCGGATGTCGCACGCCAGCGCAATCTCCAGACCGCCGCCCACTGTATGGCCATTCAAAGCAGCGATCACCAGCTTCGGCGTCTGCTCCAGGCGTATCAGTGTCTCATTGGCATGAAGACAGAAATAGTACTTAAAGCCCGGAGTAACGGCATTGAGCATACTGATTTCAGCGCCCGCGCAAAAGAACTTCTCGCCCTCACCGCGTATGACGATAACATGCACATCATCATCGAAGCGCGCCTGTAAAATAGCCTCGTCCAACTGGCGCATCATCTCATAGCTATACGTATTGGCCGGTGCATTAGTCAGTTCAATAACAGCTACACCCTCGGTCGTGGTATAGCGTACCAGCGTTTTCTCTGTCGTAGTGGTCATAGTCGGTTTTCCTTTCGTGCTGCATAGTCGTCTAAGACATCGTCGTCCTTGATGCGTTCAAAGGGCGTATGACAGGAATTACAGTAATATTGCACGGTCAACAACTGCTGACCGAACAAAGAAAATAGCTCAGTATGAGTCGAGCCACAAAACGGGCACGTTACCCGCGCCCCAACCTCCGGCTCCCTCTTATTATATCCCATAAAAATCCCACAATTCTGGCCCTATATCCATCCTCTCACCCCTTCTCCCCCGTCCCAAAATGTACGGGCAGGGCTTGCCCCTGCCCTGGTTGCCCCTGCCCTGGTTGCCCCTGCCCTGGTTGCCCCTGCTGCTCCTTGCCAAATTCGCGCAATGTGCCCCCTAATTGTTTCTGTGGTCCCTGCGATCACCCGTCTGCATGCCTCCGCCCCCGCTTCCTATAATCTTCTCCCCACCTCATTCCACCCCTCCCACGGCAGTTTCCCACTCATTTCCCATTGCTTGCTACTCTCATTAAAAGACACAGGTACCTCAATACCCAGGCCTTGCAGCGTGGGCATGATCTTTTTCAGATAGCGCGCGCGTAACTCGTCGGGGGTCGCGTCAACGATGCCCTCGCTGTACAATTGTTGCATCGTAGGATCATCATTAGGGCCAAACCAGCACAGGGTCTCGTTCCAGAGGCGTTCGAGAGAGGCCAGCAATGTTGCGCGTACGGCTCCACCGGCATTGGCCAGGCGGCGCACCCAACCCTCCCCATGCATTTCATGGATGCGTTCTTCCTGCACAATTTTACGAGCGCGCTGGCGCAGCGGCTCGTAACTGGACTGCTGCGCGGCCTCGAAAAACGTGGTCAGGGCAGTATCAAAAAGAAAATTAGTGGCTACAAAGTCGGACCAACCTTGAAAGTCCTTATCGAGATAGGCCAGTGAATAGTGTAGCGTCCGCGTCATCGGTTCCACCTGGCTGAGGTCAGCCTCGGCCTGCACAAAGTTCTCCAAAAGTGGATAGAGCGTACGAGCGTGCCCCAGTTCGTCCTGTGTCATGGCCGCCGCCGCCACCGCTGCCTCCAGGGCTGGCGCACCGTTACACCAATAGGCATAACGCCGCCCGACGGCCTGTTTATTGTCAGCCAGCGACGAGAGTATCGCAAACAGCGCCGCGTGATCTATACGTCGTGTACTGGTACTCATTTAAGGCCTCTTATTACAATATTCTTCAAGACTCAATCACGGTAACGATCGTTTCGCGCGGCACAATCACCATCTCAACCCAACTGAACTCGTCGTAAATACTGCGAGCGTAGACCTTGGCCAGCTCCACGTCGTCGGCCATCACATTACCGATTTCGTGCAGCGGCTCTTCATACTTGCGGCGCGCGTAGACCTGCCACACACGACTCTCGTTGAGAGCTTCACGCCGCCCCTTCTTCTCTGTGTTCTCTGTGTTCTCTGTCGTCACCGTATCACTCATGCCGATATCCCCCAGGTGCGCATAATATCGATGCCATCTTCGCTCAAACGAGCCTTAGTCCACACCGGATCCCATACGATTTCAATGTTGATCTGCCGCACTCCTGCTTCTTGTAACAAACGCGTGCGAATATCGTCCATGATAAAATCCATGGCGGGACAGCCCATCGCAGTAAAGGTGAGCTTGAGATCGACGATCCCATCCTGTTGGGCAAGGTGGACAATTAGTCCCATATCCACCACGCTAATCGGGATTTCCGGATCCATCACGTCACGCAGAGCATCCCACAGGGATGGGCAAGATGTATCATAAGCGGGATGTGTTTGTAGAGATGGATATGTGGTTGTCATGCGGGCTGCTCCAGCAGCCTCAGCATCTCTTTCTTGCCGCGTTGTACCATACCGACAAACTCTTCATTGCTCGGACCGCGCGCCTTCCAGCGTTTCATCACATCATCCCACGTGCACGGGCCATCCTCAAGCAGCCAATGCTTTGCCTCGGCATCAAAATGGGCTGGGAAGGCACAGTCGATGACATATTTTTGCTGGGCCTCGTCGTAGTGGGCGGGCACCTTGAGTTGCAGTTCATTGCACAGAGGGACGGCGGTGGACATCCAGATCTGGCGCAGTTCGTCATTGCTATGGCCCTTGAAACCATAGTCAAGCTGCTCGCTGTGTTTCTTCAGATCATCGGGTAGGCCAAACCATTCAATGGTGAGCATGAACATCCAGTCTACCGCTTTTTGCAGCGCTTCATGGCCGCTGTTGTCCTGGTTGAGTTTGCGCATGCCCTGCTCTCCATGGCGCAGGTGAAAGGTCTCTTCCTTGTCTACCTTCACAAGCGCGCGCTTCCAGGGACCAAAGGTCGTGCTCTGATAGATATCACCCAGGAGTGTGTAACCGGCGCGATCATAAAAGGCGTTGGCGACGATCAGTTCGACCCAGCTATCCAGCGGTATATCGAAGGCATACGGATACTTGAAATTGCGCGGCTCGCGCTCAAAGATCAACTTCTCCGTGTCCACCCCTAAATCACGCAACAGGCGGTAGGCGATATGCGCGTGACTCAACTCATCCTGGATAATCGAGATTGCCGAACCAAAGGTATTGAGGGAAGGGGCATGCACGCCCGCGTGGTAATAGGCGGGTGCGCTGATCAATTCCGTGTCTGCCGATACGGTGAGGATGCGCTTCATCCCTTCCAGGTAAATAGGGCTCATCTGATCGATGGACTCGATAAGCTGCTGCTTTTTAATGCGGTTGAGCAGAGCCTCTTCGCTCTGCAAAGCGGTCGGAGTCATAAACTAACGCTCCTTGTTCTGGACAACCATTGTACCTGTGCATATCTCCATATGGACATATCAAATTGTACGTTGCTGCTGTGCTGCATGTCAAGACGCGTCTAAAATGTAGGGGCAGGGCTTGCCCCTGCCCTGCTTGCCCCTGCCCTGCTTGCCCCTGCCCGGCTTGCCCCTGCTCTGATAATTCACAGTCGCTTTGAAAAAGCAGTCAAAGTAACTATCTCTTCACACAAATTTTTGGTACAATACAAGTATCCAGTAAAAGTCTGCTAAAGTTGGCTCTGGTGCATAGTGAGAGGACCTCATTGGAAATGGGGCGCTGAGAGGTATAGCTTCTCAGTTAGGAAGAAGAGAAGGATGTTCTCCAATTCTTTCCGCTTTGTATGCGATTGTTAACGGAAACAGGAGGTACGTTTCGTGGCAAATAAAGAACAGAAAAAAGTACAAAAAGCTGCACCCAAATCAAATAAACAAAAGAAAGAGATGCAGAAAGAGAAAAAGGCTTCTAAATCGAGCGGCGGCATCTCTTTGAAAAAAGAGTAAGCCTCTTCAAGAATGAAGAAGACTGGGCACCTGACTGCGTAAAGTGCCTGGTCTTCTTCATTCTTTTGACCTGCTTGGATAGCTTCATACGTACTTGACATGCTTGTTACAATGCGGGTAGAATGCCTTTAAAGTAGTACACACCTGCCCATTTCAGTAGGTTTTTTGTCGCTAAAAACTGTTTTACTGTTAAGAGGAATAAGAGAAATTGGGGGTACATGCAATCGATGTCGCACGATAATGCATTCAAGCGTAACATGGCCCCAAAGCAATGGGCAGAGAAGTCTGAAGCAAGAGCAGACGTGTACCAGGAGTACGAGGAGCAGGAGGATCAATGGGCCGTACTGCGGCACGAGGTAGAGTCGGAGGATGCGCTGCGAGTTCGACCTGACTGGAACCAACGTGATACCGAAGAGGATGTCCTTCCTGCTCAATCACCCTCGAACGCGCTAGAACCAGCACCGCACCACGTTGATATTGTGGTGGCAGGTGTTGGCGGCGGCGGCATGAATGCCGTCAATCGCATGATTAGCGCTCGCGTGCGTGGAGTGCGCTTCATTGCCATGAATACTGATGCTCAGGTACTTTCGCTTTCGGAGGCGCAAGGGCGCATCTGCCTGGGACAACATTATACCAAAGGGCTGGGCGCAGGTGGCAATTCAGCGGTAGGTACGCGCGCAGCAACGGAGAGTACAGCCGAGATCCGTGCTGCTCTGGGAGATGCAGACCTGGTGTTTATCGCTGCCGGCATGGGTGGAGGCACTGGTACAGGTGCAGCCCCTATCATCGCATCAATTGCCAAGAAAATAGGGGCATTGACGATTGGTATTGTCACCCTGCCTTTCAGCTTCGAGGGTTCGAGGCGGAGGCGGATTGCAGAGGAAGGGCTGGCAGAACTCAGCACAGAGATTGATGCGCTGATTACCATTCCCAATGATCGCTTACTCGCGACAACAGAGCGTGATCATACCCTTGCCGATGCATTCAAGCTTGCTGACGATGTGCTCCGCCATGGCGTCCAGGGAATCGCCGAAGTTATCAATGTTCCCGGCATGATTAACGTGGACTTCGCTGATGTCCGCAGCGTATTGCACGAAGCAGGTGCTGCCTTGATGAGCATTGGGCAAGGACAAGGTCGTAACCGCGCTCAGCGTGCCGCAGACGAAGCTGTTGCCGGAGGATTCCTCAATGTCACCATTCGAGGTGCTAAGCGCGTCCTCTTCAATATCAGTGGGGGCGAGGACATGACGCTCTTTGAAGTAAACGAGGTAGCGGAACGCATCGGACAGGCAATTGATGATACAGCTGATATCACCTTTGGTGCGGTGATCGATCCAATGCTGAAAGATTCGATCCGTGTGACGCTCATCGCTGCTGGCATGGAGGAGCGTAGTACGGCGCGCATCCCGGCCATCCATCTCAATCAATCACTTTCTACACCAATGAAAGTGACGCCGCCAACCTCGCCACAAAGTAAGCCTGCGACTCCTATGACACCACCTTCACGCTCAGCGAACCGGGACGGACAACAACGTCCACAGAGTTACACACCGCAACCTATACCGCCTCGCGCGTCTGGCATACCAGGACGACAGCGGCGCAGCCTGGAGGATCTACGAGGAATTCGTAGCATGGGACGGCGCCGCGAGCCGCCAAAGGGACAACAAACAGACGAGGATGAAAGGGAAAGGGGAACCGAGATACCTCCATACTTTAAGAAGTATGACTAGCAGGCAGATAAAAAGAAGGAGTATGTGGTTACACTTATTCGGAAGCAACGCGACCACGTTCACCGCCCTTTTTGCCGATCTTAGAGTAAAATTCTGAACCTCGTTGACGTTTGGTAAACTCCCCGCCCTTCTTTCCAATCTCAGCGTAGAATTGTGGCCCTCGTTTCTCTTTGACGGTTTCGCCACCTTTCTTGCCAATCCGGGAGTAAAGTTCAGGACCATACTTTTCGCGTACAGCCTGTCCGTCATGTTTTGCCTTAAGTGATCCCGGTTCTGGTCCACGCTTGTTGTTTGTCATAGAAAGTCCCACCTCTCTAAAGCGCCTACTTCCACATTGCCCCAACTCATTACGCTGTGAAACATCTCTCGAACAGTGAAATCGCTGTTTCTCTACCGCGCTTGATGCTCTCGTGCCTGCGCCACACGGTTGGCAATTAATGCCGCCGTAATACCCGCGCCAACACCATTATCTATGTTGACCACAGAGAGACCTGGCGCACACGTTTGCAACATCGAAAGCAATGCGGCAATACCCTTGCCACCAAATCCATAGCCAATCGATGTCGGTAATCCAATTACAGGAACAGGAACGATCCCTGCTACTACGGATGGCAATGCTCCATCCATACCGGCTGCTACGATGATCGCATCTACATCAGTGGCAAGCAAGTTACGCAATGGCTCTATCAGGCGATGTAAACCTGCTACCCCTACATCATAGATACAAGTCACGTGGCATCCCATTTCTTCGGCGGTGAGCGCCGCTTCCTCAGCTACCGGAATATCGGACGTGCCAGCACTGATAACTCCTACATGCCCGCCGCTGTGAGGTCGCACAAAGTCGGGTCTGTAGATCACCACTGCACGAGCCGCCTCATGAACACGAACAGTGTATTCTTGAAACGCCATCTGAAGGGAACCTATAGCTTCAGGATGCACCCTACTGACTATCGCTCTACCTGATTCTTTCAGCAATCCTTGCGCCATAGCAATTATCTGGGCTACTCCTTTTGTTTCACCAAAGATGACTTCAGGTGTTCCCTTGCGCCGCTCGCGTCCTGGATCGGGACGCACCTCGATCCGTGCTACATCATTATGCTGCGGATTCTGTAATTTCTGCTCCATTTCTTGAGCGAAATGGCTACTGTTGTGTCGCTCATCCTCCTTTGAAGAGTGTTGAGGTAATTCCTCTTGCAACAACAGGTTCAGCAACTCCAGTTGCTCATCAGAGTAATGATTCACAGAAAATACATACCTCGCATGGGATAGGGACATGCACAAAAACGACATATCAGGGAGCGTGCCAACCAGTCATAGTTTACCATAATTGCATCAATCGAGCAAGATAAGCATTCTACAAAAAGTGCTTCCCAATATATTTCAGGTAGTAAAGGCACAAGTAATAGCCTTAAACCGGCGCCATTCGTTCTATCTTAAAGAACATGGTTCTGCTATGGTATAATTTGTTGGTATAAGGAAATACTTCTAAGCTCTTGTTATGCGAGATCGTGTCCAAACACACATTTTCTCACAAGGTTCGTCTTTTTGGCATAAGCAATGCTGAATTTTTGGAAATAGGAAACATGTATACATTTCGTTCTATAGTAGTAACCGTCCCTGCTCTTAGCTTGCTGCTGCTGCTGGCGGCGTGTGCACCATCTGTTGCCGGGCAGACCAATGCCAATACACAACAAACAGTGACCATCAATAAAGGATTTCAGTCGCAAGTATCGCCTATCCCTACCGTTCCACCCTATCGCTGTGGCGCCTGGTCATCAAATAATGCCCCTGGCCCCAACTCGACAATCACAATTTACGCCAGGATCACGAAGGATATTGTTCCAGTGAGTGGTGCCAGCGCGACAGCTATGGTACATTTCAAGAGCGCTGATCAACAGCTTGGCTCGTCGACGGTGAGCGATAATGGAGGGTATGTCTCGTTCACTTTGCCATTGCAGGACCAGCAACCGATCAACGTTCCAGCAACCGTAGATGTGACATTTACCAATCTTCCTGGAGCACATGATCCTCTGCATTGCACGCCAGCTTTTTTCACTCCAGAGTGAGTTTCTGGCAACTCGGGCAAAAATGAGCGCTGCGCTGTCCAATGACGATACGTTCAACCAGCGTCCCACAGCGTAGGCAGGGTTTTCCATCCTGCTGGTAGACTCGTACATGGTTAAAGTTATCACCGGCCTCTCCCCAGAGATCGCGGTAACCACTAAAGGTGGTACCTCCATGCTCGATAGCGCGCGTCAACACCGCAACAATGCCTTCATGCAATAGCTCAATCTCAGCAGGCCTGAGCGAATCCGCGCGTCGTAAAGGATGAATTGACGCGTAATACAGCGCCTCATCGGCATAGATATTGCCAATGCCTGCCACAACTTCCTGTGCCAATAGCACCTGTTTGATGCTACTCTTGCGCCCTGCCAGAGCTTGCGCCAGCTGTTCCGCCCTAAATGCTGTACTCAAAGGCTCAGGGCCTAATCCCTTGAACGCCACTGCTTCACAATCCCGCGACCACAACTCAATTCGCCCAAATTTGCGCGGATCAATGTAGAGCAGGCGCCGCCCATCGGCAAGGTCGAAGCAAACGCGACAATACCAATTCTTTCCCAGATCAGTGGAAGATGCAAGTGATGTAGGCGACGTAGGTGTTGAAGGAGATGCAGCAAAAAAAGATGGCCCCCTCGTACTCCAGGCAGCAGCGTCCCTCTCCCGCAGGCTAGTATCAACCTCCCACCCGGGAGGAAGCAGCAGCAGGTTGCCAGTCATACGACGATGAATCGACAGGAAAAGATCACCCTCCAAATCAACCACAAGATACTTCCCGCGCCGCCGTACCGCTTCAATACAGCGCCCGCTCACCTCGATCAGAAAAGTATCAAGATCAGGATATCCAATCGTGCGCTCCCAAAACACATGCGCCTTGTATATAGCAGCCCCAACGATACTGCTTCGTAGTTGGCGCGCGGTATATTCTACTTCTGGCAATTCCGGCATTGTTCCCTCTAGCTCTAGAGCGGGTTTAGACCCACTCATGTATAATAGGCTAGTATCTTTTAGTTTTCTCTACTTGCCTGAAGATGCGTCTTCAGGTGCGTTTTTTCATATTTTGTTGGCAACCAATCGATGTCATCTCGAAAGTTGGGTAAAGAGGAACACCTCAAAGAGGTGGTAGAACCACACTAGTAATCTTGAGCGAGCAGCAGTGTCACATTTTGATGCTAGAGTTTTCAGCACAAGGAGGATATGCTCCGCACCTACCTGAAGTTATAGGTTTATTTGCTTATTCCTAATGAGGTCTCTTCCAACCCCTACAAACATGATTAGTGAGGTTATAGCCTTGGTTCCAATAGTATTCTGTCCAATACCACTCTCGCTCGTATGCCTCTGTACCTGGTACTTTCTCCGCAATGAAAAGTTTTATAACATGGCCTTGTGCGAGACGACTTTGTATCCAGGCCACTTTATCGGGATTTTCGGTGTCTTTCAGATGTTCAACTAGTCGGTGTTCTGGTTTTATGGACTGACCCACATAGCCAATTTCCCGAGAAAATTCATCTTCAAGCATATAGATAAAGACACGTTCGTAGTATAGTATAGGTGATTTCCATTCAACAGGTACGCCCCATTCATGCCACCCCCAACCACCACGGACAGTGACCTCGCATCCTAACTCTCGACAAACTTTGACCTCATCAGTCCAAAGCCACACCTCGTAGCTGCCAAGTTCAACAGGGTACCGAGTATGGCGTGTTGGCTCATCGTCAGTCATTTGATGTATTTGAAACCTACTAAGTATCAGAGGGTATGCCTGGGGCATAGTACAATAGGCAAACCAATTCACTAAGCTATTTGGCTCACGTCTAATGAACTTTAACGCTTGACTGTAGGGAAGCCGCACTCTCATTCTAGGGATGGTGATGCCGCATTTATATGATTTGAATTCGGCAAGTTCATCAGGCGTCAACTCGGCAAATATCCATCCTTGCCCTTGTCGGTAAACCCACTCTCTCGTGCTATGCTCCTGCAGTGTCTGCAAGCACAGGCAGTTTGGGCTGTTTCTTCGTCCTATACCTGCTATCTTCATGTCAGCTATCCTCTTGATGTGCTTCACGTAGGTATTCTGTTCAATGTTATATCATCTTATCGGATAGATGAAAAACGGAAAGATGGTACTTCATAGTTTGACCCTTGGACGCATAGCTGTCAAGTACTCGAATCACTAAACACTCCCCTGAAAATTGCCTTATATATTGTGTAATACACTAAATACCGCTACTTTCATGGGCTCTGGTGTGTTGCAGGTGCATAAATTATTGGTGGCGAAGTCGATTTTCACGCTTGCAATTCAACGAATTCAAGCACAGAATGAGCACCATTTTTGACTTCGCCACTAGTATCAACTTTCGTGATTCTAAAGCGACCAGGAGAATGTCGATATATGCCGAAGCTCTTATAAAGCCAGTTCGTGCGTAATCATAAGCGTGATATGCCAGAGCTTTCACGAAAGTTGCGTCAGATCCGAAAGTTGACAGGAACGCCAACAACCGTCAGCGAACAATCGTGAACATAGATGAACAAGAAACCGCTTGAGAAGCCACTGGGAAGACAACCAAGAACACTCAAAAACATAGTTCTTCGTTTCTCCACTTCGGCATTCTATACCATTAGAACCTGACAACTTCATTGACAGCTTAACCACTGAACATGAGTCAATAATGATAGACATGTTTAGACAAAAATGTAACTCTTTACGCTCAACAAGTCCATCAAACAAGGTCAGAAGACGCGCGAAAATACCGGTATCAGCGGTTCAACTCTCCCCTTTTGCGTTTCCTATTTGCAGCAGTAAAGCAGTTCGTACAGCAACGCCGACGATAGACAGCAACATTTGGCGACATACAGCGAACAAGCCCAAGCGCATCCCATATGCGCATCCTTACTCACATCTATATAACCAAAAACATTGCGTAATGTATCAGGATTATGAAATGTTATACTATAGTGTAATCCATAACTCTTAAAAGAGATAATTTATCCACCCTTTGAAGGAAATGGTAACACTATGCGTCACTATTGGCTTTTATCATTAAACATCAAGCCCTTATTCACGATGTTATTAGCACCTTTACTTATATTAGTGGCCCTTCTTACCGCTTGCGGTTCACAAGAAGCAGCACCAAGTAGCTATCTCTCAACCTCCAGTACCAATGTTCTCTTTCTTCAATGGATAAATAACAATGGACAACTTTCTGGACAACTTCAAGAGGTCTACATTACATTAGAGACTCTGCTGGGAAATTTTGTCCGGACATCATGCCGCCAAGCGCGATCGCAACCGTGCAAAAGGAGACAAAGGACGTTTGGGCCGGGGCGAGAGTCCAAGCGTCGTCCGTTGCAGCATCTGACGGATGCGAACCAAGTTGATGGCTGCAGCGATGGCTTTGGCCTGCAACTGCGTCTTTGCCTGTCCTCGATAGCGCGCACGGCGCAGTCCATGACTGCGAATCCCTTCGGAAAGAGAGCCTTCGATGCCTGCCCGCAGGGCATAGCGCTGCTGAAAGGCAGGAGTGGACTGTTCCGTGCGGCGGCGCGAGCGCGCCTCATGCAGAGGCTGAGGCGAAAGGGTGAGGATCCTGCCTTTGGTCTTCTCCCTCTTGGTACAGAGCTCTTTGACTGGACAGGCATGACAGGTGACGGCAGAAAAGCTCACCCGGATCACCTCCTCGCCGTGGTTGTGTCGTCCGGAACACCAGTTCTGCGAGAGATGCCCTTGGGGACAGCGCACCTGCTGCTTCTGCCAATCCACGTGGAACGCACTCACTCCATAGCCAGTCTCGTGTTGCCATCCCCCCTCCTGCTTGAGCGGACCCACCAGCTCGATCCCCAACTCAGCGTGACTGGCGAGCACCTCGCCACTGACATAGCCACTATCGACCAGCCGCACCTCTGGCACGAGGTCTCGGGCTTGCAAATCGCACAGTAACGGCATCGTCTCTTCGATATCTTGCACGGTCGCCGCCGTGATCTCCGCTTGTACGATCAGATGCACCGCTTCGTCTTCCCCACAGGTCTCGGTCAGATGCACTTTGTACCCCTCCCAGTCGGTGTCGCGCTTGCGGCTGGCACGAGCATCGGTCTCATAGGGCGAAATGACGCGCTCAGCACTCTGGACTGCGGGGCTATCGCGCCAGCGAATCAGCCCGTCGACCCGCTCGAAATGTTGATTCCAGACCTGCTGCAAGAGGACCAGACTTGGGCACGTCCCGACGCTTTGAGGAGCTTGCTCGTCCAGCGCTGCTTGCAGGAGATGCCAACTATCTTCTCCCACCTGCATGCGCAAGGTGTCTTGTGCGGGCTTTCCTTTCGGCAAGCGTTGCAACTCAAAGCGATGCACATACCGATCAAACCAGTCGGGGCTGACGACTCCCAGCAACCAGTCGGGGGCCACTTCTGCGATCTCGTTGAGGGCCGCTCTCAGGCTCTCTCCCACCCCTTCCAGACTGCTCAAACCCCGCACATTAGCGATCACCCAAGTCGAATCAGTGCGCTGTTTGCCCCCGGCCTTGAGCCAGCCCTGCTGACGACAGACCTGCAAGATCGGCTCCAGCAAGCGATCCTGTGCCTCATGCGCCAGCAAGCGCTGACGAAAATCGGTCAGAATGCTGGCGTCAAAGCCTGCATCATCCAAGGGCAACGAGAGTGCATATTTCCAATCCAGCCGCCCGCGCACCATCTCTGCCGCTTGACGGTCCGAGAGGTTTTCCAGCGCTTGGAACACGGTGACCAATGCCAGTCTCCATGGCGCTTCTGCGGCTCGTCCGCGTTTGGGAAACAGATCGGCAAAATCAGCATCTTGATAGATGGATCCTAGCGCATCTCGCAGATGCATAGCCAGGGTTCCCTTTGGAAAACTCGTGTGAGCGATCTGGCTGGTCAGCTCGGGGATGGATTCCAGCGGGTGGGTGTGCAGTGACATGGTGCTTCTCCTTTACAGGTTCATCAAGAGCTTCCTCATGACTTCTTTCTCCCTACTCTACGCTCTTCCCCTCCCCTTGTCCACTTGTCCGGACAAAATTTCCCAGCAGAGTCATTAGATAATCCATGGCATGTACAACAACAGAATGAAGCCTTTACAGGAGTTCTTAACGGTGCACAACTCAGCTTATCCATTTCTCTCTTCGGCATTACAAAAACCATCACGGGTACATTTGATGGTTCTACCCTTAAACTTGTCGTTCCAAACCAGAACGGGCAGCTTGATACTATTATTTTGCACCCTGCCACAGTGGATGATTACAATAAAGCAGCGACCTCTTTTGAAACAACTATCCAGGGACGGGCAAATCAGGCAACGGCAACTGCCCAGGCTCAAGTAACACCGGCCCAAAGTAATAACCAGGTTTACATTTCTGATCAGGCCAATGTCCTCAATATAAGCCAAGTACAAAGTGAGGCCTCGTACCTTCCAGATCCCATCAGCATCTATACAGTAAACACCTTTACAGGTACAAGTACCGATTTTGATCAAAGTACTCGCAGCCATATTACCAGTCCCAGTATGATAGTGATTGCTATTGATACGTTACATCATCACCTTGCCATCATCGGGGGTTCTAATGTCCCGCTCTCAAGTAGCCAGTATCAAAACGCTGTTCAGACTTTTAAAAGCAACTTTAATAATAGCGACTATACCAGTGCAATAACTGCCACTATTCGTTCTTTGCGCAATATGCTTGTGGTAGCCTAACTCTACAGAGGCATTTACTTGACAAACCTTTTAGTGCCGTGTACGAGACGAGGTATTTTTCATTGATCCCGAGCCGACCGTAGTCAACGTTGAGTGTCAGGAGTCATTAAACTTATGTCAACTTGATTTTTGTCGGTATCGGGCAAAAGTAGCACATCTATGGGCTCATGAGCAAGTGGTAACCTAAGGTCCGGGTGCCCATCGAATACACATTCGCTACCTTTTATATATTGATCAGTGTTGACAAGAACACCGAAAACCACCAGCGAACAATCGTGAACATTGACGAAAACGAATCCGCTTCAAAAGCCGCTGGGAGGACAACAGAGAACATCTACGAACGAAGTTCTTCGTATCCCCTCCCCGTTCGGCACCATACATAACCGTGTATACTGCGCTTTGCCTGGAAGGTTTGCTGAATTGCCGCAAAGGCTCATCAATCAAGGAAAGATTCCCATAACAAGTAGACAAGAATCGACGCTAAAGGCCTAATAGGTCTCTGAGGATGGAGAGTTACGGAAAATCACTACTTGACTTGCACTAAATTTTTGATAAGCTAGAGCTTGGAGGTATAGATATGCGGATAGACGGCATTCATATTAAGAACTTTTTATCGTTTGACACATTGACATGGCCAAACCTGGATCCGCAGCTAAATATCATTGTCGGGCCAAATGGTTCTGGTAAAACAAATCTAATTTATGCGTTGCGTGCAACCAAAGATGTGTTAAACCCTAATCCAGAGCATCGAAGATCCCTCTGGTCTCAGAGTGTGTATCGAGGGTCTAGTCAAGTTCCAATTGAAATTGGGCTAGATGTTCAATTCACTGAAGCGTGGGAGAAAAAACTGCTCAGTACTTTTCTGATCGCAACTCTTTGCAACGACTCCGTTATCCGAGATGTCATTAACAAGTTAACAAGTGACAAAACCCCGGTTTCTTCAGATATGACGACTGCACAAACTCAACTCTCAGAGCTTTTGCAAGAACAACTACTACCCGAAGATCTCAAATGGCTCTTTACTGGTCGTCTTGTCATTCTATACCGAGGAGTAAATACCTGGACATATTGGTATGAGTCACATTCCAATGCCCCGTCTTTCCGCTTAAATCTTGACAGTTTTTCATTTTATGACGACTCAGTAATAAGCCGCTACTTGCAGATTTTATTATCAAAGCAAGATCAGTTTACACCAAATAATCAGTTACTGCTTAGCGGGCTCTCTTCGATAACGTCAAGGATTCCTTTGCACGTAGAATATAGCCAAACCCTACTGGCAACACATCGAGCGTTTGAGCAATTGATAGGGGTCACACTAAAGAGCGGCCGTTATTATAGTGCATCGTTTGTGTTCCACTTACTGCTCGAACGCGGTCTGGTGTTCTCAGATAATATACGCAGCCAGCCACAATATGAGTATTCTTATGATCATCTTCATGATCAGCCAGTTGATCTGAGTAATGGAGAGCAACTGACACGCTATCTTTTTCTGAAGAAGAACGGTTCTCAAACAGAACGAGATCAATACGAAGCCATACAGAAACTCTTTTGCAAGATAACAGGTCGCTCTTTTGATGTTGGCTTTGATCAACCTGCTATCTCTGCACTTTCAAGCACAGAGAAGGCAATGGTCGTTCTATCAATTCATGTTAGCAGTGATTGGGGCGGCATCCCACTGGCATTTAGTGGTGCTGGGAGAGCGGAAGCGCTATTTGTATGCACCTTGATTGCAAGCCGGAATGAACAGGTAGTCCTTTTAGATGAACCAGCACTGAATATGCACGTAACAATGCAGAAGGTGCTTTTGAACGAAGTGAAAGCGACAAGTGGTAATCAGTATATTATTGTGACGCATTCACCTGCTCTGGTTCCTCCTGAGGCTATAATCAAAGTATCCCGCTTTTTTATGAACAAGGGTCATACTTGTCGAGTAGCACTCGATCGCAGCAAACTGAGCGATGAAGCGTTTTCAAGTCTTGAAAAAGAACTCCGTCGCTCTACTGATGCATGTGCAATGCTCTTCAGCCGCGGCGTCATTCTCGTGGAAGGTGAGACGGAACAAGGAGCATTACCTGTATGGTTTGAGAAACAGTTTGGCAACTCTTTAGAAAGTGATGATATCATCATTTACAGCGTGAACAGTGATACAAACTTTGGTAATTTTGTGCGATTTCTTCACCAATTCAATATTCCCTGGGCAATTATCTGCGATGGAAAAGTTATAGGTGACCGTATTAAAGCTGGAAAAAAGCCTAGAATTGTGGTTCAACTTGATAAGGCAGATATACCCGATTTGCCTGACCACAATAGTAAGGATTTTTCACAGCTTTGCCAGGAGATTGAAGCATATGGCGTTTTTACGCATGCAAATGATGTTAACGACGAGATTGAAAGTTTGAAGGTTATCGAAGATCACCAAGAGAAAGCACGAGCTCAAGTTGGCGATAGCAAAGCGCGGCAGGGTCAGTACATTGCCACAAACTACGATTGTCCTGATGAGATAGCCCGTCTCCTCGAAAAAGCCAAAGACCATCTCAAGAAACAAGTTTATTGACATAATAGGCCCCTGAGGAACAGTAGAAGCCGCTCAAAATCAATCTGAACTCATAAAACCTACCGTACAACATGGTAACGGTCTCTGTACGCTTTGCCTAAAAGGTTTGCTGAATTCTCACTCTAATGTAATGAGCACCAAACGAACAACAGAGAACTAAAGTATCCCCCATTGTCAAGTCAAAAATGTACCTTTTTGATGGTGAATGCAAGACCTAAAAAAGTGGAAAGAAGACGTGGAAATCCTGACACAAGATGTCAGGATTCTTTTGTTGTTCTGCCCCTCGTTCCCCGCTTTTCCTCAGTTTTGCACGAACGAATCGCTCTTCTTGCCCCAAGCCGTCAGAAAGTACCAGAGGGCACAGAAGTCGTTCTGCATCATTTCTGCTAGTGCCTGGTAATACAGGCGCTCAGCCTCCTCCTGGGTAGTTAAATTCAATTTGAGGAGTAAGGGCCGGGCTAATTCCAGGATGATCACGAAATCCTGGTAGATGCCATGGTGATGAACAGTCCCTGCTGAGAAATCAATGGCATGGGCCTTGATCTTCGTCTCCTGGTAGCCAGCGTCCCGCAGGAGACGAGCTAACATGGGGGTGATGCCAAAGCTGCGCCCATCAGGAGAAAAACTGCGCCCGATCAGTTTCATTGCCAGCATGCCCATGCCATTAAGTTGTTCCAATGCTGGACTGTTCGTCAGGCTGCCCTCACACTCCGTCAGGCAAATGACTCCACCCGGACGCGTGATCCGCAGGCACTCTTGCAGGAGTGCAGGCCATGCAGCCGGGTGCATAAAGCCTAAGAGGAGACGAGCATGGACCAAATCAAAGGAGTTGTCAGGAAAAGCAAGCGGTTTGGTCGCATCTACGACCAGAAAGCTAGCATTATCATCTATTCCCTGTGCATGTGCTCTGGCACGTGCGAACTCAATCACTGACTTGCTGATGTCGATACCCACCACGTTGATCTTGGGATAGTGATAAGCCATATCCAAGGCCCAACTACCAGGACCGCAAGCAATATCCAAGATGTCATGTGCAGCAGACAGATCAAGACTTTCAGGCAGTTGTTCATCCAGGGCGGTTGCAAGAAGGCTGTCTTGATGGATCAGACGTGTCACCTCTGGGCCGCTTTCCAGGTCGAACACATAGCCATTTTCAGGTTGGGATGGGTCCGTCGATGTGTGCGTCATCGAAACCTCTTCTTTCCATAGCTCGTCAATGAATTTTTATACAGTATACACCAAATGCACTTGAGAATACTACGAACAAGTGACAGCAAAACGATTGATAAGTTTTGTCAAGAAAAAGGATTGAAGATCGTCGCAGTATGCGGGAAACCCGAAGAAAAGAAGGCGCCAGTCAAGCAGGAGACCTCTCCTTGCGCCCATAAAAATCTGATTCATCACCCACCTATCTCCCAAACCCTATACCCCGCATCTGTATCTTCAACAAACACATTTCCTGGCTGACGAAGAATTTTCATCACGCCCCATACATCGCCCGCGGCACCAGAAAAATTACCTATTGAGCCTAAAAGGGTATACGAAGCCAGGGCAGGATAGAAAAGAGTGAAGATAACAGCTACCACGGTAATCACGACCAGGGGCGCGAGACCTACCACAAGATACTGATTGCGGCGAAACAACTGATTTTTCGCACCACAATAGAGTGCCACGGGCAACTTCGCCCCAAAAGAGGGTTTACCACCCCAGAAGACAAAGGCTAAAGCATGTATCCCCTCGTGCAAAAATAAGACAACGATATAGGACAGGATATTGATGCCCACCCAGAGTAACAGCGCCCACCCACCGATTTGTCCATGCGTGCTGTGCGTCTGTGCAAAGTATGCTGCAATAGTGAGTACTCCAAAAAACACCATACCGATCACCAACATTACAACGCTCAACGTAAGCATTAGACGAAGCTGCTGCGGTTCCAACAACTCTAGCTCGTCACGCTTGCGCAATTTACCTGCTGCAATCGCTGCCTGCTGCCTATCTCGTAGCTGAGGTTGAAAGCGATCAATTAAGGTCAATGGTGGCATCTATACGCTGCCTTCGTTAGCTTGTTCTTCACCAATGATATATACTGTTTGGTGAAGAGTGAGTTGCAAACAGGAGGGACCATATGAGACGTTGGCAAGCCTGGCAATACCTTATCATCATATTTGTCGTGTTCTGGGTGATCTTTGCCACGGTACTCATCATCATTACTGCTTTCCCATTCTACGTGATAAGTATCGCACTTACAACTACCGCTATGCTATCATTGCTGATTATTGTGCTAGCATGGGCGTATCAGAACAATGTGTAAGGCTTCATTCTTTGGTTTCTTATCCTGGCACACGAAGGCAAGGGCGTTCAGGAGAGGTTGACCAACAGTATCGACTTGAAGATGAGCCATGACCATTTTATAAAAAACATATCCTGGTGTTGTGGAGATTTCATGACAGCATATGGAAAATCATCACTACCTCTCAACCATCCTTCTATGTACTCTTACTACATATCTGCTATGCTAGAGTTATCCATCGCGCGAGAAGTCAAATGAAAAATAGAAAGACAAAGTCAATGGGTGAAATGCATTCTACCGCTAAAATATTCGCGTCAGCTCTTTCCAAAAAATGGAAAATCTTGGCCCTCTCTACATTGATACTTGTTGTAGTACTGGTCGGTCTACTCAATGTCCATCCCCGCTTACAAGCCGTTCATGCTGCCTCAGGTGATTGGCTTACCTATATGGGTGACAGCGGGCGTCATGGCTACAATAGTGCCGAAACGATTATCAATCCGACCTCAGCAAGCAATTTGAAGCTGCATTGGACCTCCACCGCTGGAGGCGGTATCTTTTCCCAGCCAACAGTCGCGAATGGGATGATCTACTGGGGCTCGTTGGACGGATATGAACACGCCACCACTCTCAATGGAACACAAGTCTGGCAACAGTACCTGGGTCACGTGACCCAGTGCAGCCCGCTCCCCAGTCTTGGAGTGGTGAGTAGCGCGACTGTAGCCACTGAGACGATCAATGGAACATCAACCTCTGTTGTCTTTGTGGCCGGAGGTGATGACCACCTCTACGCACTGAATGCTTCTACGGGATCAATCATCTGGAGTACTGCGGTTGGTAACCCCTCATCAAACACCTTTATGTGGGACTCACCGCTTGTCTCCAACAATAGTGTGTATATTGGCATTGCGACAGACGGTGAACCAAATTGCGCGCTGATACCGGCGCAGTTTGTACAGATGGACGTTGCAACTGGGACTATCCAGCACACCTTTAACACGATCCCAAATGGGTGCCTGGGTGGAGGAATATGGAGTTCACCGACGCTGGACAGCAGCGATAATTCGATTTACATCACCACAGGGACGCAGGGCTCGTTCCACACATGCAAAGAGCCCTATGCAATCGCAATAGTCAAACTCCGAGCATCAGATTTATCGTTTATTGATTCGTGGCAAATACCCGTAGCTGACAGAGGGTCCGATAGCGATTTTGGAGCCACTCCCACGCTTTTCAATGCAACCATTGCAGGCACCCAGCACAAGTTGGTGGGTGCTGTCAACAAGAACGGTACCTATTATGCCTGGGATCGTACGGCACTCCACAACGGCCCGGTGTGGACAGCTAATGTCGCTATAGCAGGAAATTGCCCTCAGTGTGGAGCAGGGAGCATCTCATCGAGTGCCTGGAATGGCAGCGCGCTCTTTGAAGCGACCACCAAGACAACTATTAAAGGCATCACGTGTAAAGGGAGCCTACGAGCCCTCAATCCTGCAAACGGCGCCTTCATCTGGGAGCGTTGCTTAACAGATGGGCCGGTACTGGGATCCGTAACAATAGTTCCAGGTGTGGCAGCCGTTGTCGAGGGTCCCAATCTAGTCCTGATTTCCACTGTCACAGGGAAAATCCTCTTTAATGCTCTGAGCGCAGGTATTCCTTCACACTTCTACGGCGCACCATCTATCTCCAATGGCGTGCTATACGTCGGAAGCACATCTAACAAACTCTACGCCTTGGGGATCTAAACTATTCCCCAGGCGTAGCAAGGAGCGAGTGAAATGCTGCTTTCCTACTTATTAGGAAAGCAGCAGAGGGGAAAGATGCTCAACAACCCCTATGCTATACTGCTGTAAACAGCTTCTACAACGCGTTCACCGCTTGATTATATGTAATACTACTTCGAAAAGTCGTGAAATACCCGAAGAATCTCCCGAAGCCCCTTTTGGTATCAAGTTTCATTGATGTGGATGCATATGCATATCCGAGAAAATATCCGTATGTTGGAAGTGCAATTGCAATGTCTACAATCACCAGTACATAGTTGCCTGTCTGAAAATCCTGTACAATCCGCCCAAGCATGAAACCTCTGGCTTAAGTTCCTGAATGTAGCTACAATTACCCTATATTTTTAATGCAAAGGCATTGAAATAATGACAAATATATGATAGAGTTTATACGATACCCTTAGTTTGAACTTTTCTCACTCATATATCAAAATTTTTCAATCACCACGTTTATATATTATCCACTAGTATTGGCGTGAGAGGAACTTGTAGAAATCTTTTGTCAACAGAGTAGTAGTGCTTTATCTTCAGTGCGACCCTTCTTGAAACGCCATGAACCACCTGAATTGGTTAAGCTTATTAGGCACCAACTAGTTCTATCTTGTGTTATTCAAAAATTTGGGGGAAAAGAGCTTTATGCTCACAAATTTTGAGTATTCTCACAGCGTAAACGCAAGATATTCTTTACACCGTACGAAAGGAATTGTACGAAAGAAAGGGCTGTGACAAGCTATGAGGATTTGTGAGTTCTGTAAATGCGCATTGCCAGATAATTTTACCTTTTGCGGCCAGTGTGGACAAAGAGTCAGTCCCCCTGAGGAAGCCTCCCATGGGGGTGCTGTGACTCAAATATCGGATTTACATACCTTAGACAATACAGTGACCTCTGTTGGGGACGGTACAACCTTCATCTCCACTAGCCCAACCAAAAAAGAGACAGACCTTCGCCACAACACACCCATCATACATGAGGACGAGGACTCAGATCATGAGATTATCAATGCATATGATGATATAGATACTCAGCGCACCGCTCCCCTTGTCGATGAAAACTCTGAAGAGGATGATGATGAGGCGCATACTCCGTTTCTGCCAATGCCATGGAACGTCACAGCGCAATCCGCTGAAAACGCACCTCTAGTGCAAAATTCGTTACATATTGACCAGGTTCCATCTGTTCAAGGTACACCGCAATTACCTCTACAACCTGCATCGAGGATTGCAAACTCAGCTCAAGCGCCTGTATCACACCCAGCACACCCAGCACACCCAGTACACCCAGTTCAACCTGCTCAACTGGTCCAGTCGGCTCCGCTGCATCATACTGTCCCCAAGCATCCGCTGTGGCATTTACGCCCAGGGCATCATCATCACCTACGTATCCGTCATCTTCGTCCGACGTGCCTCGTTATCATAGTTGCATTATCTATCCTCGTCAGTATTATCATTGCCATTATCATTGCGTTTTTCCCGAAATCTCATCTCGTTGCTCCTCCTACAGCTATATTGATAGGGGAGCCAATCCTCGGCAACGCAGTAATCCTGCACGGAGGTAATTTTGCACCAGGGGAAAGCGTCACATACACCATTGATGTGAAGATCAATGCATCTACCCAGGGCAATGCTCTCGCACATCCCTCGAATAGTATGAGTATGAGTGCATTGCTCTTTACCAAACCTTCAGAACGGTTCGCCTCACCCAGTTTTCTCAAGCATCAGATTGCCAACAGTGATGGCACCTTTGAAGCAACTATCCCCATCGACTCAAATTGGCGTGCGGGTAGTACGCACTACGTCTTTGTGTACAACCATGACGGCAAGCTAATCAAGACACTGTCCCTTATTGTCATAGTACCCCTTAATCAAGCAAGGCTTGTAGGTTGTGTCAGTGAAGGCGCTCCCATTCTACTTGGTTCAGCTACTGAAGGTTCTAAACAGCTCGTATCAAAAACAATCACGCTCTGCACCAGCGGGTCGGGTCCGGTCAATTGGGCTGCCAGGTGGGACCAGACGTGGCTCCAGCTTAATCACTCAGGGGAGATAACGGCTCCACAATATGGGCAACTTACTCTTGGTGCGTCAGGAAATGGATTGAAGCCAGGAGCGTATAAAACAATCGTCATCTTCAGCGGTAAACAGAGTAGCTTCAAGGTACGGCTGAACGTAACCTTTGTAGTATTAAAGAAAGCCACACTGTCAGGGACGCCAACACCGCAAGGGCCGCCAACACCGCAAGGGCCGCCGCCAAAGGTTGTGTGTGTGAGTGTTACTCCACAATTATTATTCTTTACGAATGTTGCGAACCAAAGCAATGCATTGCTCCGCAGCGTGACAGTAAATAACTGTGGGAATGCTGGAAAATGGTCAGCCTCAGTATCCAGCAATGATGGGGGCCAATGGTTAGGTATTGGCCCATCTCGTGGCATGTTACAGAGCGCAGGTCTCCAAGATGTAATCGTTGCAACATCAAGTGCAAAGCTCCAGCCTGGAACATATACAGGACATGTCACATTTGGCATCGGGTCAAGTAGTGTAGAGGTAAAAGTGGTGTTTACTGTACGCCCACCACAGATGATTCCTCCATGTATCATGCCGCACACTCAATTGCTCATGTTCATCGGCGTTACTGGTCAAAGCGATCCACCGCCCCAAGGGCTGACTATTATCAACTGTGGAGGAACTGGACACTGGTCCAGCACGGTATTCACCGATGATGGCACGAACTGGCTGACCATCAATCCAACAAGTCGGCACTTGAAAGTGGGAGGGACTCAGCAGGTAGTCGTCCGCGTATCAAGCGCCCAACTTGATAAGGGAACGTACACGGGAACGATCACATTTGCCATGGGAATGAGTATCGTCAAGGTAAACGTCATTTTCATTGTAGAGGGTAGCCGTATTTGTGTTGGCCCCCCAGCACTTCTCTTCGAAACCATTGCAGGACAGGGTGATCCCTCACCGCAGTCCGTGATCGTCGCCAATTGTGGGGCCGTAGGACAGTGGTTTGCCTCACCTTCTACTGACCATGGTGGAGACTGGCTAGCTATCAGCCGATCCCATGGTCGGCTCAACGTAGGAGGGGCTGAACGCTTATCTGTTATGGTGTCAAGCGGACAAATGAGTCCTGGCGTATACAGGGGACATATCCTGTTTGCCATGGGATCAAGTACCGCTTCAGTGCAGGTGACGTTCGTCATACAGCGACCAGATCCACCACCTGACTGTATTGGCGTGAACAATGACTCGTTTGACTTTACTAGTATTCAAGGCCGGGGGAACCCTGACCCGCAAACAGTGACATTAGTAAACTGTGGGGACCACCCGGGAACGTGGTCTTCCTCGATAGACACAGGCGAAGTTAAACAGTGGATTAGCATCGACCCATCCGGAGGAGGACTCGAGAGCAACTCTTTCAAGGATGTACGTATCGAGCCATCGAGTGCGGGACTCTTAGCAGGAACATACAAGGGATCCATTATATTTAGCCTTGGGACTAGTTCCAGGAAAGTGCAAATAACGCTCACGGTAAAGCCTTCACTAGTGGTTGCTTGTATCAGGGCCGACCAACCAACATTCACCTTTACAAGCGCAGCAGCAAACAGCTCTAGCTCAGTAAGTAGCACTTCAAGTAGCAATATTGCTCAGCTACCAACAACCTCAAGCAGAAGTCGGCTTCAAACGGTGGTAATCACCAATTGTGGCGATGCTGGCTCCTGGTCAGTGCCAGTGCCAATAGCCACGAATGATGGTGCAAACTGGCTTCACACCAGGCCAGGGGGTGGCGACTTGAAGTCAGGCCAAAGCACAGGTGTTTCGCTTATAGTAGATAGTAGTGGCCTCGATGCCGGAACATACTCTGCAACTATCCCGTTTACGATCACTGCCAGTGCAGGCACAACGAATGTTGCTACTGATACCACTATAGTCATGGTGACACTCATCGTTTTGCCACCATCATCATTACCACCTTCGGTGTGCATGGCCAATCCCTCGTCGCTCGTCTTTACCAGTAAATGGGGACAAAACGCTCCCTCTGCACAAAATGTAAGACTCAGAGGCTGTGGCTCGAACGATACCTGGACAGAGTCGGATGACAGTAGGGAAGCGCTTTATGTCACTCCAACCATTGGAAGCCTGGATAGCAGTGGAGCCCAGGTCGGAAGCGTCAACATAGGCGCGACAACTACAATCTCTCCCGGAACATATAAATATACCATTATATTTACAACGGGTGCTGGCGCGATGGCAGCAGTATCCGTAACCTGGAATCTCCTACCTCCACCCGGTTCACCGTGTATTCAGGCCACTTCACCGTCGCTTTCTCTTGCTGTGACACAGGGAGGAAGTACGGTAACGGGTTTAGACTTCATCAACTGTGGGGCGTATACGGGAAAGGTGTTGGTGGTAGGATCCACATCGAATGGTGGAAACTGGTTAATTGTCAACTCAGGTGCAAATGGCTCTATTGATGGCTCAGGTTCGTATCCAACCGGATATGGACCAGGTATCTCCATTGCTGTCGACAGTACGAATCTGACACCAGGCACAATGTATGCAGGCATTATCAAGGCTATTATAACAACAGTTCAAGGATCACAAGCAGAGACGACAGTACCTGTGTCCTTTACTGTGCAGGCTCCATCAACACCACTGCCAGTAGTGCCGCTGCCGATAGATACATCGACCGTGGTGGTAATTCCAACATTCGTACCGATCTGCGGCAACACGACTTGTATAGTAGCGACGGACACCTCAACGATTGTCCCGACAGATACGTCAACACCTACAGACACATCGACACCCACAGATACGTCAACACCCACAGATACGTCAACACCTGGGGTGACACCCACAGATACACCAACACCTGGGGTGACACCCACGGATACACCAACACCAATACCGTCTACGCCCACGGATACACCAACACCAATACCGCCTACACCAACACCAATACCGCCTACACCTACGGATACACCAACACCAATACCGCCTACGCCCACGGATACACCAACACCTGGTCCGTAGCTGACTCTTACCAGTATGAAGTATACGCAAGGGGACGACATGCAGAACGACCCACTGATTGGAAGACAACTGGGAGCATATCGTATTCAAGCTCTGTTAGGCGAAGGTGGCATGGCGCGAGTCTACAAAGGCTATCACGAACGTCTGCAGCGCGAAGTGGCAATCAAGGTGATTCGACCCCAAAGTGCAGGGCAATCCGACTTTCAGGTACGCTTCGAGCGGGAGGCTCAACTCGTCGCAAATCTACAACATCGCAATATTGTTGTCGTGTATGATTTCGGAGAAAGTGAAAACTTAGTCTTCCTGGTGATGCAATATGTTGCGAGAGGAACACTACGCGATCAATTAATCGATAGGCAACCACTCGAACCGCGTCGGGCTGCCCTGTATGCTCTACAAATGGCAAGGGCATTGCATCACGCCCATCTACGCGGTTTTGTTCACCGCGATGTAAAACCGCTGAACATGCTTGTTTCTGCTACAAACCGTAACGAACTCCTCCTTTCGGACTTCGGCCTGGCAAAACTTTTCGCGAGAAGCTCTGAAACACTCCTCACAACGAGCACTCTTGGGAGCGGAGGCGGAGATCCTGCTCTCTCGCACGCCGGTAATATAATGGGAACTCCTCAATACATGGCACCAGAACAGTGTCTAGGGAGGTCTGTTGACGCACGCACTGATGTGTATGCGTTGGGGGTGGTCCTCTTTGAGATGCTAACTGGTCAACTTCCATTCCGGGCTGACACGTCCTACGCCCTGCTTTACCAGCATGCTCACATGCCTGCTCCGCATGTTCGCGAGATAAACCCTGCTGTACCTGAAGCTCTGGCACAAATCACTGCAAAGGCACTGCTAAAGAAACCTGAAGAACGCTATCAATCGGCGAGAGAAATGGCGCAGGCACTTGAAACCGTCCTCTCCCCTCCCGCTCCGGTGGTACGTCCTGCACCATCTAATCGTCGACGTTCAAGAAGAAACTTTTGGATCTCTCCTATTGCGGTCATGCTTCTCACAATTCTGCTGGCAGTAGTTCAATTCGTCTTCGGAGTTCACCTCGTGAATTGGCCTGGTTTCACTTCAGCCACGTCAACGCTTGATGCATCAATACAGAACACGTCAGCACACACAGCTGCCTGCACGCCCACGCAAGCAGCAACGAGAGCACAAGCTTTTGTAGAAACGTTTCAAGATGACCAGCGCGGTTGGCAACAAGGTAGTCCGGAGGGTCTAACGTCTATTATCGCAGGGAACGCGTACACGCTTGAAGTAATTGACAATCGAGCACACTTTCTCTGTCCTGACTCGACAAGTGTTGGAACATTGCCTGAAAATTTCAGCTTGGCGGCTCAAATTACACAGAAGCAGGGGAGTTCAGGCACTTTTTATGGACTTGCCTTTCAGCTGAGGCATGAGAAGGACATAACCAAAGTATACGGCTATAGCTTTGTCATAAACGGGCAAGGTCAATGGGCTGTACTCAAGTATGACCCAAATGTTTCAAAGAGATTTAGTATCTTGAAGTCCGGCCAAGATATGCCGGCGATTCACGACGCCCCTGCTAGCAATACATTGCAGGTGACCGTCCAGGGAAGCAGATTCTCCTTCAAGATTAACGGTAACGTCCTTCTAATAAATGGATCAGGCCAGGCAGATCAAACCATAATTGACCAATCGTATCTGGGAGGGCAATTGGGATTACTTGTGGATGGCCCGAATTCAACCTTCATAGTAACATCTGTGATACTAGCAATTCCTTAGTGAATGGAAAATAGTCTGAATTCTTTTATGCACTCATCCCTTCTATGGGGTATAATTTTTTTGAGGCAACGCAAGAATGGCCTCATGCTGAACGACCGACAAGCGGGAAGATACTCGCGCTTTCCTTTTAAGAATCGGAAGCCGATATGCTCGCCAGTGAATTGACAACACTTTTATGCTCGATATTTGTATGCTCGGCACGTGTGGTATGATGCCTCTCCCGGGGCGCTGGCTTTCGTGTATGCTACTGCGTAATGGTTCCACTTTAACGCTTTTTGATTGCGGCGAAGGAACACAGATTCCCTGGAAGTCGCTGGGGTGGGGTTTCCGCCAGCTCGGCGCCATCTGCTTCACGCACATGCACGCGGACCACGTCGCAGGACTGCCCGGCGTTCTCTTCATGGTTGCGCACGCAGGCCGCACCGAACCTCTGGATATTTATGGACCTCCTAGCACTGCCTATGTCATAGAGGGCTTGCGCCGCATCGCCGCGGAACTGCCCTATCCCGTACACATCCACGAAATCAAGAGTGGCGAACAGTTCGCTTTACCCGGTGGCTTGCAAGGTTCGTGTGCTGCCGCCTCTCATGGCATTCCCTGCCTGGCCTACAAGGCTGAACTGCCACGAAAGCCAGCTTTTCAAGTCGAACAGGCCCAGGCGCTTGGACTGCCCGTTCAACTCTGGTCCAAATTACAGCACGGTGAGGCGTTAGAATACAACGGACAAACCATTACCCCGCAACAGGTGCTCGGCCCCCCACGGCGCGGCATTTCTCTGGCATTCATCACCGACACGCGTCCAACCAAAGCGCTCAGCGAGTTTGCGCGCGATGTTGACCTGCTGATCTGCGAAAGCATGTACGATGATCCTGGAGACCTGGTGTTAGCGCGCGCCAACGCGCATATGCTCGCCGAAGAATCCGCTGGCATCGCCCAGGCGGCAGGAGCACACGCACTGCTATTGACGCACTTCAGTCCAAAAATTGTTGATACGTCACTAGCGGAGAGAGCCGCCAGGCAAATTTTTGCAAACAGCAGAGCCGCCAGGGACGGCATGGTTGTAACTCTCGATTACAGCTGAAGCTCACCCTCTCATCTCCAACAGCCACGGCCGACTCATCCCTCCTCTCTACGTGTCCCGCATCATACCCGTCAAGCAGCGCTGGGAGCCGCGCCGTAGTATAGTAGGGATGACTCTTGCGGTCATCCTAGGG
>JRHI01000746.1_pt1 | contig 32955 bp, 28 predicted proteins | sample 215371 | NCBI WGS metagenome assembly JRHI01 (sample SAMN02929681, study PRJNA255918) | sediment metagenome | biome: cave system; feature: Ice Cave; material: Sediment; isolation source: sediment from deep within a dark volcanic ice cave with no known source of... ...
TGTCGTATCATTGCTTCCAGAAGCAATGCGCTTACTATCAGGTGACCACGACATTCCTATCACATAGCCGTCAGGAATGTGATAGGTCAAGAAGTGGGTCCCCATAGCAGCATCCCATACCTGTGCTGTAAGAGCCTCATTGCCTGTGGCAATGCGGCTGCCATCAGGTGACCACGCAACTACGTCTATAGCACCATCATCATGAATCACGAGGACATGTGCTCCATCAACAGCATCCCATACTTGTACTGTCGCATCATTACTTCCAGAAGCAATTCGCCTCCCGTTGGGCGACCAGGCAAGGGTAGATACAAAAAATCCTGATCCAGAAATGCCACGATAAGTGTAGAGCGCGGTTTTTAGAGGTTGACCTGAGGCAGTAGGCGTGGGTGAAGGTGTAGGAGATAGAGTAGGAGTAGGACGAAAAGAAGGGGAAGCTATATGGGGCCTCTGAGAGAAGGCTAGCCAAGTAATACTGCCACCTGCTATAGCCAACCCTGCCAATCCCGCTACCATTGTACGCCGTGAGAGGCGGCGTTTAGACAACTGAGACCCACTAGATGACAAGAAATGTGTTAGTGAGGCAACGGGTGATGCGATTGGAGCGGTAGGTGGTGTAGTTGCAACAGAGGATTGTTGTGACTGACTCAGTGGAGTAGCTGTTTTGATTGGTTGTGATGATTGGCTTGGCGGGGTAACTACATCTGTTGGTTGTGATAGTTGACTTGATGGGATGGCTGCAACCACATCAGCCGATGGAGCGGTTTGGCTCAGTGAAGCAGCAACAATGTTGGGCAATGGTGATTGGCCTAGTGGAGGGGCTATAACGGGAGAAGCTGGTGGAGTTAGCTGACAGGCTTGCTCCAGGGCTGTAGCAAAAGCCTGTACGCTTACAAAGCGCTGCTTGGGATCCTTAGCAAGCGCTGTCAGTACCACCTGGTCCACTTCAGGTGAGATCATCGAGACCTTCTCTTGCAAGGATGGAGGTGAAACAGCTAAATGTTGGCCCACCAACTCAGTAAGTGACCCAAGAAAAGGGCGGTCTCCACTAATCCACTCATAGATAACAATCCCCAGTGCATACTGGTCACTAGCAGGACGAGGCTTGCCCTGGATCTGCTCTGGTGCCATGTATGCCATCGTCCCAGCCATCTCCTGAGCACTCTGATACCGGGAACTCTGAGCCACCAGCGCAATGCCAAAGTCGCTAAGCAATATGTCGTTGCGCCGCCCGAGCAACATATTCTCTGGCTTGATATCCCGATGGATTACCTTCTCATCATGAGCATACTGCAAGGCGTTAGCTACCTGCTTAACATAGTCCACAATGGTATTGAGTGGGAGAAGAGTTCCTTTGGAATGACGATGACGCAGTGTACCGTTCGGAGCATAATCCATGACCAGAAAGGGGGTCTTTCCCTCGACACCAAAGTCCAGTACGCGCACGATATGAGGATGGATCAAACGTGCAATCGTGCGTGCCTCAGTACGGAACTTATCCACATCGTCACTGGTCAATTGAGTATGGAGCACTTTAATCGCTGCCTGTGTGCCAAGGTGAATATGCTCACCAAGATAGACTTCGGCAAAGCCACCTTCTCCTAGTTTTCTCGTGAGGCGATAGTTGCCAAGCTGTTGCCCTATGCGGTCAACCATTCCCATATCTCCTCTTTAGAAGAAGCAGTTATCAAATATGTCAACGAGCCAATGTATTGTATAGGAGTCTTGGATACAGTCACATTGCTGCGATGAAAAGTGAAGTTAACTCTACTTGAAGAAGTATACCTCATATTTTAGGATAGTAGAACCACCCTTGCTACTTGTCATCTGTTTAATATTATGGTTAACCTAAGCGATGGGGTCGCCCCCGCCACTTAGGTTAACCATAAAGTGTCCCTTTTGACGCATTTCTGCTACCACCAGTTCAGAAAAGAGCCGCATTTTTTGTGATCTGACCTTCTGAATTTCCAGGATGAACTAAAGGACACTTTATCGTTCCCAAATGGGACCAAAGTAGCAGATATGCGTCAAAGCTCTCATTCTTGCAACACAGCTTGCTTTCTATAGAGCAAGGTATCAAGGCACTCCCAGGACAGGTTATGGTTCTGCCAATTGGAAATGATATGCGGCAAATCACAGATATGCTTGCGGTTCGTGAACTAAATTGGCTCTCCACATTCTGCGGAAGTCAGCAGTTCCATCTCCAAATTCCTCATTTCTCGGATAATATCCTGGATTGAGGTTAAGAAGTACGATTTTCGCTTGAGGATTACCGGAATAGGGTTCAGGAAACACCTCCAAATGCACTTTCTGGTCGTCCCTGTATTTATCTTTCAAACTTTTATTAAATTCAAGAATGATCTGTTCATCGTCTGCTAAAACAAATGGTTCATTCAAAGGTAAGTTTAGCCAGGGATTAAGCATTTTGTTCTCCTGTCATTGTCTCACTATAAGAGCCTGAGTTTTACTGAGGTGTGTCGAACATACTCTGCTATGTGATAGAGGTGATTATAGCATAATTTTTTTGGCTGAGGTTATAAAGAAGGTGAATAGCGCCTTCTTTGTAAACATTTATGATCATCCACACTTTTAGATTGCATGATAGTCTATTCATCTGTATAATGGAGTCACTGTTAACGCTCCGGCATAGCGATTAAATATGCCGTGGATGGGAAAGTTAATACATCTGTGAAAGACTGTATGTATGACACTTGAGCCGGAAGAGAATGTCCATTGGAGGGCCAGCGGCTCCTATTTACTCAGGCTAGCTTCCAAAACGAGCTTATTGGAAGAGTCTCGCTTGTTTCTGCAAGCATACGCTCGGCTAGGAACTATCGAAGCAGCGCGGCAGGCACTGGTGAATGGCGGTTTGCCGCAGCGGTCGAGGGCAACACGTCAGACCATTCTTGAGATCGTGCAGATACGGGTCTCGCGTTGGAATCCTCCTGTATGGGTGCTGGATGATCTCGTCACGTTTGCGCAAGATGGGCACCAGGCTGAACTGCAAGCTGCTTTACTCCTACATTCCGCTCGGCAGGATAGCCTGCTCTATGACATCATTCAACATGTAGTTGTCCCTCGTTGGCTAGAAGGGGAAAGCGAGCTGATGCGCGCTGACGTCCAGCGTTTTCTCGATGAGGCACAGTCGGTTCATCCAGAGGTAGCAAGGTGGAGCCACACAACGCGGGAAAGGCTATCCAGCCATGCGCTTGCAGCCATGCGTGACTTCGGTCTACTCCAGGGCAAGGCGTCCAAGCATATTGTCGAGCCAATCGTGCCTCAATCCGTTGTGAATCACCTTATACGATTGCTGAGTGCAGAAGGCATTACAGAAGAGGAACTGGCTCATCATCCTGATTGGCAACTCTGGCTCTGGGAGGCAGCACGCGCTCAAAAGGCTATTGATACGACCATACTTCAGGAGCGCGCTGTATGAGCGAAGAACTCCAACAGCGACTTGATGTGCTTCTATATCGATTGCGCACAGCGTATGATGGCATTGGGCATAGCAGCGGACGGCCATATGTCTACTTTGTCTATCCGCCAGAGCAAGAACGAGCCATGCTACGCATGGTGGATGAACAATTACGGAGCGACACAACGCTCTGCTTTCACCACATCGATATTTTGCCACTGACTATTACAAGCCTTGCTGGACAGGAGGAGCGGCGCCAACAACTGCTCAACGATCCCCTCAAGACCAGCAGTGTGACGGAGGCTATCATACGGCTGTGGGCGCGTGCTGTCAGTCGTGCTATCACGAAAAGGTTGGAGACGGCACAAGCACAGGGAGAGCGTCCGGTCGTGGTCCTGCGCGGACTAGCCGCGCTTCACCCACTGGGCAATCCAACCGTTCTGATGGAGTTCCTGGCTGAACAGGAGTCACGCAATCCTGCGAACAACACCATTGTCCCGATTGTACTCCTGATACCGGGTCTTCGTCCACCACAAACCAGCCGCCGCTATCTCTTCTTGGGACAGGAGCGCCTGCGTCTCGATTTTTACCGTGGAGAGGAAATGTGATTGATGCTGATCAAAGAGATCTTTGCCACAACCATACAAGAACGGATTGAACCGGTCGTCAAAGTAGCTGACCGCACTCCTGCCGTTCTGCTCAATGAATTACAGAACCTGGTTGTTACTCCTCAATGGGAAAAATACCTGCATCGTATGCTCGAAGCGTATTCTGACGCTTTTGATCGAGATGATGAACAGGGCATCGGTATCTGGATCAGCGGCTTTTTCGGCTCAGGAAAGTCACTGATGATGAAGGTACTCGGCATCCTGCTGGAAGGTGGCGAACTGTCAGGGCACTCTGTCCAGCAGGAATTTCTCAATCGCCTACCGAGCAACAGAGCGGAACGGGCTGACCTGGAGCGTTTCCTGGCCGTGTGCCAGCGCAAGCTTGCTACCTCGGTCATTGGCGGAAACCTCCATGCACAATTGTCGAGTATCAATGATTCCCTGGCCATGATCGTCTTCAAACTGTTTGCCAGGCAGCATGGGTATACCCACAATTGGCCCCTGGCGTGGGCAGTAGAATATCAACTGGACGTGCGAGGATTGAGTGCCCACTTCCATCGCGTGGCCAGCGAATTGAGCGGCGAGGACTGGAGCGACGTTGCGAACGATCCTGATTTCTATAACGATGTGCTCAATCGAGCTGCCGCCACCGTCATGCCAGACCATTTCAGCGAATCTGATGCCGTGGAGCGAGCAGTCATGAGTGCGGTACAAACGGGGATTACACCGGAAATGCTCATCGATCGCCTGCGACGCTGGTGCACTGCTAAAGATAGCGCAGGACGCCGACATAAGCTGCTGCTCCAACTGGATGAATTGGGGCAGTGGATCGCCAGTGGGAACGCCAATGAACGCATTATGCAAGTGCAGGCACTGGTCGAAACCGCTGCACAGGCAGGAGAAGGACGTATCTGGGTAGCAGTAACAGCACATGGTGATGTCCAGGCTCTCCAGCAAAATGTGCAGCAGGAACAATATGCCAAGATTAGCCAGCGTTTTGACCTCCAATGCAAACTCAGCAATGAAGATATCAGCCAGGTGGTTGAGGAACGCCTCTTACGCAAAACACAGGCGGCGCGCATCGACTTGAGCCAGCGCTTTGCGCAAAGAAGCGGTGAAATCACCGATCTGGGAACAGTGCAACAGGCGCAACGTATCTTCCCGCATCCAGATGCGGTCAACTTCCCGCTCTTCTACCCCTATCTCCCCTGGACGGTAGCGGCTATCCCGCATGTGGTGAAAGGCATCGCCCAGGCAACTGGACGTGATGAAGCCCTAATCGGTTCCAATCGGACCATGATAGGTGTCGTTCAAGGTGGGATCATCGATACTCCAGGGCTGCTCAACAGCCTCGTTGGAAGCATCCGCTGCCTCGCCGATCTCTATGATCAGCTTGCCAGCGATGCACCAATTGAAACCAGGACAGACCTCAACCGGGTGATTACAACGGTACCTGATGCCACGAACATCACAACTCAGGTCGCGCGCGCGCTCTATTTACTGGGACAGGTCACCTATATTCCATGCACCCTTGAGAATGTCACCCGCGCCCTGGTCAACACGCTGGATAGCAACCTCGCGTCACTACGCACGCGGGTCAAGGATGAGCTAGAACGACTTGTCGCGGCGGGCTACGCCAAACAGGTAGGCGAAATCTTTGTCTTTCTCAATACCCAGCAGCGCAGCTTCCAGGACAAGGTACGATCACGCCAGGAAGAGCTATTGAACCAAACCTATGAGTTAAGCCAGAAGTTACGAGAATATGAGGGCGAGGATGCCTTCCGCTTTGATCAGGTGCCGCTCTCAGGGCGAGAAATACGCCTGCGGCTAGAAATCGATGGGCGCGTCGTGCGCAATCCCTCAATGCCGGTCACCGTACACATCTACAGCCCATTTCAACGCGCGCTCGATCCACAGATTGCCGATGATGCTGCGATGAAACAGCGTTCGCAGCAGGACCCGGATAACATGTTCTTTCGCATGGCCGAAACGAAGGGACTGAGGCGGGTATTGGCCCTGGTGGTGGCCACTGAGGAGATCGCCAACCAGGTACGGGCCAGTCAGACAAACAACGCCGAGGTGGAGGTGGCGCAACAGGCCAGGCAGGTTGACCTGCCAAACTACAAAAATGACGTTCGGCATTTACTAACGCAGGCGGTGCGAAGCGGAACTATCTTCTTCCGCGGTTCAAACTACCAGTTGATTGACGGTGAGAGTGCCAGTGACGCCGTTCGCAAGACACTCAACCAGATACTTCCTGGCATCTATCCTCGCTTCTCTGAAGTGACTTACCGTATCACGAACGAGGACACCGCGGTGAAGGCCGCACTCAACGGTAATACCACACATACCGACCTGCGCAACCTGGGCGTGTTCAAAGCTGATGGCACGTTGAACGAAAGCCATCCTCTTCTAAGCACCCTCAGAGGTAGCCTGCCCCAGGTGAGCGACGATCAGGGGGCTATTCCCGCCGATCAGGTTCGCAGCAAGTTCGAGCGCCCTCCCTTTGGCTGGGATGGCAACTGCATCAAGGTCGGGTTAGCACTGTTACTGCGCGCTTCAGCCTGCCGCTTGATCGTCAATGGGAGCACCATCACTGATCCCAACGCCCCAGAGGCGTTACAGTGCCTCACAAAAGAGCAGAGCTTTAAAACGCTGCGCGTGCAGGGTATTCGTACTGATCTAGGATTACCGCAACTGCAGGCTATTCGTGGCTACATGGAGACGATTTTCGGCACAAAACCACCACTGGTTGCCGCAACACTGAATAATACGTTGGGAGAGCAACTGACAGGCATAGCTAAGAAGGCACAGCATATCAAGGATTGGGCGACAACGGCACGCTGTCCGCTGCCACTAGCTTTCGAGTCAGGAAGTAGCCTGGTCAGTGAATTACTGAACAATGCCACTCCATCGGTGCGCCTGACGCATTTTCAAGAGCAGTGGGAAACAGTGCTTCAATACACGCAATTATTGCAAGAACTCACCGTTTTCCAGCGCGAACACGGTTCGATGTTTCTCTCTGTGCGAGATTTCTTCAATAGTATGGTGAATGCTGATGCACCGTTGCCTGAACTACGACGCTTTATCACTGATTGGCGGGCAGTCACCAGCGAGCGCAGTATCACTGACCATGCCCGCTGGAGCGAACTGATGCAGACCTATCATGCAGCACAGCAGGCTGTTACAAATCAGATCGCGGCATGGCAACAGGAAGCCCGCAAGAACTACATGGAGATGCAAGCAGCCTTGAAAGAACGCGTGCGAGCAGCCGGTGTTCCCGACGAACAGGTAGAGAGCGAAGTTGCAGCGCTTGCATCCGAGCTACAAAGCGTTCGAGAGCGACTAGAACAATCGCACGCTGACTATAGTGAAGCACGCACCCTGGGCATTGTGGTTGGCACTGCAAAAATGAACCTGCAAAGGAAGGTACAGGAGATGCGTGGGCGCTACCAAACACAGGCACCGCAACAACCAGAAGAGATCCACATGCGCTGGCAAGAAGTGCTTGGCACTGCTCGTATTGGTTCGCAGGACGATCTAGAGCAGGTGCTGGCAAAGTTACGCAGAGGCATTACAGGCGAATTGGAACAGCAGAAGATCGTCATTATTGATTAAATCACAAAAAACATTTCTCAGCGAGAAATCCTAGAAAGAATAGCACCATGCTCAAACGCTCTAAAGACCTCATGCGTACCCTGGTAAGCAATTTGCGCCATATCCTTGTCGGAAAGACACACGCCAATGGCACCATGATACGTGGTGATCTCGACCGCGAATTAGAGCGGTTGGGCATAGCTCTTGATGGCACGCTTGCTCCAATTGACGCGCTCGCCAATGCAACTCCCTATGAGCGACAGGCGTACCGGGTTGCTGCCACACAACTCGAAGCCTGCGATAAAGCACAGCGTGCCAGCACCCGCGTGGAGATCATAGAACGGGCTACCTATTCCTGGATCAACCGCTTGCTCGCGCTACGCGCTATGGAAACACGGGGACTGATCGAGGAGACGCTGCGCACGAATCCCGAGTATGATGGTATCCCAGAAGCCCTCTTTATCTTGCGGCAATCTGAGCCAGGTCGTGCATCGGGAGCCGACGGTGGCCGCTGGACAGTACTTGAGGATGCCTGTGCTGCTCAAGCGACAGCACTTCCTGGCCTCTTTGCCTTGAATGATCCTGCAACGGCACTTCGTCCCAGCACACCAGCTTTGATACGTTGTCTGAGACTTGTTGGTGGCACCATAGAAGGCTTTACCCTCGTGGAGTCAGATGCGGCCTTTGCCGATCCGGACGCCATCGGTTGGGCCTATCAGTTCTACCAGGAAGAGGCCAAGGCAGAGATCTATGCCAAACTGGGCCGGGGAGGCAAAGTCACGACGCGCGCTGAAATCGCTGCCGCAACGCAGCTTTTCACCGAACCCTACATGGTCAAGTGGTTGCTCCAGAACAGCCTGGGTCGTAGCTACCACGAGATCTACCCGGATAGCACGCTCCCCGCCACCTGGGAGTACTACATCAAACCAGACCAGCTCGATACGTCAACGACATTCAACCTCGCCAGCCTCACCGTGCTCGATCCCTGCATGGGCAGCGGCCATTTCTTGCGCGAGGCGTTCGATATGTTCGTCGCCGTGTACCGTGAACAATTCCATACCTTCTCTGCTAGCGAGATAGCCGACCGTATTCTAAGCCATCACCTCTACGGTATTGACATCGACCCGCGTGCTGCCCAACTTTCCGCTTTGACGCTCTACCTGCGTGCATGGGAACTGGTACGAGACGAGCGGCGCAAAGAACGCAAGCCTGGCCCTGGCATCTATACACCGCCTCCGATGAACCTTGCAACGACACCAACCAGCCTCACAAAGGGCGCATTGGAGCGTCACTTGCACCGTCATCCTCAAGATATGCCGCTCAAACCATTACTCGAAGGTATCTTTGCCGGGCTTGAACAGGCCGACATCCTTGGCAGCTTGCTCCGCCCGAAAGAATATCTCGATTCTGCGATCGCTGAACTGCAACGCCCGCACACCATGCGCCTCGACTTTGACCCTGAAGAGGCTGAACTTCGCCGCACTATCACTGAGTTGGCGAACCGCGACCCTGGCGGGCTGAGACAGATGTTGTTGGAGAGAATTGCAGATGCGTTCAAGGCTGAGGCGGGCAACACCGATGACGTCAGTGCAGCTCTCTTTGGACAAGAGGCAGAACGCGGTGTGCGACTGCTGCAATTGCTCGATCAACGCTACGCTGTAGTGGTAACAAATCCCCCATACATGGGCAGCAAGAATATGGATACGCTGCTTAAGAAGTATGTTGAGAAGTACTATCCATCGGGCAAGCGCGATCTCTATGCTGCTTTTATTTTGCGTTGTATAGAGCTATGCCGCCCTAATGGCCGAGTAGCAATGGTGACAATGCAGAGTTGGATGTTCCTACGCAGTTTTGCCGAGCTGAGAGCTATATCCGAGGAGAAATTACTGGACAACCGCAAACGGGGAGTATTTACCGGACTGCTACGAGAAGCAAGTATTGAATCACTTGCACATCTAGGGCCAAATGCATTTGAGGAGATTAGTGGAGAGGTTGTGCAGAGTGCAATGATGACATTTAGAAACCATACGCCAACAAACAACCATGAGATAGTAGCTTTTAGAATTGTCGGATTAAAAAGTGCTCAAGAAAAGGCGGTGATATTGCGGTCAGCAAGGCTGTTTGGAGCAAATCAGTTCCGTTATATTGTACTTCAAGCAGCAATTTTATCTCTTTTGGAGACACCTATTGTATATTGGTTACTACCAAAACTATTTGCTTTATTGCAAGGTTCACGCCGCATATATGATATTGCAGATGTTCGAGCCGGATTAACAACTGCTGATAGCAAGAGATTTACTCGTTGCTTCTGGGAAGTTGCATCTTTAGGAACTGTAAATAATGCAAGACCTGTTCATGGACGATGGTTTCAATATGTGAAAGGAGGCGGCTATTGTAAATGGGCGGGTTTGGAGTGGCTTTGTTGTGATTGGGAGCATAATGGACGTCGAATTTCTTCTTTTCCGTCAAGCTATTTGCGCTCTCCAGAACTTTATTTTAGATCTGGATTAACATATACGCTAATGGCTCAAGGTAATTTTGCCTCAAGAGTTACAGATAAAGCCATTTACGGAGATACAGGTAGCTCTATCTTCGTAAAAGATGGAACTTTTCAATTTGGTCTCATGGCTTTAACAGCAGTCAGAATTGTATCTTACTTATTGAGAGTTACTACTCAAAACCTTAAGTTTCGCGAAGGTTACGTTACAAATTTGACACTACCTATGTATTTCCCGGTTGATCTACTGATCTCAATTGGAAAGGTCTGCTATCTGCTTAAAAGTTACTTGATAACCAAAGATCCTACTGAGTATAGCTTTATAGGCGTAACTTCAGAATCAAACTTAATTAAAGTCCAATCAATACTACATTCTCTAGAAGGATTAAATGAGCGTCTAGTGAGTGATTCCTATGAACTAGATGATCAAGGTATACAAGCTCTACTGGAAGAAACTGGGATTCCCGCTGGTTGGTATCCTCTTATTCAAGATTACGATACCCCGTCTAGCTTACCCACTGGCCTTGACTTGTCCTCTTTACCACAAGAATTATTTGATTTTCTCGAAACGCACGAACGTATCCAACCAAATGGGAAAGAGTTAGCCCGTATCAAAGCCAACCTGCGAACTCTTTATGAAGCAGGGATTGGTGCAAGGAATGTAGAGCAAGAGGAAAAAGACGAGTTAACAGAAGATAATGAAGGCGACGAAGAAACTACACCGGGTGCTCATATCCCTATTCCCACCGAAACGTTTCTTGAAGAACTGAGTGTCAAGATGCAGCTTCACCCCATCAGCGTCTACTGGCTGCTGGAAGAGCTACGAGCTGAAGGTGTGCGCTGCAAGCCAGAAGAACAGCGGTTATTAGAAGATCGCCTGAGCGTATTGGTCTTGCGCTTGTCAGGCCATCGCTGGCCTAAGCAGTTAGAGGCAGGTGAGCGTGCACCAGATTGGGCTGATAGTGATGGCATTATTCCGCTGGTCTCAGTAACAGGTGAGGTCACGCTGGCAGAACAGGTACGCGCTCGGCTACGTGCGCAGGATGGCGAGCTGGGCACTCAACAAACTGAAGCATTATTGGCAGAACTCATGAATTTGAGCCTGGAAGAGTGGCTCCGCAAACGTTTCTTCCCACGCCATGTATCACAGTTTAAGTATCGACCAATTGCCTGGCACCTGGTGAGCATGCCTGTCAATAATGGCAAGAAGAGGCGTGGAAGTTCACAGCGCACTCCGGCATTTGAGTGCCTTCTTTACTATCATGCCTGTTCAGGTGACGCACTTGCACGCATTCGCACGCAGTATGTCGAGCCGCTGCTTCGTGCCGAACGCCAGAGGATGGTAGATGCCTCTCTCTTTCAAGATGAAACAACCTCTGTACTGGCCCATGACCGAATGCAGGAGCTCGTAGCTTTTGTTGAGAAGCTGCGTTTCATCGAGGAACAAGGGTTTGCCTGTCCTGAGTTGGACACAATCATTGCGGAGGAACCACTGGATCGTTGGAGTGGCGATGGCTACTTGCCTCCGACCAATCGGGACGAATTGCTGCACAATGAGCAGGCATGGCATGTGGATATCAACGACGGTGTGCGCGTCAATATCGCGCCACTCCAGCTCGCTGGTGTACTTGCCAGCGATGTACTCAAAGCGGTCGATGCGAAGAAAGCGATTGCCGACCGCGCTCGCTGGCGCGCTGATGAGCGTCGTTGGGTGCGCGATGGCAAGCTCCCGCGCTGTGGGTGGATGCATGAACAGGTGCCTGAAAGCCCACGCTGGACTGAGCGCGAACCGCAACGCGTTGCCGAGCAGCACAAGCTCGAGCAGAAACGCCTGGCCATACAGCACAAACACACAGAAGAGGTCGAGCTATGACGACGCTCCAACAGCATATCTCTCGGTTCGTCCATAACAGCCTCGACAGGTATTCAGGCTCCTGGATAGTCTGGTGCGACCCTCGCGATACCTGGGGTCCATTATTGCAGCGCATAGCAGAACAGGATGGAACACAAGGCTTTCCCCTGGTAGCGGTAACGGAGCGCACGGCGGGTGAGATCGGCAGCCCTGCAAGCCGACGAGCTGTGCAGGAACGTATCGATGCCAAAGCGTCCTTTGTGCTGCATGTTCCTACGACCTCCGATAATCTGGGCTGGCTGTGGGCGCAAGCCTTGCTCGCGGAATGTATCTATGATGTGGAACTGAGGGAGCAGTTGCTCGCATGGGGTTGGCATCCGCAAAGCATTAGAACAGGTGATGATGAGATCGCAGTGCTGGCCCGTCAATTTTTACGAGAAGATCCGGCGGAATGGGGCGGTGGGAGCTTGCAACCCAATCTCAATCTACTTCTGGACGTGCTTGCTGGTGGATCCACCGTTGATTCCGATAACGGCATGGTACTCGACTTGACTATTGAGCAGGCAGGATTGCCAAAGCTGGATGTACAGCATGTGTCGCGCTGGCGTACCTATGCATTAGTATGGCTGCTTGTCACCCAGGCGTATGAGGTAGCACCGGACGAGGTGGGCGAAGGTCACGATTACCTGATTGTGGTAGAGAAGCGCGCGTTTGCGCTCGACCTGCTCGACCGCTGGCTGGACAGCCGCAGCCTGAGTAAGGGCTTGCACGAGGCCATTCTTGAAGCAGATCGTATCGCCGGGTTAGGTAATCTAACGGGAGAGACACCGATTACAAACAGACCTTTTCTCTCGTATGCGGCAGAACGGACCCTCTTTGCTCGCACCTGTGCTCGCTTGGCGCAATTGGATGGCAGAGTGTTGCTAAAAACACTTGCCTCTCTTACAGAAGATCTGCACCACCATGCGAAGGGTTTCTGGGGTGATGAGAGTGGGCATGTGCATACGCAAGCTCTCCCATGGGGGGAACTATCGCGGCTCAGTTCTGCCGTCCAAATGCTGCTCGATGCCTCGCCGTTCAAGGAGTGGGCGAATCCCGGCGAAGCCATCACCTGGTATACACAAAAGGGGTGGCGCGTCGATAAGGCAGGCGAGGAACTCTTACGCAACCTGGACAAACCAACCTCTGAGCTTTTAGCGTTGATCACCCCGCTGCGCTCGGCGTATCGAGCACGTTGGGAAGACTCGATGATTGAGTGGTCGGAGGTCTGGACAGCCGCGAGCTGTCCTGTGCCCGCACTACAAACTGCGGGGGAATGGATAGCAGAACTGCTGAAAGGGTCAGGGCGGGCTACCGCGATCATCGTGGCGGATGCGTTACGCTTTGATCTGGGTGCCACGCTGGCTGAGCAGCTCAACAGAAGAGAAGGAACTGAACGGGCCATGGTACAAGCCGCTCACACCGCGCTCCCATCCATCACTGCTCTGGGCATGGGACTGGCCTTGCCTCTTCCTGAAAAAGATCTGCAGGCAGATGTGGTTGATGGCAAGTGGCAGCTTCACCAGGGCGGCCATACTGCCAATCTCAGCATCGCGGAACAACGCCGTGAGTGGCTCAGGACGCAGGGAAAAGTGGCTGCTGATGCGTTGTTGTCGATGGCTGAGGTGCAGAATGGCGTGATACCGGAGCCACGCGTGAAGCGCAGCCGCCTCGTTGTCTTTGATGACCTGATCGATAAGCTAGGGCATGATGAAGAGTTGGAGGCAATGGGCAGCGAACAGGTGATGAAACGCTACATTACAGCCATTGAGCACTTGCGCGATAAGGGCTGGCTGCGTGTGCTAGTGGTGACTGATCATGGCTTTATCCACTGGCCGGGAAGTAATGAACGGCATGTCTCGCCACCGATCCCCGATCCAGCATTCAGCTCACGGCGTGCGCTTGCTTATCCTGAGAGCGTCACGTTCAGCGGGCCATATGGCCTGGCTCCAGGCGGAAAATGGCGAATTGCAGTTCCCAGTGGAACGGCCTGTTTCCGCACCTATGGCGGGCTTGGCTACTTTCACGGCGGGGCTTCGTTGCAAGAATGGATTATTCCTTGCCTCAAAATAGAGTGGCCGCAACAGGCTAAGCCGATCAAGGTGGTCATCCAACCTATCGAGCAGATACTCAGCATCCGGCCTAAGATCATACTGGAGGTTGTGCGTGAGGGCATGTTCATTGAAGATGCTATGCCGCGCCAGATAGAGGTCCGGCTGCGCGAAGCACGCAAGAAAACGATCCTGTTCCGTTCAGATCCAAAAACCATTACGCCGGATCAGCAAGAGGTGTCGGTGGTGTTACAGCCCGTGGAGGATGCGCAAGCCGAGCGAGGAACTGTCCTCACCATTGAAGTGCGCGACCTGCACACCGATGAAGTCATTGATACGAAAAATACCACTTTGATGGTTCCATTGGAGAATTGGTAAGAGAGATGTTACAATGGCAAGGACGATACGATCAGGAGAAGTAGCCCTATGACCATAGCCAAAGCACCCTTTGTTCCAGACGAACTTGACCGCCTGCTCTTTGCCGCCTTTCCTGGCCTGGTCATTCGCAAGGATCTCGCCCAGGAGATTCGCGGGACGAGTAAAGCCCCCTCCTATGTCATCGAGTTTATGCTGGGGAAGTACTGTTCCAATCTGTTCGATGACGCAGAGGTGCGCGAAGGGCTGCGCTTTGTGCAGGAAGAGGTGGCAAAGTACATTCCGCGCGGCGATGAAACGGAGAAAATCAAGGCAGATATCCGGGAGCACTCGCCACATCGACTGATTGATATGGTGAAGGTTGAACTCGATCAGAGCCTGAAAGAGGGGGTCTACTGGGCGCACCTGATGACGGCAAACATTCACCATGTCAACATCTCGCCGCAGATCATTGCTAAATATGAGCGCCTGCTGCTGGCCGGGGTATGGAGCAGAACGGTCCTCCACTACGATGATGACATCCGCTATCGAGGGAAAACCTTCCCCTTTGTGATCTCACGCTTGGACCCTATCCAGGTCAGCCATGTTGACCTGCAAGAATATTGTGCCGGGCGAGAGCAGTTCACGCGCGACCAATGGATCGATGTGCTCATCCGCACGATGGGCTATGAGCCGACCCATCCCAGGATCACGCAGCGTACAAAGCTGCTGTATCTCGTGCGCATGATACCCCTGGTGGAAAGCAATTACCATCTGATTGAACTGGGTCCGCGTCAGACAGGGAAATCGTTCTGTTTCACTGAGTTCAGCCCCTATGGGACGCTGCTGGCGGGAGGCGCTGTCACCATTCCCAAGCTCTTTGTCAGCAATATGAATCCACCTCAACCCGGTTTGATCAAGCAGCGAGACGTGGTAGGCTTTGACGAGATAGCAGGCAGCAGCTTTAATGCCGACGATGACAAGAACCTCTACAAGAACTATATGGAGAGCGGGCAGATTAACCGTGGCACGATCACCGTGGTAGGTGATGCTGGCTTTGTGTTCAATGGCAACATCGAATTTGACCCGCGTGCAGGCATGCTCGCCGAGCACCTGTTCAAGCCTCTTCCCCCGTCTATCAGCGACGATATGGCATTTCATGATCGCTGGGCAGCCTACCTGCCAGGCTGGGAGCTGCCAAAACTGACGCCTGATATGCTCACCCCGCACGTCGGCTTTATCCTCGACTATACCAGCGAGATCTTCCACCGGGAATTGAGGCGCATCGGTAGCTATGGTGCACTTTGGGAACGCTGGTTTGAATCGCCCTTAGGCCAGTGGAGCGCTCGCGACCTGCGTAGTATCAATCGCACCTTCTCCGGCCTTACCAAGCTGATCTTCCCATCGGGGGTGATGGAGAAGGAGGATGCACACATGCTACTAAGTTTGGCTATTGAGTTGCGTTTGCGGGTGCTGGTGCAGTTGCATATTATGAATGAGCAGGAGTTTCAGGTGACGGAGCTTGCTTTTAGGGATCGGGAGAGTGGGGAGGTTGAGGTGGTGAGGGTGGAAGTATAAGATAGCGGTTTCACGGTCTTTGCGTTATCTTGCCTGGTTATTGTGTTGTTCCTATCTTTGCATCAACTCTTCAGGCAAAACGTCTTTGATCTGTTATAATTCAGCAATATAGAAGTGGTGCCCTGAATTATATACGCTTTGTGCTAGTTGCTGACAAGGAATGAGAACGGTAGTACACTTCCGTTTGTAAACATCATAGACAAACAAAGTGACCGCTCCTAGTGTCGGCAGGATGGTGAACCTCCTTCTGGGCAGACCGGTCCTCCAGTTAGCTGACCTTGCCGTCTGAATAACTCGCACAAAGCGTATATGTCATTCAATCTACAACGGCAAAAAACCTCAGCAGTTTTTTGAGCCACCACGAGCGCAGCAGCAATCAATGGCTGTGTTGACTACTTGCTCTAGAGTGCTCAGAAAGAATAGCTATTTTTTCTGAGTTTAGACGTTTTTTTGAAAAGGGTGGACGATTAGGTCGTATATAATGTAAAATAGAGTGTAAAGTGAGAGCCAGAAAAAGGGGAACGAATTTGGAGACAGAGTTTGAAGCGTTTCAATCAAAAGTTTGCTTATGCAGTCTCTCAAGTCACCAATCTTACGAATGATGGAGGAACTAGACTCCTTCTTGTTCCATCAAAATTTAACTCAAGTACTCGCCAATCTTCTCAAGGTACTGATCCGTTCGTTTATCTTGCATTCTTTGCTCTAGTTGCTGAAGTGATTGCAAAAACCACCATCTATATGTTAAGGCAAGCATTGACTCCGAATGTCCATCATCAGAGCTTACCCCATCTTGAGGCCATCGAGTGGATGAAGGCAAATACATGCCTTAAGCAAGAGAGAATTGGAGACTTGCTTGGTGTTAGTCGTCAAACTATGCATCGATGGGAGAACGGGGAGCAGATTAAAGACACTAATCGTCAACGCATTTATGCGGTTCGGGATGTGCTAGAACGTGCCGCACGTCGGCACTCAACACCCGAGTTACTTACTGCTTGGCTTGATACACCACGTGGAGCAGATGGACGTACACCGGCAGAACTACTTACAAACAACGAGATTAACCGAGCACGACTTCTTGCAGTTTCTTCTCCCTCGCCACATCTTGTTCATGCCCCTGCATGGGTAAATCAACCCATTCCAGAGGCATTTCGTGCTGGTGCAGAACACCGTCAGGAAGCTATACCTCCTAATGTCGATGATGAACTAAGCCGTCTCATGAATGACGAGATAAGTAGTACAGATGAAGATGGGAAGGTTTTTCCACTTACATGAATGATGGGGATAGTGAGAAGCGAACTTTAGGAGAAGAACTTTTTGAACTGGGTTGGAAGCAGGGAACGTTGTTTTATGCTCCTTCAGCATGCTTTTCCTGGAACAAACTCTCAGGAAATACCCCTGATAACTCAATAATTCAGGAAATGCGAAAATTAGGGTCAAAAGAAAAGTTCGTACTTATTACTCAGGACTGTGATCTCATAGCTTCAGAAGAGGCTATACTTTGTAAAACCGAAAAACAGCGGTTTGTCAGTAAAATCAATGCTAAAAGTGCCAGATGGTTCGTCGTTGATGCCCAAACAGGACTTGTAGCTCATGCAAAGTACCGCACGCAATTTGACAAGAAGATATTGAGTTCATTCACACCTGAGCCCTGGCCTAATGGGCCCAATAGACTTGATGAATTCATTCGATGGTTAGCTAGACGCTATGATCGGCCTTCAATTCCAGATGCCATTGTTGATGCATTCCAAAGACCTTTTAACTAAACGGCTATGTAGCATAAGCCAAGCTGACCGCATTGAAAAAGATGCCAATCGGGCTATGCTTTAGCAGGAAATAAACACTGTCTGGGATAAATTCAGCACAGTTAGAGTCCCCCAACCCTATAAAGTGCCTACCTATTTGTTTGTGAAGAATACAGTAATAGCGTTCAACTGTCAATTTTTGGATGAGGTTACCAATGGCTGTAACAGAAAAAGATTTTGACTGCCATAAGCACTCATCCTATCAGACGGACTCGTACGCCACACATATCATGCCAAAATACGTTGGCACCTCGTACGAGAGCAGCTCTCCCTTGAAGTTCAATCCTTCAATAGCCCCATGCAGGTTGAGAATTTGACCATAGGAGTCGGTCGAGGCGCGTTTGAGCCGGTCAAGATCGAAGGAGAGCAGCCGAGCCAGGTCCTGCGCCTTTACTGCATCAACGAGAGCGGTATCAAACTCTTGTGAAGCGATATCGTAGCCGTAAGGGCCTTGTGCATCGTGGGCGTGTCCCAGGTCGGCACTGGCGACAAAGGCAATGCGGCGGTTGAGTGTCTGAGCGGCTTTCCTTATAGATAGGCCAAACGGCGCAGATAGTTCCCAAGGCATGTTGGCGCGATCAGGGCAGGCGATCACGACTCTGGGCTGCGGATCAAGCGGCGCGCCCAGGAACCAGAGGGGAACCAGCGCGCCCCAGTCGAGCGGCTGCCAGAACTGTGTTTCGTCCGGTACGGCATAACTCAGGCACACCGTCGGCACAGCGAGCGCGTGGGCCTCCTCGACGATAGCCGCATTGAGTTCTTTATCGACCTCGAACGTCAGCGTGAAGCTGTGCCCGTTACTCTCCGGCTCCGGGCCAAGCGTTCCCTGCACACGCCGATTATTAAGCAGTGAGAAACAGCCATCGACGCGATGTCCATGCGGCGTAATCACCACAAGCGTCTCCGGCTGCGCAGCCGCCACGCGCCGTCCCAGTTCTTCCAGCGCGGCACGCGTGGCAAGCGCCTTCTCCGCTCCCTTTTCTCCCAACAAAGGAATTATCATGCTGCCGTGCGGAGCAATGCAGGCAAATATGAGACCGCTCATATACTCTCCTCACTCGTTTCAAAATGCTCAGAACACTGCCTTTTTTTCTTAGGACTGGATTGCAACCTCAGAATCATCAATACGCGAAACTCCTCTGGATGATCTGCCGGAGTTCTTCAGCGCTGGTATCTCGTGGGCAGTTGACGAGCAATCGTTGCTGCTTCAGCGTACCATCAAGCAGCGCGGACACATCAGCCGCGCCGTAACCCAGCGCTGACAGGCCGTCCGGCATGCCAGTATCACGCATCAGCGAGAGTAACGTGCGTGGGAGCAGCTCAGGCATTTCGGCCATCGTTAGCCCGTTCACATTTGCTCCCAGCAATTGCGCGGCGCGCAGGTGACGTTCGGGACTGACAGGATACGTCCAGCGGAACACAGACGGCGCAGTGACGATGACCGACAGGCCATGCGGGATCATCGGCTCGTCTTGTGGATAATCCGGTGGCACAAAGTTTTTCACCAGGCCAGCGATTGGATACGCAATCGAATGTGGTACATGGACGCCCGCGTTGCCAAAACCGATTCCGGCGTAGGTTGCTGCAAGCGCCATATACGTGCGCGCCTCCACATCCATGCCATTGAGTACCGCGCGCCGAAGATAGTGGCCCAGGTACTCCAGCGCCTTCTCACACCACATGTCACTGATGGGGTTGCTCCCGACGTAGACCGGGCGCTGGTCGGGGCGATGCTGTGGACGAGCATTATATGGTCGGCTCGTGTAGGATTCGAGCGCGTGGGTGAGGACGTCGAAGCCTGGATACGCCGTCACCATTGGCGGTAGGGTCACCGTATTCAAGGGATCAATAATCGCCAGTGTAGGGCGCAGGTAGCGGTGGGAGATACCCGTCTTCAATTTTAAGGCGAGTACATCCATAATCGCCACCGCCGTAGTCTCACTACCGGTCCCAGCTGTCGTGGGAATCGCCACCAACGGCTTCAGGGGGCCAGGAACAGGGAGTCCCTTGCCAATGGGCTTGTTGACATAGTCCAGCAAGGGGGCCGGATAGCTGGTGAAAAGGTTAGCGGCCTTCGCCGAATCAATCACGCTGCCGCCGCCAACTGAGACAAAGCCATCATAATTGCGACCATGCACAAACCTGGCGATGGTTTCGAACGACTGATCCGTCGGCTCGACATGTACATCATCAAAGATCTCGGCGCTGATACCAGCGTCTTGAAGCAGGGTGCGCACGCGCTCCGGCAGATTCAGCTTCATAATCCCACGATCGGTAATAATCAGCGCGTGCTTCACTCCCAGGCGCTTGAGATCGTAGGCCACCTCATTAGTAGCCCCTGGCCCGAACTTGAAAGGGGTCATCTCCATAGTGAAGACGGTTTCATTGGGGATATCTAGACAACCCATAGCATTTGCTCCTTTGCTGACATCAGGGCAAGCAGCGATATGCGCCTACCCTGATACTAACATACCAGGCAGATGTCTAGATTTAGTAGGGGATTCTTAGGCAAGGGTGAAGAGTCACTGATGGATAGTAACCACTTTTGAACAATTGCAACCGGATCTTAACCAGATTACTACTCTTTTCCTCTTCTTTATTTCTTCATCTTTCCTCTATACTCTATGCTATATTCCAGTATATTTATCCCAGTGTCAATCGGAGCCTCTTCTATAAGAGTATATCTTTCATTGAGCCGATTCGCACTCATTCCTGGTCTCGTACGCATTTGCTCTCCCTCTTCTCGTTCTAGAGGTTTGAAGGAGTGCGTATGCGCGGACGGTACGATACGTTGCGTCTCTCTTGCCGTCTTGATGGACGTAGAGCCTTCGTGTCTGAGGATTGTCGCTCACGCGAGGAACACATGACGCTGGAAGTTCGTTATCTGGGGGGAAATTTCCATGCTATCTTGCACGTATTGTGGAGCGACATTCTCTCCTGCGGAACTCTTTTGTGGACAGTGTGGACAGAATCTGACGCTCCCAGGAGAGGAGAAGTATGCTGGGGCAACGCTCGTGGGAAACCAGCCATCTCCTGAGAGTTCGACGCTGTTGAGTAGACCCTCGAACTCCCTCTTCATGAGCGGGGAACAGCAACGCCAAACCACTGCTCAATGGATGGCAGCGTACGAGAGAGAAACAGGTATGAACACGCAGCCTCTCCACGACGACGAGCAAGACATCAAGACGCTGCTCTCATCAAGATCGCCTAGCAGCCAACTTCATACGCTGTATCCCTCGTTGCCTCCCACGAAGCGACCACAGAAAGCAGCTCGTTCGTCCCTCCGACTACACCTCTCTATGGCGGTGATCTTCGTGATTACGATTGCCATTATCTTCTCTTGCATCGTTGGCCTTCTCCTGTTCAAGCAAGTACAGCCACAAGCGATAGCCAGCGCGACTCAAGCGAAGCTACTAGTCACTCCCTCTACCTTAGACTTTGGAAAGCTCGCACCACATGTCAAGACGGCTCTGGCAATCGAGATCAGGAACATGGGAGGACAACCGTTGAGGTGGACGGCAGACACTGTACAGTCCGCATGGCTCCAGATCGAGACAAGGACGGCAACGCTTGGACCAAACACAACCCCGCAGTTGAATGATGTCATGATTGACACGAGCCAATTGAATGTCGGAACTTTCTCTACGCTGCTCACGCTTCGTTCAAATGGGGGAAATGCCCAGGTAAAGGTGGAGGTAACCGTGCTTCAAAGTGCGATACGTCAGGCCACATTGAACATTGACACAAAGGTTCTCCCGTTTGGGAGGCTGGTTCAAGGAGCACAGATGACCCAGACCGTCGTCATCAGCAATGTGGGGACACGCGAGCTACAGTGGAAAGCAGCAGCAGGAAATGCAAGATGGTTGACGCTTGATAGGAATGCGGGAACAATTCAGCAGGGAGGTCTCCCTCAGAGAATCAAGGCGACGGTGAACACAGCAGGACTCCCTTCAGGAGCGTACCAAACCACGATAACCATTCCCTCCAACGGTGGGAACCAGAGCGTGTTGGTGAGCGTCGTCGTTGCTTCTGCACTACCAGCGGCATTTCCTTCCTCACCCCGACCAATATCAACGCCAATCCCAACGGATACACCAACTCCAATTCCTACAAATACGCCAACACCATTTCCAACGGATACACCGACACCATTTCCAACAGATACACCAACTCCAATCCCAACAGATACACCAACACCATTTCCAACAGATACACCAACTCCAATCCCAACGGATACGCCAACTCCAATCCCAACGGATACGCCAACACCATTTCTAACGTAGACAGAGAGGAGTCACGAGAGAGAAACATGCTTTCTGTATTGCTGATCCCCTGGGGGTTACGCCATAGAAGGAAAGAACAATAGAGGAGTTCCCTGACGCATCGTGTGTTCTGGCTACCACCTGAGTTCTGAGGGAGGAGCCAGAACACCTCCTCTAACTACACGGTTCCCTTGACCTGCTGTTTGAGGAACCAACGTGCCAGCCAGGCTGCCCCTATATTGAGCATAATGAACACCGCCGCGAACATCACACCGGATATATTCAGCAGAAACAAGGCCATACCCATCCAGATGCCGTAGAGGATAGCAAAGGCCACGGGCAGAGACAGTGAGGCCAGAAGCCAGCGCTTTGCCAGCAGCAACGCAAGCGTGCTGAAAATCCAGACAGCAAGCATGGTTGCTGGCCAGAGGAGGATGAAGGCAAAGGCTCTTCCTTCCATTGCCGCACTAACATCTTTTCCGGTGGTCGTCATGCCGACACCGAACCAGACGAGGCTGAGGAGGACGGATCCCAGGGCGAACGATAGTAATGCCAGGACCGTAAAGAGGATATGCAAGATGCGTAAAAGACCGCGGGTATTCACTGCTTGAAATGTGGCGAGTTGGTTCATGTTCTTCTCCAATCTGGTATCCTGTCCCATCTCGGTGTTTGAACACACCTTTGTCGCAGAACAGGTCTACCTCAAGAGTACGCCAAAACAGCAGGGGGGAGAAGTGTCATTTGACCCATCTTGACCTATCAATGAATCATGAGGGAGGAGATCATGAGCAGGTATCTGCTACGTTGGTCGAAATCGTTCACAAGGTACGAGAAGGCCCGCTGGGGTTGTACCGCTGAATTAGAACCTACCATTCATTATACTGATGGAAAAAAATGGGGGTGTTTGGGTTTGCCTCAGTTATTTTGTTTACACTCAGCTTGGGGTATAGTGATATCTGATGGAGTGAGCATTTATGGTGGACCCTTTTTTCAGACCTGAAGTTTCCATCTTAGAACAAAGCGGAAAGGAAAACACCCTCCTATGACTACCGAAAATACCTCTCAACCAATTGATCTGAATGAAGAAACACGCAAGATTTGGGAGCAGAAAGCTTCATTCTGGGACGATAAAATGGGTGACGGCAACGACTTCCAGCGCCTCCTCACGAGTCCTGCCAGTGAACGACTCCTCAATTTGCAACCCGGTGAAACCGTCATCGAGATCGCCTGCGGCAATGGAGTCTTCACACGCCGCATGGCCCAACTTGGGGTCCATGTCATCGCGACTGACTTCAGTGAGCAATTTCTTGAACGTGCCCGCGCCCGTCCCACCGACTATAGCGGCAGTATCGAATACCATCACCTCGATGCTACGCGTGAGGACCAGATCGTCGCTTTCGGGAAGCAGCGCTTCGATGCCGCTGTCTGCAATATGGCAATCATGGATATGGCGGAGATTGATCCTCTGATGCGGGGCATGCGTCAGGTCGTCAAGCCGGGTGGGCGCTTTGTCTTCTCCCTCACTCACCCCTGTTTCAACCATAACGGTATGACCCATTGTGTCGAGGAAGCTCCGCTCAATGGCAGCATCGTCACCACTCACTCCATCAAACTCACGCACTACCTGCACTCTAGCCCGCAGAAAGGCGTTGGCATGTTCGGCGAACCTGCTCCTCACTACTACTTCGACCGTCCTCTGCACATGCTCTTCAACGCCTGTTTCCGCGCTGGCCTTGTGCTGGATGGATTGGAAGAACCTGCCTTCAACCATCCTGATGATGGCTCACAGTCTGGGCGCTTGCTGAGCTGGATCAACTATCGTGAGATTCCACCTGTTCTGGTGGCTCGCCTGCGCATTCCGAGCTGAACATGGAAGGGGGCTTGAGATGCGAACGCGCGTATTGCTCTCCTGACAACAAAAGGGAACACATGATGGGAAGAGGTAGGGTGGAGGCGCCTTCATCATCCCACGGATGCGGCTGCCCCACCCGTACATTTTAGCGGGTGGAGCTTGCTTCCACCCGGCAACAGGCGTAGATGAGGTGCTTCTACAATAATTCACAGACTCTGGACTCTCAGCGCTGTTTCTTGACAGAACTTTTTTTTCTCCGTATAGTGAATCCAGGACGGAAAATTTGTCACGTTGTGCAAGAAAGAAACTGGATGATGTCTCAACTCGCTCAGGTCAACATCGCCCGTATGCTGGCTCCTCTCACTGATTCGTTGATGGCCGAGTTCGTCGCACAGTTAGATACCATCAACGCCCTCGCCGACAACAGCCCAGGCTTTCTCTGGCGATTGCAAACAGCAGAAGGAAACGCCACGTCCTTGCAACCCTACGAGGACGCCCTCATTATCGTGAATCTCTCATTGTGGGCCTCTCTGGCCGATCTCACCGCCTTCGTTTACAAGAGTCACCACCGTTCTGTGATGCAGCAACGTCGCCAGTGGTTTGAGCGGTTCGATGGTCCGTACACGGCCCTCTGGTGGGTTCCGCCTGGTCACATTCCCGACGTAGAAGAGGCGAAGCAACGTCTGGACTCCCTGCGGACTCAGGGTGAGACACCCTACGCCTTTTCCTTCAAAAAGCCATTCCCAGCGCCAGAAGAAGGCAGTGATCTGCGGACTCAAGTCGTCATGGACTAAGGAGAAATACGGTGGACATGAAAGGAAAAGTGGCACTGATAACAGGTGGAGGCACGGGTCTCGGTCGGATCATTGCCCAGCAATTGGCTCGCGAAGGGATGCACATCGCGGTCCATTACTCCCGTTCCGAAGACGATGCACGCGATACTGTCAAGGTTTTGCAGGAGATGGGAGTGCAGGCGCAGACGGTTCAGGCTGATTTGAACGCACCAACAGCCGTCGCCGATAGCAAATGCATGGTTGAATACGTAGCAGGCCACTTTGGGCGGCTCGACCTGCTTATTAATAATGCAGGTACTACCAGGTCCGTGCCGTTTCCTGATATTGGTGAGCTTGACGAAGCAGATTGGGACATGGTTTTGAATGTGAATACCAAAGCTCCATTTTTCACGACACAAGCAGCAGTGCCGATCATGCGACAAAATGGCGGAGGTCACGTTATTAATACGGCCTCCATTGCTGGGATCCGCGCAAACGGAAGTAGTATTGCCTACGCTGTCTCCAAAGCGGGAACGATCCATCTCACCAAATGTTTGGCAGCGGCTCTTGCACCAGATATTCGTGTCAATGCAGTGGCACCAGGCTTCCTGCACACACGTTGGATTGCAAACTTTACTGATGAACAAATCGAGCTTGTCACCCAACAAGCCGCGCTCAAGAAAGCGACTGATCTGGAGGACGTTGCTGCTGCATATGTGATGCTAGCTCGTAACGAGAGTATGACGGGCCAGGTGATTGTTGTTGATGCGGGAGTTACGTTGTAAAGGCTAACCTCCATTTGAGAAAGTTACCCGGTCTGCTTTGAAGACTGAGCAGCAGTTGCACTATTAGCTTGTGCTTGCACAGAAGCACCCGACCCAGCAACATCACTACTCTCAATCACCACCACTGGTATATCAGAAGCTATACTCTGTGGCGGAGACTGAGAGGGAGGAGTATCTATTGCTTGATAGCCTTTTTTCACTTCTATTGGCAAAGGCTGATAGCCCTCTCTTAACGGCATATTTGCCGTTTGTACCGCTTGTACTGAACCTGTTTGCGCTGCTTGCGTAGACTCGTTCGCCTGCACAGGCTGAACAGGAGTATCGTTGTTCTCTGCCATAATCTTAGTTCTCCTTATACTGACAAAAATTCGATATAATCCCAATCTTCACTTTTGAAATAGCCCCCGGCAGTTCTATTCATCTTTGTATTAAATCTACCTAATTCATCCAACCGCCATATCTCCTGAACATAAATATTCTGAGCATCTGGATACCCTGAAACAAAGGACTCATCGCTATAATAGCCTCCAATCTTTTTCCCATTTTTGAGATGAAAGACTACCCAATAAGATTTACCCTTATAGAATGCGTAATCCCAAGCCGTAGGTACTGGATGAACTGCTACTTTAGCAAACCGACGTAACCAAGGGGCCTGCATCAGATAGCTACCCAACCAGCCAAGAAAAGCTGGAACAATAAAGACCGCTACTAACACCAATAGATAGAACAGGAAGGCATTAGATTGAACTATCGGTGCATACAGCAAGCCTATAAGCCAGAAAAAGAGAGCCAGATAAAACATACTAAAAGTAATAAGCTCAACCAGATAGTCTGCCAATTTTCTCCGCTCTGACGGAATGAGATAGCTATATACCCTCGATGCAACCACACCAGGAGCCACAAATAAAAGGAAAATTGGCAACACCTGCATATTTAGAAGCGCTTGCACGCATCACCACCTTTACTAAAAGCGCCAGGATAGAGCTATGTTAATTGCTAATTCTCACAGCCCTATCCCAGATTAGCGAATTTCGTATTCTGGCAGGCCACTCCAGCCATCAGGATGAGTCACGGCTCGATATATCTTGCTACCTTGTCGAAACTCATATTCTGGTAACCCACCCCAGCCATCAGGGTGAGTTACAGCTCGATGTATCTTACCATTTTCCCGTATTTCATAATCTGATAACCCACTCCAGCCACCAGGGTGGGTTACAGTCCGATAAATCTTCTTTGACATTTTAACTATCTTTCCAGAACCAAAACAACATTTCTCTCAACTGCGTTTTTCCTATTTATGTATATATGTTGGCATCTCAAAATTTTGTACTAATTAAACTATAATCACTGTTCATTGTAACCCGAGCAAATAGCAAAACAACGAAGAAGGCTAGTAAACTACCATAAAGTACTAGTCCATGGTATAAAATACGGAAACATCTTAATTTGTCTTGACATATACATTAAACTCTTACTATATCTAATCTCAATGCACTGAAAACACAGGAGCAACTATGCAAGAAAGCCCCTACTACACACCAGAGCAGGCCGCTATCATCCTGCAAAAACATCCAGACACTGTTCGACGCCTCTGTCAAAAAGGAAAGATTGACGGAGCACGAAAGATTGGCGGTGAATGGTTAATACCTCGCACCACAATAGACCCACCAGCTCCCCAACAAAAACCAGCTACCCTCCAGGTGCAAAAGGAGCAAACCACATGACCAATGAACCAGAGCAACTCCATACATCACCATTTGATGCTACGCGGCAGACAACAACAGAAGGCGGCGAATATTGGAGTGCTCGCGACCTTGCGAAGCTCTTAGGCTATGCCAAATGGGATTAATTCAAGGTAGCTATAGAGCGAGCAAAAAAAGCCTGTGAGCAAAGCGGTCAAGGCGTCACAGACCATTTTCTCCAAGCGGGGAATATGGTCAAAATCGGCTCAGGAGCACAGCGTAACAGAGAAGATTATCAGCTTTCCCGGTATGCATGTTACTTGTTGGTGCAAAACGCCGACCCCTCGAAACCTATCGTAGCATTAGGTCAAACCTATTTTGCCGTACAAACCCGCCGCCAGGAACTGACTGACGAGCTCGCAGCACTACCAGAAGGGCAAAAGCGCCTTATTTACCGCTCGCGGCGGCACCATGCCGGAAGACCTGCCAACACCTACCGAGAGCATCCAAGAGCTAGAACGCAAAGAGCAAAAGCGCTTGAAGCAAGGCAAGAGCAAAGAGTAGTCAAAGCAGCACAATCATGCCAGGATAACGACAACAAAAAAAGATGCTCCCCTATTATTCATGCTCAAGGGAGCGTCTCAAAAAACTTCACCAACGAGCGCCACGCCGTTGCAAAGCAAAACGTGTTTCACCCATTTCATTTCATCCTAACATTTATAGGTCCCTACGGTTCGTTATGATCCTGGGAAGGGGGTTTGCCTGTTATGCCTTGTTTTTTGAGGTATTCTTCGCGTGCCTTTTCTTCGGCTACGATATCGGCTACTTCGTCAGCTACGGTTCGTCCCTCTCCGCCGCCATTATTGGCGCGTCTCTCGTAGCCATTGCCACCCTCCAATACTTCGCGAGAACGGCCACCTGACTCAAATTGCCCGATAATGCCGCGCTCCTCCAGTAGATCGATGAGACGAGCGGCACGCGAGTAGCCGATGCGCAAGCGGCGTTGCAAAAGCGAGATTGAGGCGCGTTCATACTCGCGCACCACCTCTTCCGCACGTTCTAACAGGTCGTCCTCTAGCTCAAAATCATCAGAGACGTGTTCCTTGATTTCCCAGCCCGGTTCTACTTGTCGGGGTTGCGCAGTTGCTTCTGGCCGTCCGACATTTCCAGCATTGTTCGCTGCATTGATATGTTCTACGGCTTGCATGCGCCAGTAGGCTACCAGTTTTTCGGCCTCGTCATCGGCCAGGAATGAACCTTGAATACGCTCTGGCCGACCGGCATCCGCTGGTAGATAGAGCATATCGCCCTTACCGAGGAGGCGCTCGGCACCACCCATGTCTATGATGGTACGCGAATCAACTGCTGAACTGACCATAAATGAGATACGGGTGGGGATATTCGCTTTGATCAGGCCCGTGATGACATCGACTGAAGGACGCTGAGTAGCGACCACCAGGTGTATACCAGTTGCACGCGCAAGTTGCGCCAGGCGGCAAATCATGCCCTCCACCTCTTCAGGCGCTGCCATCATCAAGTCGGCCAGTTCGTCGATAATGATGACTATGGCGGGAAGGCTCTTCAACGAAAGATCGCCGCGGGCAATCTTTTCCGCACGGAGTTTGCGATAGCCGTCAAGGTTGCGTACACCCAATTGAGAGAATTGGCGATAGCGTTTCTCCATTTCGGAGATGGCATTTCTGAGTAGAGGCACGACGCGCTCAACCTCAGTCACCACAGGAAACAGCAAGTGTGGAATACCGCTGTACATGTTCAATTCGACCATCTTCGGGTCGACCATCAACAGGCGCACATCTTCTGGGCCTGCCTGTGTCAGGATACTGGCAATGATGGTGTTTATACAAACCGACTTGCCGGCGCCGGTGGCTCCCGCTATCAACAGGTGAGGCATGCGGGCAAGATCACCAACGCGCACAGCACCAGCGACATCTTTGCCGAGGGCAATCGTCAGTTTAGACTTTGCCTTTGCCGCCTGGTATTCTTTACTTTCCAGAACTTCACGCAGCGTGACGAGGCGGCTATTCTTGTTAGGAATCTCAACGCCAATATATGGACGTCCTGGAACAGGCGCTTCCATACGGATGGTTTTGGCCTCCAACACCAGGGCCAGGTCATTCTGGAGCGCCATCACACGGCTCACCCGTGTACGAGACTCATAGACGATATTGCCGCCCGCATCTTTGACAGGGACATACTTGCCCTGCGCATCCTGTTTCAATTCGGGTTTCCCAGTTGGACGGATACCAAAGCGAATCACCGTTGGCCCAATACTAATATCTTCCTGCTTCACCTCGGCATCGACGCGGAAACTGCGGAGAGTATCCTGGATGGTCTTTGCCAGCGTGGTGGTATCATCGCCCAGCATCTGCATTTTGACCTCTACAGGGTTATTGAGCAATGCTGTATCAGGGAGCTTCCACGATGACCCATTTTCGGCATCGACGCCCGGATTGTACACCCTGGATTGGTTCTTCTGTAGAGGATTGGGGGCGAGTGGTTCCAGTGTGGGAAACTTCTTCTCACCATTCCTGCCAGCGACCTTTTCCGCCTTGTTAAAAGGCAATGGCTGCTGGTTCACCCCTTGTATAGCATCGCTGTGCTCCGCGAGGTCGAGCGGAGGGGCAGGGCGCGGTCCACGTGGAATACGGCTGATCTGCTGCTTATGGATGTTGATATCATTGAGAGGATCATCCTCATCGCCAAAGTCTGCTTCAAACTCAATGATACCTTCGTCATCTTCCTCTTCTTCACCGGCAGCAGACGCGGGAGTTAGTCGGCTATCCTGGGGTGAAGACGCTCCTGGTGCACTGCTATAACGGCTGAAGCGCGGACGCCGACCTAAAAATGGTGATGGCCCGGAGGCATTATTGGCGGGGACTTTCTTTTGCACAGAATTTGTTATGCTGCTAAAGGCATGAGCAACGTACAGGACATGTCCCAGCGTGATCTGGAAGGTTATGATGGTAACAATACCGAACAGGCCGATCAGCAAGATATGACCAGCCAGGGGAGGCCAGCCTAAGAGCGGACGAACGAGTAAGGAAGCAAGAACTCCACCAGTTTTAGGTCCCAAAAGTAAACGGCTTTCGACGAGGAGAAGCAGCCAGAGGATAACCAGTCCGATCACTGTCGTCCAACGAATGATTTTTTTATTCCGTATACCTTCGATCAAATGAGCCAGTGCGAAAGCGATGAGTCCAAGCGAGAGGAGATAGGCTGACCAACCGAATAAGGCAGTAAAAGCTCCAGAAAATGCAGAAAAGAGTGAGACGGTACGAAACACTGTGAGAGCTGCAAATAGAAAGAGAGCCAGCACAAACAATACGATCCCGAGCAAGCGCTGCTGATGGTGTGGCTGCATATTGCCCCAGGCAGCGCGCGCTTTAGCGATAACTCGTGAGTCTGCTGTTCCTTTGGAGGGAGGTGAAGAGACATTAGCAGGTCGATTGGCACCCGGTGATGACTTTTTTTTCGCCCTCTGTTTATTGCCCTGTGTGCGTTTTTGAGATGACTGTTCGTGGCGACGAACTTCTTGTTTGTTGTTGGTTTGCTGTCCACCACGAGCGCTATGAGTACTTGGAGACACCATGCTGCCAACGACATTACTTACACGAGAAGAACCCTGTGCTGCACCTGACCCCAGGCGATCATGTTGCCTACTGGATTTCTTGCTCTTATCACTGCCTGCCATACTGATTCCCTCCTTTTTAGAGACGTCAGAGACACCAGTATCATAGCGCAGATGTTCCAGAGAAGCAATAGGCTCAAGGATGTTGTGTGCGGGTACGGGTTTCGCAGACTGCGTCTGCGAAACCCGTACCCGCACACAAGATTATACTTCCATAACGATGGGCAGGATCATTGGGCGGCGGTGTGTTTTCTCATAGAGAAACTCGCTGAGCGTATGCTTGATTTTGTCTTTGACAAAAGACCAGTCTGAAGCATGGCCATTCAAGCCGATGAAGGATTCCAGGACGCGCTCACGCGCACTTTGCAGCAATTCTTCGGAGTCGCGCATATAGACAAACCCGCGCGAGACTATATCAGGACCGGCTAATGGTTGCCCCGTCTCTTTGTCAACCGTGAGTATCATCAGCAAGATACCGTCTTGTGCCAGGACTTGCCGGTCACGCAAGACGACCTGTCCTACATCACCAACACCAAGGCCGTCTACAAAAACGTTACCGCAGGCAGCATGATCCTTTACATGAATAGCATCAGAGGCAACCTCAATAATATCACCATCTTCAGCTACGACGATACGATCCGCCGCTATATCCATCGAATGTGCCAACTTCGCATGAAGAACGAGCTGGCGATATTCGCCGTGAACTGGCATGAAGAACTTGGGCCGGATCAGGGCCAGCATGAGCTTCAACTCTTCCTGGGCGCCATGGCCTGAAACATGGACATTGGAGATGGCCTGGTAGAAGACGTCAGCTCCCTGGCGAAACAGGTTATTTATGGTACGATTGACCATTTTTTCATTGCCTGGCACAGGAGTTGCTGAGAGGATCACGGTATCATTGGGCTGGATACGAACCAGGCGATGATCCTGGTTAGCAATGCGGGTCAGTGCCGACGTGGGTTCTCCCTGGCTGCCAGTACAGATAATGACTACCCTCTCTGGCGGGAACTTGTTGATATCTTCAGCACGAATAAGCGTACTTTTGGGTATGTTCAAGTAGCCAAGTTCCACAGCCATCTGAACGTTGTTGACCATACTGCGTCCCACCAGGGCGACCTGGCGTTCGTAGCGAACGGCGGTATCGACTACCTGTTGCACCCGTGAAAGGAGCGACGCAAAGGTAGCAATGAGGATACGTCCAGAAGCATTGGCAAAGATCTTGTCGAGCGAGTCATTGATAACGCGTTCAGATGGAGTGTATCCTGGAGATTCGACACGCGTACTATCACCCATCATGAGCAGTACGCCTTCGTTGCCGATACGGCCAAGAGTACCCAGGTCAGCGGGTTTTCCATCGACAGGAGTGTGATCAAACTTGTAATCGCCCGTGTGTACGATAGTACCTAATGGAGTATGAATGACAATCCCTACCGCATCGGGAATACTGTGATTCACCCGGAAAAACTCAACAAGGAACTCTCCCAGCGCCACCTGGTCACCTGGGGTAATCACGTTGACAGTAGCTTTTTCAAGGAGCTTATGCTCTTTTAGCTTTACATTAATCAAACCATGGGTGAGACGAGTCGCGAAGATGGGTGGGAAACCAAGCATGGGTAAAACGTAAGGAATAGCTCCGACATGGTCTTCGTGGCCATGGGTAATGAGGATACCGCGTATACGGTCTTTCTTGTCGTTGAGGTAACTCGTATCGGGGATAACCAGGTCCACGCCAAACATTTCATCATCGGGGAACATGACCCCGGCGTCAATAATGATGATGTCGTTCCCATATTCGACGACCATCATGTTCTTTCCGACTTCCCCTAGCCCTCCTAGAGGAACAAGTCGAACTTTTTCTGTTGTCAAGGTAATAAAGACCTCCTAACTACACCGATATGTGTAGCCGTTTGGGACATAAGACATGTCTCATGCCTCTACTCTGTGTTTTTCTGTTTTATATATCTCAACTTCTGTCTTCACTACAGAAGTTAAAGCCAAATCGATTAAAATCTAGTATGCCATTAAAAAGTGTACCATATAGGTACATAAAAGGCAAGCGGGGTAATCAGCACTCAGCACATCACGTCAGTAAGCGCGTTGATAGCAATAGAAAAACCGCCTATGTGGGCGGGTGAAACGGCGATGTCCTAGTTTCCCAT
>JRHI01000747.1_pt1 | contig 32954 bp, 41 predicted proteins | sample 215371 | NCBI WGS metagenome assembly JRHI01 (sample SAMN02929681, study PRJNA255918) | sediment metagenome | biome: cave system; feature: Ice Cave; material: Sediment; isolation source: sediment from deep within a dark volcanic ice cave with no known source of... ...
CTCCCGCTCGTCTACAACGGCTGGGTCCAGAAGCTCCCCGACGGGATGAAGGCTCAGCTCACCTGCCAGCAGCGGGATCCCATGAACCCCAGGGCCTGCGGCTGATCGCCGGCACCTGATCGCGTCGGGTGCCCGTCCCTGCCGGGACGGGCACCCACAACCCGCCAGGAGGGCTTCGCGCCGATCGCGGCGCGAGGCCCCCTGGCGGTTGCGAGAGAACCAGCGATGATGAGGACGGAGATGACAGAAACGATGCGGAGGGTTGACGCGCCCGGGCACCGCTCGGGCCGGCGTGCGGCCGTCTCCCTGATGCTGATCGCCCTCATGGCCGTGGCCGCCGCGGTGCGGCTGGCCCCCAGCCCGGTTCGGGCGGCCACGACGGAGGTGACCATCAAGGACTTCAGCTTCAAGCCGCAGGACACGAAGGTCAAGGCCGGCGACACGGTCACGTGGGCGAACAAGGAGACCAACAACCAGACCCACACCGTGATCCAGGACGACGGTGCCTTCAGCTCTGACGGGAACCGGCCGAACGATCCCAACCGGGAGATCAAGCCCGGCGCCTCGTACAGCCACAGCTTCGAGACCGACAACGTCACCTACCCCTTCCACTGCCGGCTGCACAGCTACATGACCGGCAGGGTGATCGTGGGCAAGGGGTCGCCCGCCGGCGCGCCGCCGCCCCCGCCCGCGACCGAGGAGCCGGCGCCGAGCCCCACCCCGAACTCGGGTCCGCTGCCTCCGCTGCCCCTGCCCTCTCCGCTGGGAGGCCGCTCGCCGGAGACCGGCCTCGCGGTGCCCGCTCCCGCGGCCACCGGCCCGCGGTCCACCAGCTCACACACCTGACAGTGTCGGGTGCCCGCTCCGGCAGGGGCGGGCACCCACACCTCGGCCGCGATCTCCGGGTCAGCGCTCCGGGATGCGGTCCAGCACCGGCTGACGTCGACGAGCGGGGTTCCGTCGAGCGCCTCCAGGTTCCGCACCCGCAGCCGGGTGCCGTCGATGGAGACGATGTGCACCCGGTGCAGTCCGACCGGGTTCGGCCGGGCGAGCGGGTGCTGAACACGCCTCGCTCGGGGTTGGCCGGGTCGTCGCGAGGCCGGGTCAGCAGAACGTCGCCGCGCGCGCGTTCGGTCGGTCGGATCACGTACGGAGACTCCGACATGGGGGACATGAGCCGACGGTGGAGCACGGGCGCGCCGCGTGTCAGCCTCGCCGGCGTCCGCGGTCGGGACATCCAGCAGTCGGACAGCGCCGCTGATCGTCTGCTTGTCCCTGTCGCGCATTCGGGACTCCGCGACCGCCGACCGCAACCGCGGGAGTCGGCGAGAACGTTTCCCGTGAACCGGGCGCCGAGTGTGCGACCGTCCTTCCGGGAGTGACACTCGGCCCGTCGGTGGCGACGGGGACGGGTGCGAGAGCCGTGGCGTCGAGGGGGGTCTCATGCCTGTGGCCAGCGCGAATCTCGATCCGGGCGGTCTGCTCGTCGTCGGCATCCCCTCGCGCAACGAGGCCGCGACCGTGGCGATGGCGTCCGCCTGCCCCGGCGGCTCCAGCGTGATCATCCTCGCGGACAACGGGAGCACCGACGGCACCGTCGACCGGTTCCTCGCGGCCGACCTCCGCGCGCGCAGGTTCGTGGTGCGGTCGGAGGCCCGTGGCACGGGCAAGGGGACCAACGTGTTCGCGATCATCGACCGCGCCCTGGCTCTCGGCGCCGACCGGCTGGTGCTGCTCGACGCCGACGTCCGCTCGATCGAGCCGGGATGGGTCGGACGGCTGGCTGCGGCCGTGGATCGCCCGGAGCCGACGATGGCGCTGCCGGTGTACCAGCGCAACCGCTACGAGGCGACCAGCACCAACCACCTGGTCCGGCCGCTGCTGGCCGCCGTGTTCGGCTCCCACCTGCAGCAGCCGATCGCCGGCGACTGCGCCTTCAACCGTGCCTTCCTCGACGTGATCGGCAGGTGGCCGCGGCCCGCCAGCGCGCAGCTCTACGGCATCGACGTCTGGCTGACGGCGAACGCCCTGCGCGAGGGCCACGACGTGGTGGAGGTGCCGCTGGGCCGCAAGCTGCACAACTCACCGTTCCCCAAGATCCTGTACCTGCCCCAGCAGGTGCTGGACTCGCTGTTCCACGTCATCGTCAGGGCCGACGCGAGGCAGCCGCAACGAGGTCCGGTCGCCCCCCGCCACGCCGTCGACGATGTCGCGACGCCGCAGGACCCCGAGGTCATCGCACGGATCATCCGATCGACGGCGTGTTACCTCGACTCCAACCTCGCCGACATCCGGCGTCTGTTCCCGTCCGCCCGGGCCCTGCGGCCGGCTCCCTGGGGGCTGCGCGTCACCGTGGACGACTGGCCGCAGATCCTCGCCGACGCGCTGCAGGCGCTCGCCCTCGGCGAGCTCGAGAGGTCGCGCGACCACCTGGTGGCGCTGTGCGTGAACCGGGTGATGACGTTCTGGGACGAGATCAGGGATCTCGCCGTGGCCGAGATCGATGATCTGCTCCACCGGCAGACGGTCGACACCGCGCGGCTCACCGACCAGCGTTCGATCCGGTTCGGCACCCGCTATCCGCCCGACGTCTTCCACCCCGGCCGCTGGCTGGAGTTCCAGACGCCGCTGGTCACCTGATCCCGCGCGCCGGGCAGCGGCCCCGCCGTGGTCGGTGCGATCCGGTGAGCGCCAGCGCGCCGAGGGCGGCCGCCACCGAGAGCGGGACCGCCACCGCACCGAGACGGCTCGCCCGGAGGATCGACGGCCGCGCACCCACGGCGCGCGCGGCGCGCAGCCACAGGATCCACGACAGCGATCCGGTGACGAGGAGGTTGGGACGGAGGTCGAGCCCGACCAGCAGCGCGAAGGGGTGATGCGGCGTGCGCGCGGCCAGCAGCGAGGCGGCGGGCAGGTTGTTGACGCCCGGCTTCGGCGGAGCCGGAGGGCCACGGCCAGGGCGCCGACGGCGGCCACGGGCAGAGCCGGATTCTCCAGCACCAGCACCAGCACGACGGTGACCCCGACCGCGGCCAGTCCGAGGCCGGCCACCGGCCGGTCCCGCGCCGCCACACGAGGAACCGTCCGCCGGTGAGGTGGAGGTGGCCGAGCACGATCAGGTTGGTGAGGTTCGACCCGGGCAGCAGCAGCGAGCCCGCGTTCGAGAGCCGGAGCGAACCGTACAGCAGCCGTGCCTCGTTCTCCCCCCGGCTGCGCGCCGCGTAGACGAGCACCGGGGTGAGGAAGGCGACCGAGGTGTCGAGGCTCAGCACCGCCGTCACCGTGGCGACGACGACGACGGCACCGGCGAAGAGGACGCCTCTGTGGCGGGCGGCCCGGGCCAGGGCATGACCCGCGGACGAGAACAAGACGGTCGTCGTCGGCGACCAGGCCGATCAGCAGCAGGGCCGGAGACGAGCGCGAAGGGTGGCCACGCCTGCGCCGCCGCCGCCAGCCCGAGGGAGGGGACGGTCACACCGTGCAGGATGCCCGCCCGGTCAGCCTGCGCGGAGGACCATGCCGGGCGGCGGACCGTGGTCGTCCCCGCGCTGCGGGGCCTGCGAGCCGGGCACGGTCGCCACCGCGAGCACCACACCGAAGACGACCGCGCCGAGCACCGCTCCCCGGCGGCTGCCCGCCCGCGCGGCACCGGCGACGCTCTTCTCCTCCCCAGACCTCGCCGCCCGCGCCGTCCGCCATGCGCGGGGCAGGTACGCGAGCAGGTGGATCGAGACGGCGGCGCAGAACACCACGGCGGCGTCGGTGTGGAGCGTGCTCCACGGCTGGACGCGGCTGCGCTCGAACCACATCACCACTCCGCTCAGGAACAGCACCGCGGTGGAGCCGACGAGCACCGGCGCCAGCAGCCGGAGGGCCGGCGCCGGCGCGCCCGCCTGGCGATAGCGCGCGGTTCCGAGGTAGTAGCGCGCCGCCCGGTAGCCGGTGCTCGCCAGCTTGAGCAGCACCAGGGGGAGCAGGAGGAACCCGGCGAAATAGTGGACCCGCCAGAGCTGGCCGAGGAGGAGGCCGCTGCCGGTCACCACCACCAGCGGCGCCAGGAGGACGAGACCCGTCACCGCCGTCAGCCGCGTGTTCTCGCGCACCCCCGGATCGGCCGGTTCGTGATCGTGGGAGGCGATCGCCCGGGCCCGGCCGGGCAGCTGGCGCAGCGCCCGGCGCAGGGCAGCCTGGCGCCGGTCGGCGGCGGGCATGTCCATCACCACCACCGTACCCGCCCAAGCTTTCGGATCCCTTACGACCTGGAACCGATCAGGTCGCCGAGACGCCGATGAGCCGGCCGATCCCGAAGGTGACGGCGGCGGCGAGCAGGCCCAGGACGAGCTGGCGCGTGCCCGAGAAGAGCGCGGAGCGGCCGGTGAGGAGGGTGATCGCGGCGCCCATGGCGAAGAGACCCAGGGCGGCACTGGAGATGCTGATCATCACCGCGAGCGTCCCGCTGGTGAGGAGGAAGGCGATCAGCGGGATGATCGCCCCCGTCGCGAAGAGGACGAACGAGGCGCCTCGTCGATCTCGTCCGCCTCGACGCCGATCTGGCGCTGCGCGAGCTCGCGCGCGCTCTGCACCGAGACGTACTCGCCCATCGCCAGGCAGCGGAGGACGCGCGCGCGGCTGGACGGTGCCGGCGGCGGCGGCGACACCCCGCTGTCACGGAGCTTCGCCTCCCCGAAGTCCATGCGCAGCCTCCTTTGATATCAGTGATATCATGTCATGTGGTGGCTGAAGGAAATGGCAGCCCACGCGCCACGGCGCGCCACGACGAGACGGGGGTGGACACCATGTGGAGCGCCGACCAGGAGAAGAATGCCGCGGCCGCGAGCGCCGCCGGGCACGCGGCGCAGAAGGCGACCGCCGCCAACCGGGCCGTCCAGGAGGTGGCTGAGGAGGTCGCCGGCGCCGCCACCCTGGCCGCCGCGCTGTCGGCGCAGGAGACGGCGGCGCTCGCCGGGGCCGCGGCGGCCACCGGGCACGAGAGCACCGTTGCCGAGGCGGCGCTGGGCCGAGCCCGCCTGGCCGCGGCTGCGGCCGCGACCGCGGCCGCCACCGGAGTGGTGGAGAGCGTCGCGCAGAGCGCCGCGTCGAGGGCCGGCGCCGCCGCCGACGCCGCGACGGACGCGGTCGATGCCGCCGCACAGGCGACGCAGCAGCTTCCGCCGTCGGCGGATCGCATCCGTGCCGCGGCGAGGATCCTGAGAGAGGGCGCGTAGGTCAGGCCTGGCTCGCCAGCTCCGACATCTCCGACCACCCCTCGCCGGGCAGCTCGACGTTGACGATCCTCGGTGCCCCCACGAGGACGCCGGGAACCCAGGTGATGAACTCCGTGAAGTGCTCGGTCTGCACGTGTCCGTCACTCGCCTCACGAGACTCGAAGCTCTCGACCATGGTGAACCGGTTCGGAGTGTCGACGCTCTCGAAGCACTCGAACTCGGGGCCTCCCGGCTCCTGCCGGACCGCCTCCGTGTAGCGTCGGATCCCGGTCAGCCAGTCCTCGCGCCGGTCGGGACGGATCTGCATCTGGACGACGATGAAAATCACGGGTGTCTCCTCCGGGTGAGTTGCCTCGCACGCCCATGATTGCCGCCGCCCGGGGGGGCGGGCAAGGGGGGCCGGGGGACGGTGGCGCAGCCGCCGGGCCCGGGCGGGCGATTGACCCGAAGTAATTACATCAGGCTGATTAATGTACGCTGATCACCTGTGCAGGAGACCAGACCGCCAGCGGACCGCGCCGCCGAGCTCGGGACGGCTCTGGGGCTCGCGGTCGGCCGCATCGCCCGGCGGGTGCGGCAGGCGCACTCGGTGGGGGACGTGACCCTCTCCGAGGCGTCCGTGCTGGCCCGGCTGAATCGCGACGGCGCCGATTCCCCGGGGTCGCTCGCCGAGCTGGAGCGAGTGCGTCCCCAGGCGATGGCGTCCACCCTGGCCACGCTGGAGCAGCGCGGTCTGGTGAGCCGCCGGTCGGACCCCGCGGATGGCCGCCGCGTGGTGATGACGGTGACGGCCGCGGGTCGCAGGCTGGTGGCCGACCGGCGCTCCGAATCGGTGCGGCATCTGACCGCCATCCTCGAGGGGGAGTTCACTCCCGGCGAGCGACGGAGGCTGCTCGCGGTGCTGCCGCTGCTCGACCGGCTCGCGGAGCGCCTGTGAGGGCCGACGGGGCCGGGCGCCACCGGTGGGTCGCGCTGGCCAACACGACGCTGGGTGTGCTGATCGCCACCATCGACAGCTCGATCGTGATCATCTCCCCGCCCGCGATCTTCCGCGGCATCGGTCTGGACCCGCTGGGACGGCCCTCGGCATCAACCAGATCACCGCGCTGGCGGGCATGTTCCTCGGCATGCTCGCCGGTGGCCTGCTGGCCGCCATCGACTGGGTCGGCAACCTCACCTTCACCCCGGCAGGCGGAGGTCGTCACTGTCGACGGATGGGTCGTGGCGTCGTAGGGTGACCACCGGCGGAGCCACCCGGTCGCCCGCCAGCCGAGGAGGTTTCATGATGAGACTCGGAGTCATGCTGCCGTCCGTGTTTCCGACGGCGTTGGTGGAGATGGCGCTCGGCGGCGCAGAGGCCGTGTCTGCGGATTCGCTCTGGATGCCCGATCACCTCCTGGGCACGTTCCACCCCGAGGTGTACGACGACGTGGCGTTCTCCGAGATCATGCCGGACCCGGATGCCTTCCTCGACCCCTTCTGCACGTGTGCCTGGGCCGCCCGGAGCACCGAGCTTCCGCTCGGCCTCGCCGTCACCGACGGCATCCGCCGCGCCGCACCCGATGTGGCCCGCGCGACCCTCACCCTCCACCAGCTCTGCAGGGGTGGCTTCAACCTGGGGGTCGGCTGCGGCGAGGCCGAGAACATCGTGCCCTTCGGGTACTCGTTCGATCGCCCGGTCGCCGCGACCGAGCGGTTCCTCGTGACCCTCCGTCATCTCCTGGACACCGGACGCATGCCCGACGGCCCCGGTCGCATCGGCCTGCCCCTGCAGTCGGACACCGGCGGCAGGCCCAGGGTGTGGGTGGCCGCGCACGGGCCGCGGATGCTCCGGCTCACCGGCCAGTACGGAGATGGCTGGCTCCCGGTCGGCGTCGCGACACCCGAGGACTACCGGAGGATGAAGGCCGCCGTCGCCGCGCATGCCTCGGCCGCCGGCCGCCCCGAGCCCGAATCGGGGCACCTGATCTACTGCCTCCTGGGCGAGAGCCGTGCCCGCGTCATCGAGCTGTTCGAGGCCCAGCCGATGGCCAAGCTCTTCGCGCTGTGGGTCGCGCCCGTCGATGCCTGGCGCAGGCACGGCATCGAGCATCCCAGCGCCGAGGACAGCCGCGCGTACGTCGACGTCATCCCGCACCTCCTGGACCCGATGCGCCTGCGCGAGCTCGCCCCCCGCATCCCCTTCGAGCTCCTCGAGGCGCACGGCGTGTACGCCGGCAACGCCGTCGAGATTGCGGCGCGCCTCCGGGGATTCGCCGACGCCGGATGCGAGCACCTCGTCGTCTTCAACGTGACCGGCCTCGCCGGCGGGATGGCCGAGGCGATGGCATGTCAGACGCAGTGGGTCGCCCTCGGCCACGAGGTCCACGCGATGGGGGAGGCGACCGCTCCGGTCTGACCGGCAGGACACCGCCCCGCCGTGTGCGAACATGCGTTCGTGGACGAGGGGACGATCCTGCACGCGGACCTCGACGCGTTCTACGCGTCGGTCGAGCAGCGGGACGACCCGCGCCTGCGTGGCCGGCCGGTGATCGTGGGCGGCGGGGTCGTGCTCGCCGCCAGCTACGAGGCGAAGGCATACGGCGTGCGCACGGCGATGGGCCTGACCGAGGCCCGCCGCCTGTGCCCGCCGGCGATCGTCGTCCCGCCGCGGATGTCCGCCTACTCCGAGGCGAGCGAGGCGGTGTTCGAGGTGTTCCGGCAGACCACACCCGTGGTCGAGGCGCTGTCGATCGACGAGGCCTTCCTCGACGTCCGCGGCATGGGACGGGTCTCGGGAACGCCCTCCGAGATCGCCGTGCGGTTGCGGAGCGACGTCCTCGAGCGGGTCGGTCTGCCGATCTCGGTCGGCGTCGCCAGGACCAAGTTCCTCGCCAAGGTGGCGAGCGGCGTGGCGAAGCCCGACGGCATGCTCGTCGTGTCGCCCGACGGCGAGCTGACCTTCCTCCACCCGCTCCAGGTCGAGCGGCTCTGGGGCGTCGGCCGGGTGACCGCGGGCCGGCTCCACGACGCGGGGATGATGACGGTCGGCGACGTCGCCCTGTGTGCCGAGGCCACCCTGGTGTCGATTCTCGGGACGGCGACGGGCCGTCACCTCCACGCTCTCGCGCACAACCGGGACCCCCGGCCGGTGGTGGTGGGGCGCCGCCGCCGCTCGATCGGGTCGCAACGTGCCCTCGGGCGTGCGCCGATGTCGCCCGACGCCCTGGATGCCGTGGTGATGGGCCTGGTCGACAGGGTCACCCGACGGATGCGCGCCGCCGGGCGCGTGGGCCGTACCGTCGTGCTCCGGCTGCGCTTCGACGACTTCTCGCGGGCGACGCGGTCGCACACGCTGCCCGCGGCCACCGCGCACACCCAGACGATCCTCGCCACCGTGCGGTCCCTCCTCACCGCGGCGATGCCGATGATCGAGCACCAGGGCCTCACCCTGGTCGGGCTGGCGGTGAGCAATCTCGACGGGGACGATGCCGTCCAGCTTGCGCTCCAGCTCGATCGCCAGAGTGGTGGCGCCCTCGATTTGGCGCTCGACACCGTGCGTGACCGGTTCGGATCGACCGCGGTCACCCGCGCCTCGCTGCTCGGACGCGACCCGGGCCTGTCGATGCCCCTGCTCCCCGACTGAGGAGCCGCGCGTCGACGCCGGAGGGCGGAGGGCTCCTGGTGTCGACCATGACGTAGATCAGCAGGCCGGGCTGCGGTGACGGTGGCCGGCCGGTCACCCACGAGCCGCTCACCTCGCCGGTGCTGTCGTCGGTCGGAGCGCGATCCCGGCTGATCGAGCGCTGGGCCGGTCCGCCCGACGCTCCGCAAGATTCGCCGCGACTCCCTCGTCACCCCGGTGGCCGGAGTTCCCCTTCCGGCCCTTCGCCGAGAGCGAGGTGGGGCGCGGTCCGAGCAGCCTGCAGGAGGAGGTCGACCACGTCCTGGGCACGCCGGCCGCCGCCCTCCCCGACTCGAACGGCGTCCTCGCCAACCCCTCCTCGGTGTGGCACCTGTTCCACGTCCATCCGATCGGCGACCTCTCGTCGGTGTGCACGCTGACGGTCGGCTGCGTGTGGGTGCCTGCCATCGCGGCCACCGACGCGGCCGCCGCGATCCTCGCGCAGCCGGCGCAGGTGAGCGCATCCGCGGACGGCGCGTCCCCGGTCGGCGGGGGTGCGGCCGTGCAGGTCACCCATTCGCGACCGGTGCCCCCGCAGATTCCGTCACCGGTCGACATGGCCGCCGGGTTGGGATCGGCGGTGACCACGGCGACGTCGGCGGCGGACGCGCTGCAGACGCAGGCGCTCGCGGCGGGGGGCCAGGTGCCCGTCGCCGCCGGCCTCATCCTGGGGGTGAGGTCCGGCAACCTCGGTCTGCCCACGGTGCAGCCCGGACAGCCGATCCTCGGCCACGGCGGCCTGCGGTCTTGAGATTCGACAGGATCGCGGGCCGCCCGTCTGGAGGTGGCCGTCCGGGTTCGCCGGACGGCCACCTCATGTAGGTCGCGGTGCCGGGCGAGTGGGCTCGCCGCGTGGGGGACGGCGCCCGGCACTCACCCGTACGAGCCCGGTTACAGGCCCGGCGTCAGGCCGAGATATCGGAGGATCGCCGCGGTCTCCGCCAGATCGGCCGCTCTCTGAACGGCTCCGGTGCGGGAGCCATCGGTGATCCCCTCGACACGGCACGCCATGGTCGTCTCGTGCCACCGCCGGCACAGCGGGCAGGTCCGGCTCGTCGCCATCTCGATGTCCTCGCACTTCCGTGTCCGTCCCATACCGATGCATACGCGGTCGGTTACCGGGCGGTGCATTGCCGGCGGTGCGGGCTCACACGGCGTGGGTGACGTTCCCGGTCAGCCCCCCGAGGCGGCGGCTCGCTCCCGCGATGCCAGGGGCTGCCGTGCCCGGGCCGCCGCCGCCTGGGTCAGCAGGCCGAACGTGGCGCCGATCACGAGCCAGAGCAGGACCTGCACCCCGACCGACCGGAGCCGGAAGTCCCAGAGCAGGTCCGGGGGGACACGGAGGGTGTCGGTGTCGGCGGGCAGTGCCACGAACTCGGCGACGAGCGTGGCGGTGAGCATGAGGGCGGCGGCGATCTGTCGCACCGCGACGTCGGCGCCGCGCTCGCGGAGGTGGAGGGCGAGCCGCCACGCCGCCCACACCCCGAGGCACCCGATCGCGATGGCGAGGAGGTAGGCGTAGGTCCGGCGATCGGTGGTCGCCGGGTCGCCCACCCCGGGCGGGTTGGCGGGAAAGCGGAGGAACGGGAGCAGATAGACGCCGGTGCACATCGCCGCGGCGAGCCCGACCGAGCGCTGCCATGGCGACCGCGGCGCGGCGCGCCGTCCGACCACCAGGTACGCGACCGCGAGGAACCCCCCGGCACCCAGGCCGAAGAGGGTCGTGGCGAGGATCAGCCCGAGATGCTGGGTCTGGCGGGAGAAGACGTCGGGAGGCGGTGGGGGGACGTCCCTGACCGCCGCGGCGACGTCTCCGTGGTGCTGGATGATGGCGGTCTGCAGGGCGTGCTGGCGCTCAAGGGCGACGCGCTGGGATTCCAGGCCGACCGCCCGATCGATCACCGGCTCGACGAACAGGAACGCGGCGACGCCGACGATGAACCCCGCGATCAGGCCCGCGACCACCCCGCGAAGGAGGTAGGCGCGGACGCTCATCAGTGACAGGGGACGCCGAGCAGGTGGCGGCCGTCGTGCATGAGCTCGTGCAGGTAGTTCGCGGAGCGCGAGGCGGCGCCGAGCAGCGGCTGGAGCAGCGCTCCCTGGTCGTAGCCCACCGCGTACACGGCGAGGACGAGGAGCGCCATCAACGGCCAGGCCCATCGGGGAATCCCGGGAACGGCGGACGCGGCGGTCGTCGGGGGATTCACCATCGCCATGGCAGCCTCCTCGGGGTCTCCGCCCCGTGATCGAAGAGGTCCGCCGGCGTCAGTATCCTGGCTCCCGGATCCACGCTTCTCCCGGCCTTCCAGCCCGTCGGGCCGTGACCACGAATGGGAGAGGCTCCCCGGCTACAGTGGCGGGACCGCGCCGGATTTCAACCGACTTCCTGCCCACCGGCGGTGTCCACCAGAGGGTAGCACGAGCGCGCAGGACCGACCGCCGGGCCGTACGCGTCGTCTGCGCCCGCGGTGATCACCGGGTGGGTGCGCCGACCTGTAGGGAACGGTGGCACCGTCGCCTGCTGACGGCTGCCCACGCCGGCCCATCCACCGATGCGCGTCTGTGTGCCTCCAGCGTGCGCACAGCCGTCCGGCGGGCAGATCACGCGAGCTGGTGGTCGGCGGCTCCGCTATGCGCCGGTGTCCTTGCGCGTGAACCGCAGCGCGCCCAGGCTCAATGCCAGCACGGTGACCGCGAGCACGCCCACGACCGAGGCCGGCGCCAGGCCGTGCAGCAGGGGAGTGCCGTAGTAGCAGAGCGCCGACAGCCGGAGCGTCGCGCCGGGCAACGTGAGCTCCGGGCCGATGTAGCTGATGAAGAACCAGATCAGCAGCAGGAGGCTCAGCAGCCCGGTGTCGGCCGCGGTGCGCAGCCAGCCCGACGACAGGTAGCCGAGGGCGGCGATCAGCAGCCCCAGCGGGATCATCCCCAGGGTCGCCGCCGCCAGGTGGCCGTGGCGAGTGCGGCGAAGCGACCCAGGATCACCGACAGGCGCGATCGAGGTGTGGCGAGCACCAGCTCGAGGCGGCCGTTCTGCTCGTCGAAGACCAGGGCGTCGCCGAGGCCGAACTCGCCGCCGAACCTCCCGCCGCCGGCGAAGGCGAGCACCCCGATCAGCAGCCCCATGCCCGGCAGCGCCGTCCAGATCGCCGCCAGCTTCTCGAGGGCTCGTCGAGGATGAGCAGGCGCGGGCGGTGCATGAATGCCTGGACGAGCACCACCTTGCGCCTGTCGCCGGTGGAGTACTGGCGGAACTTCCTGCCGGTGTCGAGGTCGAGCCGCTCGACCGGCGCGCAGCAGGGCCATGAGGACCCGGATGGTGGTCGTCTTGCCGGCGCCGTTGGGGCCGAGGAAGCCGAAGACCTCGCCCTCCTCGACCTGGGGGGAGACGCCGTCGATGCCGCGTCCTCGTCGACGCCCTGCGCGATAACCGTGGACAGGAGCGGCTGCAGGCGGCTCCCGGCCCACGGCTTCGAGGAGCGCCTGCTTCGAGTCGAAGCAGTGGTAGAGGGCTCCCCGGTCCATGTATAGCCACAGGGTTCCCGCAGGTGCTGGACCCACAGACCGTTTGCCCTGAGAATGCATGGTTGTTCGACAATTGATCCTGCATCTGCAATACTCGTCACACATGCCGACGTATGGGATGGGACAGGCCGCTGAGCTGCTCGGGGTCAGCCCCGACACGGTGCGACGCTGGACCGACGCGGGCCGGCTGCCGACGCTCCGCACCCGGGGTGGTCACCGCCGCATCAACGGCGCGGCGCTCGCCGACTTCGCGGCCTCCCAGGCGGCCGGTCACCTGCCCTCCGCCATCGTCTCGGAGTCCGCGCGCAACCGCTTCACCGGTCTGGTGACCCGGGTGGTCCGCGACACCGTCATGGCCCAGGTCGAGATCCAGGCCGGCCCCTTCCGGGTGGTGTCCCTGCTGAGCCGGGAGGCTGCGGACGAGCTGGGCCTCGCTCCCGGCGTTCTCGCCGTCGCCTCGGTGAAGGCGACCAACGTCGTCGTGGAGCTGCCCGCCCAGCGCGAGACCGAGCGGAGCGGGCAGGAGAGGTGAGGGGGGAGGTTCCATGGTCAAGGCTGTCCGGCTCCTGGGCGCCGTCGGCGGCGCCGCACCGGTCGCGGGATGTGGCGGTTCGACCGCCGGATCGGCAGCCCCCTCGCCGTCCGCGAGCGCCTCGAAGCTCACCGGTCCGCTCACCGTCCTCGCCGCGGCATCGCTGACCGAGGGCGTTCAATGACACCAGGAGGACGCTGGAGGCGAGGAGCCCGGGGCTGGCGATCACCTCCAGCTTCGCCGGGTCCCAGCAGCTGGTCTCGCAGATCCAGAACGGCGCTCCCGCGGACGTGGTCGCCACCGCCGACCAGGCCAGCATGGGCACGCTGTCGACGGCGGGCCTCGTCGACACCCCCACCGTCTTCGCCCACAACAGGCTGGAGATCGCCGTCGCCCCCGGCAACCCCAAGGGGGTCAAGGGGCTTGCCGACCTCGCCGGTCACGATCTCGTCGTGGTGCTTGCGGACCCGTCGGTGCCGGCCGGGAAGTTCGCGACGCAGGCGCTGCAGAAGGCCGGCGTCACCGTCACCCCGAAATCGCTGGAGCTCGACCCCGCGGCGGCGAGAGCGTTCCAGGAGCACCTCCTGTTCCCCCACCTCAGCGCCCTCGAGAAACGTCGCCTTCGGGGCTGCGTTCGCGGGGGGAGGGGCGCCGGCGGGCGCGGGAGAGGGCGGCGGCCTGGCTGGAGCGCGTCGGCCTGTCGGACCACGCCGCGAGGAGGCCACGCGCCCTCTCGGGCGGCCAGGCCCAGCGGGTGGCGGTGGCGCGAGCGCTGGTCACCGAGCCCCGCGTCCTGCTCCTCGACGAGCCGCTGGCCGCAGTCGGCGCGACCGCGCGGGTGGAGCTTCGACGGGCACTCCGGGCCCAGCTTTCCGCCTACAGGGAGTGCGGCTCCTCGTCACCCACGACCCGCTCGAGGCGATGGCGCTGGCCGACCGTCTCGTGGTCATCGAGTCGGGGCGCCTGGTCCAGGAGAGGCCGATCGCCGAGGTGACGGCGCGGCCACGGTCGGCATGGGTCGCCGCCATGGTCGGTCTGAACCTGTTCCTCCGTCGACCAGCGCACGCAACGTCTGGTGCGCGTCTCCGGGCCCATCCCGATCGTCGCCGAGGTCACCCCGGCCGCGGTCGCCGATCTGGGGCTCGCCACCGGCGGCGAGGTCTGGGTGTCGGTGAAGGCGACGGAGGTCTCCGTCCACCCCGCATGAGTATCGTGTCGGGATCCCAACCTGGAAGGAGGTCGCGACGATGACCGAGACCGACACCCGTAGCGCCCTTCACCGCGACGCGCTCTTCGTCGACGGCGCCTGGGTGCCGTCCGGCGGGACCGGACGCCTCGAGGTGCTCGGAGCCGCCACCGAGGAGGTGATCGGGAGCGTCCCCGAGGGCACGGTGGCCGACGCCGAGCGGGCTGTGGACGCCGCCGCCCGTGCCTTCCCGGCATGGTCGGCGACGCCGCCGGCGGACCGCGCCGCGCTGCTGCGCCGCCTCCAGGCGGGGCTGGCGGCTCGCGGAGACGAGCTGGCCCGGCTCATCGCCACCGAGGTGGGCATGCCGCTGCGCATGTCGACCATGATCCAGGCGGGGCTGCCGGCGATGGTCGCCGGCCTGTACGCGCAGCTGCTCGAGGACTTCGCGTTCGAGGAGCGCGTCGGCAACTCGCTGGTGGTGCGCGAGCCGGTGGGTGTGGTGGCCGCGATCACTCCGTGGAACTACCCGCTCCACCAGACCGTCGCCAAGCTCGCCCCGGCGCTCGCCGCCGGCTGCACCATGGTCCACAAGCCCAGCGAGGTGGCGCCGCTGAGCGCCTTCGTGCTCGCCGAGGTGCTCGAGGAGATCGGCCTCCCGCCCGGCGTCTACAACCTGGTGACCGGCACCGGGCCGGTGGTCGGCGAGGCGCTCGCCGCCCATCCGCTTGTCGACATGGTCTCGTTCACCGGGTCGACCCGTGCGGGCCGGCGCGTCGCCGAGCTGGCCGCGCAGTCGGTGAAGCGGGTCGCCCTGGAGCTCGGCGGCAAGTCGGCGAACGTGCTTCTCGACGACGCGGACCTGGCCCGCGCAGTCGGCAGCGGTGTCGGCAACGCCTTCCTCAACAGCGGGCAGACCTGCACCGCCCTCACCCGCCTGGTGGTGCCCCGCGCCCGCCAGGAGGAGGTCGTGGCCCTGGCGGTGAAGGCGGCCGAGCGCCTGCCCCTCGGCGACCCGCTGAGCGACGACGCCCGGCTGGGCCCCCTGGCCTCCGCCGCGCAGCGCGAGCGGGTGCGCGGATACATCGAGCGCGGGGTCGCCGAGGGGGCACGGATGGTGACCGGCGGCGCCTACGCGCCCGACGGGCTGCCGCGCGGCTACTACGTGCGGCCGACGATCTTCGCCGACGTCACGCCGGAGATGACGATCGCCCAGGAGGAGATCTTCGGGCCGGTGCTGGCGATCATGCCCTACGACGACGAGGAGGATGCGCTGCGCATCGCCAACGGCACCCTCTACGGGCTCGCCGGCGCGGTGTGGTCGGCCGACGAGGACCGCGCCCGCGCCTTCGCCCGGCGCATGCGCACCGGCCAGGTCGAGGTCAACGGCGGCAGCTTCAACCCGCTCGCCCCCTTCGGCGGCTACAAGCAGTCGGGTCTGGGACGGGAGCTGGGCCGGTGGGGCCTCGAGGAGTTCCTGGAGACCAAGTCCATGCAGCTGCGCGCCCTCTAGAGGGCGTGACCGGGCGATCGCCCCGGCGGCCGGCCCCAGGCCCCTGCACTGCGGTGAGCCAGTGAGCGTGGGGGTACAGCGGGGTCGCTCATGACCATCCCGCTCTCGATCCTCGACCTGGCATTCATCCCGCCGGGAGGCACGGCCGGCGAGAGCCTCTCCGCGAGCGTGGCCATGGCCCAGGGTGCCGAGCGAGTTCGGCTACCGGCGCGTCTGGTACGCGGAGCACCACCACATCGCGACGATCGCATCGTCCGCCACCAGTGTGCTGATCGCGCACGTCGCGGCGCACACCCGGGACATCCGCCTCGGGGACACCACCGCCGCGGCCCAGGAGCGGTTCCGCGCCTGCGCTCGCTGGAGCTCCTTGCCGAGTGCGTCCCGCAGGTCTCGGCGGCGTGATCAGGAGGCCGAACGCGAGGCCGCGCTCGAGCCTCTCCTGAACTGGTCGAACGACATCTGCCAGTCGCCCTCGCCGTCCTCCCCGGTCGCCGGCCGGGTGGATCCGCGCACCACCACGATGTCGCCCGGACGGCTGAAGTTGAAGAATGTCATGGCGTGCTCGGGGCTGAGGTTGACGCATCCGTGAGAGACGTTGGTCACGCCCTGCGCCGCGAGCGACCACGGTGCTCCGTGCACGTAGTATCCGTCGGTCGAGATCGCGGTGTTCCAGTACACGTGCTCGTAGTACCCGTCCCAGGCGTCGCGGGCGATGCCGATGGAGGTCGAGTCCATGAGCACATCCTGGTTCTTGTACCGGACGTACAGCGTTCCGTTGATGGTCTGGAGGTCGGGACGGCCGGCGCTGAGCGGCCAGGTGTCGACCAGGCGGTCGCCGTCGAAGACCCGCATCCGGTGGGTCACGGTGTCGACGATCGACAGATGCCGGGGCCCGATCGTGAAGGTCCTCCACCATCTGTCGCGTCCGACCACCCCGCCGCCGGCGGGAACGCCGTCGAGGTCGGCCGTCACGGCGACCTGTGTCCCGGGGGACCAGTACACCGCCGGACGCCAGTGCACCTCGTTGGCGGCGAACCAGTGCCACGCGCCGAGGACGGCGGGAACGGACGTCACGCGAATGTGATCGATGACCTCGAGCCGGTGCTCGGGCGCCACGTCCGCGCTGAACCGGAGGATGATCGGCATTCCCACGCCGACGGTGTCCCCGTCCTGGGGACGCATCGACGTGTCCAGGGTGCCCACCAAAGGAGCGGTCGCACCACCGGTGCCCGGCAGGCCGCGACCGTGTCCACCGCCGGCGGCCTGGTCTCCGCACGAGACCAGTGCGACGCTGACGGTGACGAGGAGCAGCAGGGCGCGGCGATCGGGGAATGGGGAAGGCGTCATCGGAGGTCCCCGGAGTCGTGTCGTTCGTCCGCGAGTGTACAGAAGGCAGCCGGGCGCCTTCCGTACGCGAATCGTCACCCGCCGCCTCCGGTGCCTCCGTAGGATGGGGCCGTGGCTCGTCGCACCCTGTGGATCCGCGGCGGACTGGCAGCGCTCGTCGCCGCCCTGGTCGGAGTGGTCGTCCTCGCTGCCGCCGCGCATCCCACCGCGGGACGGCCGGCGTCGCCGGCGGTCACCGCGAGCGCAGCCCCCGCGCCCAACGCCGGCGTTGCCACGATCTTCCCTCGCGCCGGCGCGGAGGACGTCGCCGACCGGCCGTGGTACCTGGTCGTCGGCGACTCGATCTCCTTCGGGCTGACCCTCGACCCGAGGCGTTTCGGGACCAACTCCTCGTGGGTGACGCAGATCCAGCCCATGCTCGGCGCGCGCGGACCGGTCGCCGACGATCTCGCCTGTCCGGGTGAGACGACGGCGAGCTACGCCTCCGCCTGTCCTCTGGTCCAGCTCGCCCGCTGGCTCAGCGGCACCTCCCAGCGTGCGGCGGCGCTCGACGCGGTGCGCGCCCACGCCGCAACGCTGCGCTTCATCGTCGTCGAGCTGGGGGCCAACGACCTGCTCAACTCCCGTCGCGACGGGACCTCGCTCACCAGCGCTCTCGCGCAGCTGCACATCCGGCTGAGCGGCATCGTGCGCGACCTCGCCGCCGGGGCGCCCGGCGTCCACGTCATCCTCGCCAACCTCTACGACCCCTACGGCCCGTCCGACGTGGCTGCCGCGCAGGCGGTCGACCAGGCGAACGCGGAGATCGCGGCGGTGGCGGCGGAGCGCGGCGCCGTCGTCGCCGACTGGCACGCGGCGATCAACGGAGGCGCGACGTCGTTCGATGCGCTCGTCGACCTCGCCCACGGCGACGTGCACCCTACCGTCGAGGGGCACCGGGCTCTCGCCACCGCGATGCTCGCGGTGCTCACGCGCGAGGGCCTGGCTCCAGTCGCCGGAGGCGCGCCTCTGGCTGTGGGCCAGGGAGGCGGTTGACGGCGACCGGTATCCGCGCCTCGACCACCGTGCCCTGTCCCGGCACGCTCATGATCGTGAGCTGACCACCGGCGAGCTGCGCGCGCTCCCTCATCGAGCGCAGCCCGAAGCGGCGAGCCCGACGCGGCGTCCAGCGGGGGAGATTCCCCACAACCTCCGCCACCTCGAAAGCCCATCCCGCGTCGGCCACCCGGACGCCGACGGCGCCACCCTCCTCCGCGAGGGAGACCTCCACCCGGCTCGCCCGACCGTGCTTGCGCACGTTGGTCAGCGCCTCCTGGGCGATGCGGTAGAGGGCGAGCGACACCTCGAGGGGCGGCTCGGCGGCGAGGCGGCCGGTCACCCGGTGCGCGATGCCGGCCTGGAGAGCCTGATCGCGCGTGGCGGCACCGATCGCCGTCGCCGGCCCCTCCTCGAGGTGGTCGGAGCGGAGCTCGAAGACGATGGAGCGGAGATCCTCGGGCTGGCCACCTGGGGAGCGTGGATCTGCGCTCGCGACGATCCCGCGGACGCGGCACGCATCTGCGGCGCCTTCCCATCGCAACGAGCGGGCGGATCCTCGTGCAGGCACCCGCGCACGGGTGGTGGCAGCTCGACTGCGCTCAGGCCTGGGGAGCGTCAGAGTGACGGCCATCGGGCGATGCGACATCCGCGGCCCAGTCAGCGAACGGAGACCGACCATGACAACCGTGCCCAACAACCTGGTGCGCACGCTGGGCGTTCTCGGCCTGGAGCTGGCCGCCGCGCTCGCCCTCGTGCTCGTCGTGGTGGCAACCACCGCACCGTCGGGCGCCTGCTGCGGCGCCGGGCTTCGCATTGTCCGAGCCGCAATCACGATTGCCGGGTTCACCCTGGCGGCGGCCACCGTGAGGGTCTCCCGGCGTGGGACGCATGGGTGGTTCGAGATCGCCTCGGTGGGCGCGGCCGCCGGACTCCTCGCCTTCCTCGCCTAGGCAATCGGCCGGCGGCGGGGGTGCTGGCCACACCCACGGGTGGTGCCAGCACTCCTGCCGTCGCATCGAGCGGACGGTAGCCTCAGGTCATGACCGTCACTGCAGATCTCAGCGCTTCGCTATGCTGCCCAGCCGTGACCCTGCGTGTGGTGCTCGCCGAGGACAGTTACCTGGTCCGCGAGGGCATCCGCAGGCTCCTCGAGCTGCAGCCCGACGTCGAGCTCGCCGCCACCTGCTCCGATCTCGACGGGCTCCTCGCGACGGCCGCCGCCGAGCGGCCGGACGTTGTGGTCACCGACATTCGCATGCCTCCGACCCACACCGACGAGGGCATCCGCGCCGCCGCGCGGTTGCGCGAGACCCTGCCCGAGGTCGGCGTCGTGGTGCTGAGCCAGTACGCCGAGCCCGAGTACGCGCTCGCCCTGCTCGAGCACGGCTCGGCGCGGCGCGCCTACCTGCTCAAGGAGCGGATCGCCGAACCCGGCCAGCTGGCCGAGGCGATCCGCACCGTCGCCCAGGGCGGCTCCGTCATCGACGCCCGGGTCGTCGAGGTGCTGGTGGCGGCGCGGGCCAGGGCGCGCAGCTCACCGCTGGCGGAGCTCACCGCCCGCGAGCAGCAGGTGCTCGCGGAGATGGCCCAGGCGAGGAACAACGCCGCCATCGCCGGTGCCCTCTTCCTCACCGAGCGCGCGGTCGAGAAGCACATCAACAACATCTTCTCGAAGCTCGACCTCACCGAGGAGCCCGACGTCAACCGCCGGGTGAAGGCGGTCCTCATCTTCCTCTCGGACCCCGGATAGGGGCGTGGGCACCCTCGGTCGTCAGCCCGACCTCGTCGACGTGCTCATCGTCGACGACCAGGCTCCCTTCCGGCGCGTCGCCCGGGCGGTGGTGGAGGCCACCCCCGGCTTCCAGGTGGTGGCCATGGCGGAGACCGGCGAGGAGGCGGTCAGCCTCGCCGGCCGGATGGAGCCGGCGCTGGTCCTCATGGACATCACCATGCCGGGGATCGACGGCATCGAGGCCGCGCGTCGCATCCTCCGAGCGCGGCCCCGCACCGGGGTGATCCTGCTGTCGACCCACGAGCTCGCCGACCTTCCCGCCGACGCCGGCTCGTGCGGCGCCATCGCCTATGTCCACAAGGAGGAGTTCGGCTCGCCGCTGCTCCGTCAGCTCTGGGCCGAGCACGTGGGATGAGCATGGCGTCCAAGGGGACGACGGTCCTGGAGGCGAGGGGGCTGCGCAAGACCTTCCATGCCGATGGGGTCATCGTCCGAGCCGTGCGCGGCGTCGACCTGAGTGTGGACCGCGGCGAGTTCGTGGCCGTGATGGGACCTCGGGCAGCGGAAAGTCGACGCTGATCAATCTGCTGGCCGGCCTCGACACGCCGACGAGCGGCGAGCTGACCGTCGCCGGTGAGGCCCTGCATCACCGCGACGAGGACGGCCTGGCCCGCATCCGTCGCCGGCACATCGGCGTCGTCTTCCAGTTCTTCAACCTGCTCGAGAGCATGACCGCGCTGGAGAACGTCATGCTCCCCGCGGTGGTCGCCGGCATGGGGCGGCAGCGCGCCCAGGCGCGGGCGCACGAGCTGCTCGACCTGCTGGGGCTGGCCGGCAAGGCCGCGGCGATGCCCGGGCCGCTCTCCGGCGGTCAGCGACAGCGTCTGGCCATCGCTCGCGCACTCGCCAACCAACCCACCGTGCTGCTCGCCGACGAGCCCACCGGCTCGCTCGACAGTGCGGGCAGCCGCGAGGTGGTGGAGCTCTTCCGCCGTCTCCACCGCGCCGGGCAGACGGTGGTGGTGGCGACCCACGAGATGCACGTCGCCACCGCCGCGGAGCGGATCCTGCTCATGCGCGACGGGCGCCTGGTCGACGGTTCCGTGGAGCGCCGGAGCGCAACCGGGACGTCATGAGCGCGGTGTGGATGCTGATCCGGGCCGAGCTGCGCCGCCGCTGGCGCACCTGGGCAGGCCTGTCGCTCACCGTCGGGATGCTCGGCGGTGCGGTCATGGCCCTCGTGGCGGACGCCCACCGCACCGACAGCGTCTACGGCCGCTTCCTCGCCCGGCAGCAGGCGGCCGACCTCATCCTCGAGTCGGTGGGGCCCGGAGGGCCACTCGCCCCCAGCAATCGGAGCCTCATGCTCCAGGCGGCGCGCCTCCCGCAGGTGAGCGAGGCCGGCCTCAGCGACTACGTCGCGATGGTCGGCACGACCGACGCCGGCGTGCCACTGAGCCTGGGCGACTGGTCGCCCCTGGCGGTGGAGGACGGGCGGGCGGGCAGCAGCATCAGCCGGCTGCGGATCCTCGCCGGGCGCGGCTTCGACCCCACCCGCGCCGACGAGGCGGTGGTGGGCTCGCTGCTCGCCGAGCGGGCCGGTCTCCACCCCGGGAGCGTGGTGAGGGCACGCCTGCTGAGCCAGAGCGACATCGACGCCGCCCGTCGCGGTGGGGTCGATCCCGGCCGCCCCGGCGACGGGCCCCAGGTGACGCTGCACGTGGTCGGCGTCGAGATCTCTCCCACCCCGGGAGAGCTGCCGCCCATCCCCCTGCGCACCACGCCACCCATCTACCTCACCCCCGCCTTCTGGCAGCAGCATCACGGCGAGTACCCGGCCGGGGACACGCTGGCGGTGCGGCTGCGCCACGGCGCCGCCGACATCGAGGCGTACACGACCGAGGTCGAGCGGCTCGGCGGCGGCCAGGCCTACTTCACCAGCATCCCCGCGCAGCGGGCGAACGTGGAGCGCTCCCTCCATCTCGAGGCCCTCGCCGTGGCCGTGCTCGCCGCCGTCGCCGGGCTCTCGATGCTCGCCGTCCTCGGCCAGACGCTGGCCCGCCAGACCCACCTCGAGTCCGCGGCCACCCCCGCTCTCCGTGCCCTCGGCGTTCTCCCGCGTCAACTCCTCGCCGTCCACCTCGTGCGCGCCTGCGCCGTGGCCCTGCCGGGTGTCCTGGTGGCGGTGGCGGTGGCAATCCTGCTCTCGCCGCTGACTCCGGTGGGGAGCGCGCGGCTGGCGGAGCCCGACCCCGGGCTTGCCGTCGACGGACCGGTGCTGGCGGGCACGGCCGCGGTGATGGCGCTGCTCATCCTGGTCCTCGCCGCGCCGTCGGCGTGGCGGGCCTCGCGTCCGCCGGCCGTCGACGTCGCGGACGGAGATCGCGCCGGTCGCGGCGCACCCTGGAGTGCCCGTCTCGCCTACGCCGCCGCACTGCCTCCGCCGGCCATCGCGGGGATCCGCTTCGCCGTCCCGCAGGGGGTCAGGCAGCAGGCCCTGGCGGTGCGTGCCGCAGTCGCGGCGTGCGCGATGTCGGTGGCCACCGTGGCCGGCGTCCTCGTGGTCACCGTCAGCCTGGCGCACCTCCTCGACACGCCGAGGCTGTACGGGTGGAACTGGGACGTGGCGCTGTCCCCCTACGACAGCGAACCGCCGCTGCCCGCGCTGGCGCGCCTCCCCGCGGTCGCGGCGGTCGCCACCGAGACCAACCGCGAAGCCGCCGTCGACGGCGTGCGGATGCAGGTGCTGGCGGTCGGCGCGGCCCAGGGTGAGGTGCGCCCCGCGCTCACCGGCGGCCGGCCACCGGGTCACGCCGACGAGATCATGCTCGGCGCCCGGACCCTGGCCGCGGTGGCCGTCGGACGCTCGGTCAGCGCGCGCATCGGCGATCGCGAGGTGCGCCTGCGGGTGGTGGGCCGGGGGGTGCTCCCCGCCATCGGCGACTCCGCCCACAACGGCGAGGGCGCGTGGGTCACCCTCGACGCTCTTCGCCGCCTGGTCCCCGACGCGGAGGCGGACGCCTACCTCATCCGCTTCCGCTCCGGCGTCGACCCGGCCGCAGGGAGCGCGGCGCTCACCCGGGTGTTCGGTGCGGGAAGCGTCTACGCGGCGCAGACGCCCACCGACCTCAGCGGTTTCGCCAGCGTCACCGGTGTGCCGCTGGCGGTTGCCGGGCTGCTCATCGCGGCGGGCGCCGCCACCCTTGGTCCACACCCTCGTGACCTCGGTGCGGCGCCGCCGACGCGACCTCGCCATCCTCAAGATCGTCGGTTTCACCCGCCGGCAGGTCTTCGCCGCCGTCGCCTGGCAGGCGACCGCCATCGCCGCGATGGCGCTGGGCCTCGGCATCCCCGTGGGTGTCGCCGTGGGCCGGTGGGGGTGGAGCGTCGTCGCCACCGGGCTCGGCACCGTCGGCGAGCCGGTGATCCCCGCGGGCGCGATCCTGCTCATGATCCCGGTGGCGCTCGGCATCGCCAACCTCGCCGCCGCCGTGCCCGCCCGGCTTGCCGCGCGCACCCCGGCGGCGCTGGTGCTCCGGACCGAGTGAGCCCAGTGGTCGCCCACCTGCCTGCGACACTGGTCGCACTCGCCTGGTTGGCAGCGGGCGCGACCCTGCTCCGCAGCGGTGTCGATCGGCGCCTCGGCCGGCTCATCGTCGGGCTCGTTCTGCTTCCCGCCGCGGCGCTGCTCGACGGCGGCGGCGGTCCGCTGACGGCGCTGCACGGCCTCGCGCTGGCGCTGCTGCCCGCCGCCGGCCTGCACCTGCTCGCCGCGCTCCCCGACGGCCGACTGATCACGCCGGCACGGCGGGCGGCGATCGTCGCGGGCTATGCCGGCGGGCTGGCTCTCGGTGCCGTGGCGGCGGTGCGCGGGGTGTCCCCGCCCGCGTGGGTGGTTGCCGCGGAGGGACTGATCGCGGCCGGCGCCGGCTGCGCCATGCTGGTGACGCGCTACCCGACCGCGGGCGGCCGCGACCGGGCCCGGTTGCAGTGGGTGCTGTGGGGCCTGGTGGTGGCGGCGGGCCTGATCGCGCTGTCGGCGGTGGCGCTCGTCCTCGTCGACCAGCCTCGGGACGAGGCGGCGGTGATCACCGCGGCGACCGTCATCGTGCCGCTCTCGCTCGCCCTCAGCACGGCGAGCCGGGTGGTCGCCGTCGACCGCCTGCTGGTCGGCACGCTCGTCGTGATCGGCGTCGGGGGCATGCTCGTCCTCGTCGACGCCGGCGCCGTCGTCCTGCTCGGACGCACACCGACGAGCGACGAGAGCGCACTGCTGGCGCTCTCGATGGCCGCCGCCGGCCTGGCGCTGGTGCTCCAGCGCCCCGTCGCACGCCGGGTGGTGCGTGCCGCGAGGCGGCTCGTCGACGGAGGACGGCGCCCTCCGGAGACCATCCTCCGCGACTTCGCCGGCCAGATGAGCCGCACCGTTCCCCTGGACGAGACGCTCCTGGAGATGGCGGAGACTCTCCACGACGGGCTGTCCCTTCGCGGCGTCGAGGTGTGGACCGGGTCCGACGAGATGCTCGAGCGCTCGGTGCGCGTCCCCGAGCGGGAGCCGGCCCGGATGCCGGTTCCTCCCGAGACACGGCCGGTCATCACCCGTGCCGGGGTGTGCGGCCCGGTGTGGGCCAGGCTGTGGCTGCCGCAGCTCGGCACCCCCTGCGACGCCGACAACGACATGCGCGTCGCCCCCATCGCCCACATGGGAGAGCTGCTGGGACTGCTGGTGGTGTGGCGGGCGACCGGCGAACCGTTCTCCGGACGCGAGGCGACGCTGCTGGCAGGGCTGGCACGGCAGCTCGGCCTGGCGCTGCACACCCTGCAGCTCGACTCGGCGCTGCAGACCTCATTGCGGGAGCTCGCCCGGCAGGCCGAGGAGCTGCAGGCATCCCGGGCGCGGATCGTCAGGGTGGCCGATGCCGAGCGGAGGCGGATTGAGCGCGACCTGCACGACGGCGCGCAGCAGCATCTGGTGGCGCTCGCGGTGAAGATCGGGCTGGCACGTGAGCTCGCCCAGCGCGACCCGGCGGAGGCCCTTCCCCTCCTCGCCGAGCTGGGTGTCGACGCGCGCGAGGCGGTCAACGAGCTGCGCCGCCTCGCTCACGGCATCTACCCGCCGCTGCTGCTCGATCGCGGCCTGGGCGAGGCCATCTCCGCCGCCGCGACCCGGTCGCCGCAGGCCGTCGAGGTGCGCGCCGGAGGCGTGCGGCGGCAGACGCAGGAGGTGGAGGCGGCGGTCTACTTCTGCTGTCTCGAGGCGCTGCAGAACGCCGCCAAGCATGCCGGACCGCACGCCCGCGTCCGCGTCTGCATCGAGGACGTGGACGCGGCGCTCACCTTCAGCGTGGAGGACGACGGCGAGGGATTCGACGTCGACGCGCGCCCGCGCGGTGGCGGGTTCACCAACATGAGCGATCGCCTCGGCGCGGTGGGCGGCCAGCTCACGGTCACCTCGACGCCCGGTGAGGGCACGCGGGTCAGCGGACGCGTCCCCGCGGGCTCGACGACGACGGCATGACCTTCGGGGCGGCGTGGGGTGCTACCACCACCGCACTTCACCGGGTGGCCCCATCGGCGCTGACGCGATCGGGCCGCAGCATCTGAGGCGGCGATGAGCCTGGGTCGGGACCACCGGCCAGCGAGAGTCGCAACGCCGTTCGAGGTCGCTCCCATGAAGCCGCCCGCCCTGTCACCCCGTGTCACCACCGCGCTCGCCGCCGGTGCCGCCGGCCTCCTGGCCACCACCATGGTGGCCTGCGGACCCGGCAGTCCCGCCCCCGGCAGCGCGCGTGCGTCGGTGAGCACCCCCACTCCGAGGACGACGGTGGAGACGGCGACGGGCTCCACCACGACGCCGGCGCCGGCGATCACCCCGCCGGTGCCGACGCACGCTCCCGCCACCCATGCGACCCCGCCGCCCGCCCCGTCCGACCACGCGCCCGGCTGCACCGTCGCCGACCTGACCATCACCACCACCACCGACCGCACCAGCTATCCCCAGGGCCAGGTGATCCAGATCACCACAGCGGTGCGCAACGCCTCGGGTCACAGGTGCGTATTCGCCAGCCCCGGCGACTTCTCGGTCGTCGACCCGGGTGGCCGGCAGGTCTTCGTCGCCCACCTCGCCGTCGACTGCCCGCCGGCGGGCTGCGCCGCGCTGGCACCCAACCAGACGATCACCTACCCGCTGCAGTGGAACCAGCGGCAGGGAGGTCCGGACGGTCCCCAGGCGGCCGCCGGCAGCTACCGCGCCCAGGTGGCGTTCTCCGGGTATCCAGCCTCCCAGTCCCCGGCATTCCGCGTCGGCTGAGCCGCCGGCAGCTTCCTCCCCATCGCCAGGAGGCGGGATCGCAGACGCGATCCCGCCTCTCTTCGCGTGTCCGGGCACCCTCGGGTGCAGTGGTGGCAGCCCCCCCGAGCTCACCGGTTGACACCCTCGAAGGCCGCCCCGGCCGTGGGGCAGCGTGGTGCGCATGCCGGCGAGGTGGCCCTGCGGCTGCTCGGCACCAACCTGTCCGCCGGGCACGGCGACGCCAGCTCCAACGATCGGGCAGCGCTCCTCGCAGTTCCCGCCAATCCCGTCCTCAATCTGCTGATCGCCGACTGGATGACGGAGACCCGTCACGCGGAGGCCGTCGCCATGCTCGTCGCCATCCGTGAGCCCTGCGCGGCGCCGCCGGCCCTTGTGGGGAGCCGTCTCCGCTGAATTTGACAATTTCGTAATCAGAGTGCACGATCCACTGGCCGGCGGACCCCGCGCCGCCGTCATGCCGCGGACAGCGTCGCCGGCGCGCACAGACCGTCCACCCGAGGAGCCATGAAGGCAGCCGCCGGTCACGGGCTCGGGCAACCGCGCGTGGTCGGGGAACGTTTCATCCCGTCGACGCAGGCATCGGCGGTCCGCGGAACGACAGGTCAGCCAGCTGTCGTCGCCAACAAGCTGACCAAGCGTTTCGGTGAGCGGACCGCCTTCTCCGAGGTGTCCTTCGAAGTCGCCTACGGCGAGGTGTTCGGCTTCCTCGGTCCGAACGGCGCCGGGAAGACGACGACCGTCCGCACCCTGGGCACGTTGATCGCGCCGACCTCCGGCTCGGCAACGGTGGCGGGAATCCCGCTCAGCCCTGAGAACGGAGTGGAGATCCGTGAGCGGATCTCGATCATGCCCGAGGCGCCCGGGCTCTACCTGCGCCTGACCGTGACCGAGAACCTGGACTTCTTCGCCGGTCTGTACGGTCTGCACCAGGCCGGGAGACGGATCAGGGACGCCCTCGAGGCCGTCAACCTCGCCGATCGGGCGGCTGATCTCTGCGGAGGCCTGTCCAAAGGGCTGCGCCAGCGGGTGGGACTGGCACGAGCGCTGCTGAGTGACCCGGCGATCATGTTCCTCGACGAACCGACGTCCGGTCTCGACCCGGTGGCCGCACTCGAGGTGCACGACCTGATCAACGGGCTTCGGCAGAGGGGAGTGACGATCTTCCTCACCACCCACCGGCTCGACGAGGCCGAACGGCTGTGCGACCGGGTCGCCATCATGAACACGACACTCAGAACCGTCGGTCGGCCTGAGGACCTGCGAGACCAGCTCTTCAAGAAGGCGCTCGTCGTCACGACCGTCGCGCCCCTGAGCGACCCCGACCAGGTCTTCACCGGAATCCCAGGCGTCGACGGCTGGCGCTCCGAGGACGCCGGCGCCTACGCGCTCTCCGTGTCCGATCCGGCGATCGCCGCGCCCGCCGTGACCCGCGCCCTGGTCGCCGCCGGCGCCGACGTGCTGTCGATCACCGAGTCACGCCACTCCCTGGAGGACGTCTACCTCAGGCTGATCGAAGAGGATCCCGAGGCGCTCCGGCCATGAGGATGAACACCGGCCGCATCGTCGCAGTGGTCCGCAAGGAGTTCCGCGAGTACCGTCGTACCCCTTCGGTCATCGGGACCATGTTGGTGCTCCCGCTCGTCTTCCTCATCGAGCCCATCTTCATCATCCTCAAGCTCGGCTCGTCGATCCCGGCCGGCACGGTGCAGAAATCGGTGTCAGCCACCTTTCTTCTCCTTCTGATCGCGCCCGCCCTGATCCCCGCCGTCATCGCCGCATCCACGGTGGTCGGGGAGCGGGAGCAGGGAACCCTCGAGCCGCTGCTGACCACCCCGTTGCGCCGGGAGGAGCTCCTGCTGGGCAAGGCGCTGGCCGCGATCGTTCCCTCGGTGGGCATCGCCTACGTCGTCTTCGCCGTCATCGAGGTCAGCGCCCGGCTCCTCGCCCACAACGCGGCGGTCGCTCCGGCCCTGTGGCAGGGCCCCCATGTGCTCGCCGAGATCCTCTTCGCGCCTCTCCTCGCCGGATGGTCGATCTGGGTCGGCATCGGCATCTCGGCGCGGTCGAGCGACGTCCGGGTCGCCCAGCAGCTGGGCACGCTGGCCAGCCTCCCTCCGCTTGGGGTCGTGGCCCTGATGTCCTTCAACGTGTTCACGCCGAGCGTCGCCCTCGCGGTGATGTTCGCAGTGGTCCTCCTGGCCGCCGACGTCGTCCTCTGGCGCATCGTCTCGGCGATGTTCGATCGCGAACGCCTGATCACCGGGGCAAAGGCCCAGCACCCGACCGGGGCAGGCTGAGCCGCAATCAGCGCGGTCCGGTCATACGCCGGTGCGGTTGGCGAAGCCGCCACGTTCCGCGGCGTACCTTGCGTCATAGATTACAGATCGGATAGAATCGGCCAGACGTCCCGCGTGACGGACCGTTCACCTGGACCCTCCAGGACGACGCCCAGGGTTCCATCCCATCGACCTCATCGAGGGCCGCCTCATGGACGACTGGCGCGTGAATGACTGGCGCTCTCCACCGATGCCTCCCCAGGACGTGAACGAGGAGCGACGCGGTACTGCTGCGGACGGTGACGAGGACCGCGCCATCCGACGTTTTCTGGCAGCCACGGAGCACGCGAGCTCAGGTGAGCTGCGGGTTCTCCGGCCGTTGGTCGTCAGCCCGATCTGGCTCCTCGCGGTCGGGGGATTCCTGTTCGCGCTGGGACTGATCTGGATGCAGCTCAACATGCTCGGAACCAACCTGCCACCCATCTGACCATGGACCTCCGAGGAGCCCACCGGCGCCGAGGCTCACGGCCTGACCGGAACTGGCCCCGGCTCAGGACTGACGCACAACGTCGTCGGCCAACCGGTCGGACTCCAGCAGTCCGCGCAACATTCGCTCCGCAACACGATCGAGGACGTCGCCCGCGGGGCCGGGGTCGACCACGTCACCGTCCACCGCCGCGTCGGGTCCAAGGACGACGTCGTCCAGGCCGTGATCGCGCGCGAGGCCGGCCGCCTGATCGGCCGCGTGACCACCGCCGTCGCGTCGCTGCCCACGCTCGAGGAGCGCGTCGCCTCGGCTTTCGCGGCGACGGTCGAGTACTTTCGCTCGAACCCACTCTTCAACCGGATCCTGGCGCTCGAGGCGGACACGGTGCTCCCCCGCCTGACGACCTTCGCTGGACCGCTGCTGGCGAGTGGTTGCGCCGCCGTTGTCCGGCTGATCCAGCAGGCCCAGCACGACGGTCTGATCTCTTCGACCACGGATGCCGAGAGCAGCGCCGAGATCATCGTGCGCATCCTGCCGCTTTAGCACTGACCCCGCGGGCCAGCCTGTCATTGCAGACCACCGCAGAGCTCAGGGCATTCGCGCGCACCCGCCTGGCACCGATCGAGATGCGCGGCAGCGGGCCGCAGCCGGGTGGCGCGGCGAGAGGATGAGAACTACCTGTGACGCGCGGTGTCTGCGATCCAGTGGACCCGCCGGGCCGCCGGAACCACCTCGAGCACCCGTGCCTCCGCCTCGTGACCGAGGTCGTGGGCATGCTCGAGAGTCGTCTCGGGGTCGAGCTCGGCCTCGACCTCCAGGACCAGCGACCGGCCCATCCAGCGTCCCCTGACGGCGGCACCCCGGACACCGTCGATGCCGATCACCGCCGCCCGGGCGGCGATCGCATGCTCGGCCTCGATCCCGTCCATGAGGTGGGTGCTGATCACCCTGGTCACCTGGACGCCGACGTTGACGATGAACAGGGTCACGGCGATGCCGGCGACCGGGTCGCCCCAGCGGTGCCCCATGGCAACGACCACCAGTCCGAGCAGGGCTCCGAGCGAGGAGATCGCGTCGAGCCAGGAGTGCTTCGCGTCCGCGAGCAGTGTCGCCGACTGGATGCGGCGGCCGACGTGCGCCTTGTAGCGGGCCACCCCCTGGTTGCCGAGGATGCCGATGACCGCGCCGGCGATGCCGATGGCGACGTGGCCGGTGGGCGCCTGGTCGACGAACTTGCGCATGCTCTCGTAGCCGGCGAACGCCGCGCTCGCCCAGATGACCAGCGCGACCCCGAGCCCGGCGAGGTCCTCAGCGCGCTCGTAGCCGTAGGGATGCGTCGCGGTCGCCGGTCGCCGGGAGATGTGGAACCCGAGCAGGACGACGAGCGACGTGGAGACATCCGAGAGGTTGTGGATCGCGTCACCGAGCAGAGCGACCGAACCGGTGAGCAGCGCCAGCGACAGCTCGACGAGGCCGGTGAGGCCCAGGCCGACGGCCGACCAGCCCACCGCGCGGTTCGCTTCGCGGCGGTGCCGGCGCTCGTCGTGGTCTGCTCGTGCCCCATTGCGAGCGGCGCCGGATGCGGCATCGGTCAACGTGTGGCTCATGCCGTCGGACCGTGGTCCGGCAGGCCCTGGGCGACGTGGTCGGCGTGGAACAGCGCCTCGCGGATGAGCTGGTGGACGTGCACGTTGTCGGCGACATAGAAGATGCGCGTCCCTTCGCGTCGGCGGCGAACAAGACGGGCCAGGCGCAGTTTGGCGAGGTGCTGAGACACCGCCGTCGGTTGGGCGCCGACCACGCGGGCGAGCTCGTTCACCGACCACTCCCCCTGGAGGAGGGACCAGAGAACCCGCAGCCGGGTTGGATCGCTGAGGAGCTGAAAGGTCTGGGCGGCGACGGCGACCTGCTCCCCGGTCGGCTGCTCCACACCCATGGGGATCTGATCACCTGCGCTCATACGCAGGTATCGTATCAAGGCGGGAGCCCTCTCCGGCCGCCAGAGGATGTCGCCGTCGCCGAACCGCTGTACTCCCTACATCATCCGCCTCCGTATGGGATCAGGGTGATGACCCGTCGGGCACCCGCTCCCGGGCGCCGGGTGGGCAGTCGGGCCCCGCATCCGCCGAGGCCGAAACCCGTTGCCACCAAAGGGGTAACGGCCTCCGATGGGCCCCCCGAGCCGACGAGGGATTCGAACCCCTGACCTGCCACGTACGACGAGACGGGGCCCTGGGGCTCTTTATGGGCTAGGGGATTTCGCCCTCGCGGGAGCCCATGGGGCGTTTCGTTCACCTCCTGCGGCGCGGACACGAGCAGGGTGCAGGTGCACGAAGGGAAGCCGCCCGGCTTGGGCGGTTGGCTTCAGGCGGATGCCTGACCGGAGGCGGCGCGTCGACCTGAGTTGACCGTTTGGTCGGGTGCCACCGACGGGGTGGCGGTGAGGGACTGCGGCGCCAGTCATCATCGGCCCGCCGTTGGAGAGTCACCGGCTCGCGCATCCTGGATTGTCACGACGATCACGCGGTCCTCAGCCTCGACGTACGCATACACGATGAGCATCCATCGCCACGGACCGAGGAGGAACCGAAAGCCCGCCCACCGGCCATGAAGCTCCGGTCCGAGCCGAGGGAATCGAGCCAGCGGGCGAAGCGTGCGGCGAACGCGCTCGCGGGTGTTCCGCGGGAGGCTCAGGACGCGGACGAGTCGATCCAGATCCTCGACCGCCGCGAGGGCGACCACGACCCTCGCCATCTCGATGGGCTACAGCTCGTCGAGAGGGATCGTCTGACCCGAATCACCCTGCTGGCGTCCGAGATGGGCCCGCTCCCAGGCGCCGGGGATCACGTCCAGCACGTCGGCGACGGAGCGGGGATCGGGGTCGGCCTCATCCAGGGCACTCGAGAGGAGCGCTCGGGCAAGGGTTCCCTCCTGCACGTGGACGCGCTCGGCCAGGCGCGTGAGCTTGGCGGCGTACTCGGCGTCCAGGGTGATGTTGAGACGGGCGCTTCTCTGCTCCACGGCTTCATGGTACACGATCCGTGCTAGCTCGTGTATATGGGCGGCTCAATCGGGAAGACTCGGGCAGCAAACCCGCCGAGAGTAGGACGCACGTCATCGGGCCGTACAGCGCGGCGTTCGCGAAGATGAACAGGGCAGGCTGGACCCTCGAGCGGCTGGTGGAATTCACGCGCGCCACGGATTGCGCATTTCGGCGAATCCGACCCCCCAGACCGGTCGAAAGCGACCCCCCAGTTCGGAGTTTCCGACCCCCCGTCGCGGCCGTCATCGGAGCGGCAGCGACGGTCAGGAATCTCCTCCCCTGAGTCTCACCTCCTCTTGATGTTCAGCCTGTCGGGACACCGTCACGGTAGCGTCCGTGGCGGGGGTCCTGGCGGTCATGGGCACCCGTTTCCGGGCCTCTCAGGCGCTCTCAGCGGCTCGCTTTCTGGCTCCGCCGCGGCCATCCGGAGCCTCTGACGCGTTCGTGGTGGTCTCGGCCTCCCGGCGGCGCAGCGACTCTCCCCGGAGCTCGATGCGATGCGCGTTCTGGGTCAGGCGGTCGAGGATGGCGTCGGCGATGGTGGGGTCGGCGAGCGCCTCGTGCCAGTGCGCCACCGACAGCTGGCTGGTGACGATGGTGGAGCGCCGCTGGCTGCGGTCCTCGATCACCTCGAGGAGGTCGGCGGCCTGCGCCACGCTGAGTGGTCGCATGGCCAAGTCATCGATGAGCATGACGTCCACCCGGGCCCAGGTGGCCATCAGCCGGGCCCAGCGACCATCGCCGTGAGCCATCGCGAGGTCGTCGAGCATGCGTGGGGCACGCAGGTAGAGCGCCGTGTGCCCGGCGCGAACGGCGGCCTGGGCGAGGGCGCACGCGGTGAAGGTCTTGCCGGCCCCGGTGGGGCCGACGATGAGCAGGTTCTGGCGGGCGGCGACCCACTGCGCCGAGGCGAGGCTGAGTACCACGGAGCGATCCAGGCCGCGGGGATGGCGGAAGTCGATGTCCTCGACACAGGCGACCGAGCGCAGCTTTGCCGTCTTGAGGTTGCGGTCGAGACGCCGGTTAGCCCCAATACCGTTTACTTAGCGGAGTTCAGAGTGTAGACTCGTGGC
>JRHI01000748.1_pt1 | contig 32940 bp, 26 predicted proteins | sample 215371 | NCBI WGS metagenome assembly JRHI01 (sample SAMN02929681, study PRJNA255918) | sediment metagenome | biome: cave system; feature: Ice Cave; material: Sediment; isolation source: sediment from deep within a dark volcanic ice cave with no known source of... ...
AATCCGCAACTTATAAACAACCGTCGTTGTAGTACTAGGGCCTTTTCAAAGTCGATGTGCGACCGTCGTTCGCCGGGCGGACCGGCGTGTCCGCCCTTGCAATGAGCAGGAACCAGCCCTGGCCCCAAAGCGACGACTGGCGAAGTGGCGCATCCCATGATTCCGCAGCGCTGGCCTGGCGCGGGGCGATTGAGGACAGGATGCGGTTGGGAGGCAGCACTCGGTCATGCGCGATTCCACGCAATAAAACGACATATCCCATCAGATAACATCAGGCATTTCCATGGAAATTCGTATAAGAGTCCCTGCCAACCTATCCGATGGTCATGGCACAACCTGCCTATAGACATTGAGGCAACTTCGGCGCAACATGTCATGGGATGAACTATCCCAGCGGCACCGTCCCGGTGCTCATTGTGGATGACGTGCTGAGGCACGGACGATGCAGCGCGGCTGCATAGGCATCGTGATTTGCTCACGCGTCTGGGTGGCACAGGACCCCGTCTATGCAACGCGTTCCGCGCGAATGACCGGGAGTGAGCCACCATGAACAGCCTCAGCACCCGCCTGGCCCGTACGTTCCTCCGCCTGATCGTCGTCGTGACTCTCGTCAGCAGCATCGTGGGGATGACGCCATCTACCTTCGCCCGGCAGCAGGATCCGGGCGCCGCCATCGCCACCCCAACCACGGTGTCCGCGGACGGGTCGGCAACGACCGACCAGGCCAACACCGCCGACGAGCGATCCGCGACCGCCACAAGCCAGCAGTCCGGTAACGCGATCGCTGGATCCGGTCGCGGCGGAGATACCGGAACGGCGACTGTTGTCCCACAACCTTCGCCCAGCGAGGTACCGAGCCCGAGCGACGAGCCAAACCCGAGTAACGCGCCGAGCCCAGCGAATCCGAGTGAGGCCCTGGCTCCGAGCACGGAGCCGAGCTCCTTGCCCAGTCCCTCCCCGAGTCCGTCGGCCGCGCCCCAGCCCCCCGAGCAAAGTCCGGTCCAGCAGCCGGAGCAGGTGGTCCGAGCCGCGGCCACGGACTGTACCCCCGGCCCGAACAAGTTTCTGGTCGCGTGTACGTACAATGGCCAGAACCTCAGTGGCGTGGACTTCAGTGGGTCCAATCTGACCGCCGCCACCTTCAACGGGGCGAACCTCAGTTGTGCCAATTTCAGTAACGCCAACCTGACCGCCGCGACTCTCGACGGCGCGAACCTGACCGGCGCGAACTTCACGGGCGCCACACTGACCGCCACCACGTTTGGCGCATCGACGACCTGCCCGGACGGCACCATCAGTGGAGCCAACGGAAATACCTGCCTCGGCCACCTGACCCCGAAGCCGGGGGCGTGCGCCCCCAGCCCCACCCCGTCCCCGAGTCCGTCTCCGGCGCCATCGCCCAGCCCGAGCCCGAGCCCCAGTCCGAGCCCGAGCCCCTCGGCCTCGCCGTCGCCACAGCCCAGCCCGAGCCCGAGTGCGTCCCCGAGTCCAAGCCCGAGTCCAAGCCCGAGTGCGTCCCCAAGCCCCGGTCCCAGTCCGAGCCCGAGCCCGAGTCCATCCGCATCGCCCAGTCCCAGTCCGGCACCGGGCCCACCGACGCTCCTCGCCATCTCCGTTAGCCCCCCGGCAGTCCCCGGCGGCACCCCGGCTACCGGAACCGTGACCTTGACCGGCCCGGCACCACCGGGCGGGGTGCTCGTCACGCTCACCAGTAACAACCCGGCGGCGATCGTGCCCCCAAGCGTGCTCGTCCCGGCCGGGCAGACGAGTACGACCTTTCCGATCGCGACCGTCCCGGTGACGACCGCGACCGCGGTGACGATCACCGGGACGCTCAGTGGCACCAGTCAGCAGGCGACGTTGACGGTCACCCTTCTGCCGCTGCCAGTGATCATCGTCAAGCTCAGCTGCACGGCCGGTCTGAGCTCGACGCTGCTGACGGCGGTGCGCAATGGCACCGCCACTCAAGCCGAGCTGCTCACGGCCGGCTGCACCCTGACAGCCGGCGTCAGCTTTAGCGATGGGGGCGTGACCTGCACCACCAACACCCTCGGCACCTGCACCCTCGAGGTCCCGGCCGCGGCCAGCGTGGTCGTGACCGAGACCAATCCCCCAGCCGGCATGCAGCCGGTGGTCAACCCGATCACTGTGACGCTGGCCGCCGTGGTCGGGGGCTCGGCCCTCTTCGTCAACGTGGCGGGCGGCCCGTCCCCCAGTCCCAGCCCATCGCCGAGCCCGTCACCAAGTCCCAGTCCGAGTCCATCGCCGAGCCCGAGCCCGTCGCTAAGCTCGAGCCCGTCGCCATCACCGAGTCCATCACCATCGCCAAGCCCGTCTCCGTCGCCGAGCCCGTCGGTGAGTCCATCGCCGAGCTCGTCGCCGTCGGCGAAGCTCGCGCCCTCCCCGAGCCCGAGTCCGTCGCCGAGTGCGCAGGTGAACGTCCTCCCCGGCACCGGAGCAGGCGAACCGCCAGTGGGTGGCTCGTTGCCATGGGCGTGGGTGGCGATCCTGGGCGCCTGCCTCGCGAGCTTCGCGGGGTACGGCTGGCGGCAGAAGCACCGGACAGGCCGGCCACAAGGAGCACCGCGCTCGCCGCGCGCGGGTGGGTGACGCCGTCGTGCCGCCCGTCGGTGGAACGATCTGAACAGCAGCGGACAGGGTTGGAACGCTGACTGCGCTCCGGCCCTGTTTGATAATCAGGACACATCATGCGATCCAGGTGCGTCGTCAGCGCCGTCGGCACTGTGGCCGACGGCCGGCTCCGACTGACCGACGCCCACGACGCACCGAGCTGCGGCGTGTTCCCAAGGGGTAGTAATCCGGCACTTGATGGTCGATATCGGAGTTCCGCGACCGGCCGCAGACGAAGGCGCCAAAGCGACCGATGCTCCACTGGGACATCGGCGCAGCAGGGTGACAAGGCCAGTCGTGAGCCGCCGCATCTGTTTGGAATTGCGGACAACACCGCTTATCCGCAAAGACGAAACCGGGCTTACTTCGGAAGTGGCGGCGGCCCTGCCCCGCTTGCCGAAGCTCGCCATCAGGGGCCGGGTCAGCGCTGCGCGAGGTCGAGCGCGACGCTGTTCATGCACCATCGCTGCCCGCCGGCGGCGCGCGGCCCGTCGTCGAAGACGTGGCCGAGGTGTGAGTGGCAGCGGGCGCAGCGCGCCTCCGTGCGGACCATCCCATGCGAGTGGTCCCCAATCAACTCCACGGCGTCCGGCGAGACGGCCTCGGTGAAGCTCGGCCACCCGGTGCCCGAATGGAACTTCGTGCCACTGTCGAAGAGCGGGTTGCCGCAGGCGGCGCAGCGGTAGAGACCGGCCGCGTCGGTGTCGACGTACGTACCGGAGAACGGCCGTTCCGTGCCCGCGCGGCGGAGCACCGCGTACTGCTCGGCCGAGAGCCGCGCGCGCCATTCCGCGTCAGTGCTCGGCACCGGCCGCAGGGCCAGATCGGTCTCGGGTTTGGTGCCGAACGATAACGGGCAGCTGACTCCGGTCCCGGCCAGCCCGCAGTAGCCGTTCGGCACCTTGTGCAGGTACTGCTGATGGTACTCCTCGGCGTAGTAGAACGGCCCCACCGGCGCGATTTCCGTGGTGACCGGACCTCGCCCGGCGCGGCGCAGGGCGTCGTCGTAGGCGTTGCGCACCGCCTCGGCGGCCCGCCGCTGGTCGTCGCCGGCGTAGGAGATCGCGGAGCGGTACTGCGTGCCCACGTCGTTGCCCTGCCGCATGCCCTGGGTCGGGTCGTGGGCCTCGAAGAAGACCTTGAGCAACGCCTCGTAGGACACCTTGGTCGGGTCGAAGACGACGAGTACCGCCTCGGCGTGCCCGGTGCGGCCCGTGCAGACCTCGTCATAGGTCGGGTTCGGCGTGAAACCGCCGCTGTAGCCGGCGGCGGTCGAGGAGACCCCGCCGGTCTGCCAGAACAGGCGCTCGGCCCCCCAGAAGCAACCGAGCGCGAACACCGCCGTCTCAAACCCATCCGGGAACGGCGGTTGGATCGGCGTCCCGAGCACGGTGTGCCGGGTCGGAACCGCGAACGCCGGCTGGTCGCGGCCGGGCAGCGCCGCCGCGGGCTCGATCATCGATTTCTTGTTGCGTCCGAACAGCACGCTCGTACCTCCATGAATCAGCCGGTCCACTGTCAACATCGTGTCCCGATGTCCCCGCAACGTTACATCGGGTCGGACCGCGATGGGGAGCGCCGTCCCCCTGACCGATGCCCATGCTACGCCGGATGGGGCCGTTCGCGCGGACGGCGTGCGCGGGGCGCGGGTCGGCAGTCGGTCAAGGCTGCGCCTGAACGCAGCCAGGCCGGTCCGGCGCCGGTCCAATTGTGAGGATCGCCCTCGGCAGACACGACGCGTCACGAGGCATCTGTGGCCATCGCCCGTATCAGCCCGATGATCGCCGAGAAGTCAGAGGCTCCTCCACCGTGCTCGACGAAGTCGGCATAGAGCGCGCCGGCGTGGGTGCCCAGCGGGGTCGCGGCGTCCACATCGGCGGCCGCCGCGGCCGCGAGTCGCAGGTCCTTGATCATCATCGCGGCGGAGAAGCCGGGTCGGTAACCACGGTTGGCCGGTGAGGTCGGCACCGGGCCCGGCACCGGGCAATAGGAGGTCAGCGACCAGCACTGGCCCGAGGACTGGCTGGCGATGTCGAACAGGGTCTGCGCCGGCAGACCCAGCCGCTCGGCCAGGACGAACGCCTCGCAGACGGCGACCATCGAGACGCCGAGGATCAGGTTGTTGCAGATCTTGGCCGCCTGGCCATTGCCCGCGCCGCCAGCGTGGACGACCGCCTTGCCCATCGCGTGGAGCACCGGCGCCGCGGCGGCGAAGGCCACGGCCGTGCCACCGACCATGAAGGTCAGCGTCGCCGCTTCGGCACCGGCCACGCCACCGGAGACCGGCGCGTCCAGCAGGTCGAGACCGGCTTCGGCCGCCGCGGCGCTGACCGCCCGCGCCGTCGCGACATCGATGGTCGAACAGTCGATCAACAAGGTGCCGGTCGCCGCGGCGGCGATCGCTCCGCCCGGTCCCAGATAGACCTCGCGGACCTGCCCGCCGGCCGGCAGCATCGTGATGACCAGGTCGACCCCGCGCGTCGCTCCGGCCAGATCGGGGGCAGCGGTCGCGCCGGCTGCCACGGCGCGCTCGACCGCTGGCGACGAGACGTCGAACACGCGGAGCCGGTGGCCGGCCGTGAGGAGGTTGCGCGCCATCGGACCGCCCATGTTGCCGAGGCCGATGAATCCGATCGCGGCCATGATGTCCTCCTCCTCTGCCCTCGTCAGGAGCTGAGGGTGCGCCCACGATTTTGCATCCGTGCGTAGGAAGCAAGTACCCGGCACTGAAGTGCCGGGCTCAACCGACAAAGCCCCTCCGGGGCTAAGAACCAACGGGGATTGGCGTTGGTCGTGCCCTCCTTTCAGGGCGAATCGATGTGAGTCCTCTTGTTGGTTGTCGCGATTTTGGCCTGATAGGGGAGGGTGGTGCCCGCCGCTGTGGCCACCCTCTTGGCGGCCACATCGGTCGGTCTGACGCTGGTGACGTGGTTCGTTGACTCGGTGCCACGGCCAATTACGGATAGATGCCCCGGAGCCGGGTGAATTCGGCGACGCGGCCGATGGCGCGGACGAGGGCGGCGGTGCGCATGTGGACGTTGTGGCTGCGGGCGGTCTCGTAGATGGCGGTGAAGGAGCGGTTCATGATCTGCTGAAGCCGCTCGTTGACCTGTTGCTCGGTCCAAGGGAACGCCTGGAGCGCCTGGACCCACTCGAAATAGGAGACCGTGACACCGCCGGCGTTGGCGAAGATGTCGGGCAGGACGAACACGCCGCGGTCGAAGAGGATGCGGTCGGCCTCCGGCGAGGTCGGACCATTGGCGGCCTCGGCGATCACCTTCGCTTGGATGCGATCAGCGTTCTGGGCGCCGATCTGGCCTTCGAGGGCGGCGGGGATCAGGATGTCACAGGGCAACTCGAGCATCTGTTCGTTGGTGACGTCATCGGCGCCGACGTAGCCGACGACGCTGCCGGTGCGCTCCTTGTGCAGGGTGACGGCGGCCAGATCAAGACCCGACGGGTTGAAGATCCCACCGCGGGAGTCACTGACGGCGACCACGGGGGAGCCGAGGTCGGCCATGAGGCGGGCCGCGACGGAACCGGCGTTGCCGAACCCCTGGACGACCGTGCGCGCCTTGGAGAGGTCGAGGGCGAGGACCTTGGCGGCTTCTTGGACGGCAAAGACGCAGCCGCGGCCGGTCGCCTCGCTGCGCCCCTCGGAGCCACCGAGGACGAGCGGTTTGCCGGTCGTGACACCGGGGACGGAGTACCCGACGTTCATCGAGTAGGTGTCCATCAGCCAGGCCATGATCTGGGGATTAGTGTTGACGTCCGGGGCCGGGATGTCCTGGTTGGGGCCGATCATCATCGAGATCTCGGCGGTGTAGCGCCGTGTCAGATTTTGGAGCTCGTTTTGGGAGAGCAGCTTCGGATTGACCGTGACGCCACCTTTGGCCCCGCCGAAGGGGAGACCGACCACCGCGCACTTCCAGGTCATCCACATGGAGAGGGCTTTCACCTCGGGGAGCGTGACATGCTGGTGGTAGCGGATGCCGCCCTTGGTCGGGCCGGGTCCCGTGTTGTGCTGGACACGATAGCCGGTGAAGACCTGGACCGAACCGTCGTCCATCTCGACCGGGAAGTTGACCGTGAGCTCGCGCTGGCAGTGGCTGAGGATGAGCCGCATGGCGTCTTCGAGCCCGAGGACATCGGCGGCGATGTTGAACTGTTCGACGGCGACGTCGAAGAGGTCCTGTTCCGGCGTCGTTGCCGGGGTCATTTCGAGTGTCTGCGCTCCAGCGACCATGATGCGGCGCTCCTTGTTCCGTGCTTGCTCGTTTGGCCCAACGACGGTCGCCGAGCCCCAACCGATTACTCCTCGTGCAAGGCGCGTTCCAGAAGCCGGCGGACGCGGTCCGGGCTGGCCCGCCCGCCGGTCCGCTTGATCGTCTCGCCGAGGAGCCGACCGATCGCGACGGTCTTGCCCTTCCGGTAGTCGGCGACGGCCTCCGGGCACACCGCCATCGTCTCGCGCACCGCCGCCGCCAGTGCCGCCTCGTCGTCGAGGGAGAGCAGGTTGAGGCGCGCGGCCGCGGCGCGCGGCGACTCGGCGCGCTCCAACCGTGGCAGGAGCTCCTTAGCCGCGCGGGCAGTCAGCTCGCCGGCCTGGATCGCGGCGACCAGCTCCTTGAGCTGGGCCGCCGTGATGGGTAGCTCGTCCGGCGGCAGTCCGCGTTCGCGCTGCAGTCCGAGCAGGTCGTTGACCGTCCAGTTCGCCACGACGCGGGCGTCCGCATGGGTCGCGTTCGGCCCCAGCGTCTCCTCAAAGAAATCGGCGATGCGCGGTTCGGATGTCAGGAGCGCGGCCTCGGTGTCGCTCATCCCGAACTGTGTCACGAACCGCGCGCGGCGTTGCGCCGGCAGCTCGGGCAGGCTGGCACGAACGGCAGCGACCTGCTCTCGGCTGATCGAGAGCGGCGGCAGGTCCGGTTCGGGGAAGTAGCGATAGTCGTGGGCCTGCTCCTTCGTGCGCTGGGAGACGGTGACGCCGCGCGCTTCCGCCCAGCCTCGCGTTTCTTGCGGAACGGATGCGCCGCGCGCGAGCAACTCGCGTTGGCGGTGCTCCTCGAAGCGCAGGGCGCGCTCGACGGCGCGGAAGGAGTTCATGTTCTTGATCTCGACCTTGCCGCCGACGACCGAGCCGTCGGTCGCACGGGTCGACAGATTGGCGTCGCAGCGGAAGGCGCCCTCCTCCAGGTTGCCGGTCGAGGCGCCGATCGAGCGGAGGAGCTGCCGCAGCGCGACGAGCTCGTCGCGGGCCTCTTCGGGTGACCGGAGGTCGGGGTCGCCGACGATCTCCATCAGCGGAACGCCGGAGCGGTTCAGGTCGACGAGGCTGACCTCACCGCCGTCGAGGTCGGTGCGATGGAGGAGGCGGCCGGTGTCCTCCTCGATGTGGACACGGGTGATGCCACCCCGACGCGCCTGGCCACCCGACTCGAAGAGGAGGTAGCCGCTCACGCAAAGCGGAAGATCGTACTGGGAGATCTGGTAACCCTTTGGGAGGTCGGGGTAGACGTAGTTCTTGCGGTCCAGCTTGCAGTAGGCGGGGACCAGGCAGTTGAGCGCGAGCCCCGTGCGGAGGCAGATTTCAATTGCGGCGCGGTTGATGACAGGGAGCGCGCCGGGCAGGCCGAGGCAAACCGGACAGACGTGGCTGTTGGGAGGAGCGTCGGCGTAGTCGGCGGAGCAGGCGCAGTACATCTTGCTCCGAGTGAGCAATTGGGCGTGAACCTCGAGGCCGATGACCGTCTCAAACGCCAGCTCGGTTGCCGCGGGCACGCTCGCCACCCCTCCGCAGGCATCGACGCTTCATGCCTCACCGACTCGCCGCGAACGGCAGGCGAAGCGGTGAAGTATATCACCAGCCGCGGGTCGGCCTGACGTCGGCGCGGCCGTCCGGAAGCGACCGCTATGGTAAAATCCGAGCGGTCATTCTGGGCGCTCAGGCGCCGGTCTGAGGCGAAACGGGCTCAGATTCCGCGCCGGAGTCCAACTGTGAACGCCGCTGACCGAGCTTCTCTGCAAGGTCGATGGGTAAGGGTCGCCGCGCCAACGGTTGGCAAGCGACGGAGGCGAACCCCCAGACAATGGTGACGCGCACCCAAACCAAGATGGTCACCGGCAAGATCAACGGGCAGGAGGTGACGCTGCCGGCCGGCACGACGATCCTCGAGGCCGCCCGTATGGCCGGGATCGAAGTGCCCAATCTCTGTTATCAACCACTGCTGCGACCATGGGGATCGTGCCGTATCTGCACGGTGCAGATCCTCGGCAAACGCGGACGTCTCGTCGAGTCCTGCGCGACGCCGTTCAGCGAGGGGATCGAGGTTCTGACCCACTCCGACGAGTGCGTGCAGGCGCGCCAGTTCATCCTGCAGTCGTATCTGATCGACCACGCGCTCGACTGCCCGACCTGCGACAAGTCGGGCGAATGCTACTTACAGGACAACACATACCTGCACAACGTCAACGCTAACCCCTACCGCCGGCCGAAGCTGGCACAGCCCTACGAACACTTCAGCGATCTGATCGACTACAAGTGGGACCGCTGCATCATGTGCAACCGATGCACACGAGTCTGCGACGAGATGGTCGGCGTGACCGCGATCGAAGGGACGTACCGCGGTCTCGAAGCCAGCATCAGCCCCGCGTTCGGGCAGGACTTGCGAGACACGACCTGCACCCATTGTGGGATGTGCATCGCGGTCTGCCCGGTGGGGGCACTGACGGACCGCCACTTTGGCCACCATCCGTGGGAGCTCGACAGCACCGAGACGATCTGCGGCTACTGCGACGTCGGTTGCACGCTCAACGTCGAATCGAACAAAGGGATCATCCGCCGCGTGACGCAGCTCTGGGAGCGGGGCGTCAACCACGGATACACCTGCCAGCACGGGAAGTGGGGTCACGAGGCCGTCCAGCACCCGGATCGTCTCTTCTACCCGCGCCTGCGGGAAGCGAACGGACCCACCTACGAAGTCAGCTGGGAAGATGCGATCGACGCGGTCACCGAGTCGCTGGCGCACTATCAGGGGACGCAATTCGCCGCCCTCGCCTCGCCGGACGGCACGAACGAGGAGGTCTACGCGCTCCAGCAGTTCACCCGTGCCGTCATGAACAGCAACAACATCGACCGCGCGCTGACGCCGAATCAGGTGGCCGTCGAACGGGCGGTGCGGGCCTCGCTCGGTCGCGACGTGACCAGCACGAACAACATGCAGGAGTTTTTCACGGACGTCACGAGCGCCCTGATCGTAGGCCCCGACCTCGGCAAGACCGAACCGGTGGCATCGTATTGGTTCTACCACGCCCGGCTCTACCGGGAGGCGAAGATCGTCGTGGTCAGCCAGGACGAGTACCCGCTCGGGCGGCGGGGTGATCTGTGGCTCAAACCGGCGCCCGGCACGACGGCGCCGCTGCTCAACGGCATCGCCCGGCAGATTGTCGATCTTGGCCTGGCCGCTGGCGGCCCGACACCCGATCCGGCGTTTGAGCAGTGGAAGACCTCCCTGGCACAGTTCGACGGGGCGACCGTGCATCGCCTGACCGGGATCGACGAGGAGCGGTTGCGCCAAGCGGCGATCCTGTACGGGACCGGCGGCCGCGGGGTCGGCGGTGCCGGTGCCGGCGGCTATCCGCCGGCGGTGATCTACCAGACGGTCGCGCACCAGGGCCAGCCGGAGGTCTCGAACACCGAGGGCGACCCGGCCGAGATCACCGTCGCCTGCAACAACCTGGCGATGCTGACCGGCAACCTCGGTCGGGCCGGCGGCGGCGTCGCGGCGCTGCGTGGTCCGGCCAACTATCAGGGAGCGACCGATCTGGGCGCGCACCCCTCGTTCCTGCCGAACGGCGGCGACGTCGAGGATGCGGCGGCGCGGCGGGTCTTCGAGGAGGTCTGGCTGCCACGGTGGGCCGAGCGGGCGAAGACAAGCAACGGCTTCGTGCCGGTGCGGCAACTGCCGTCGCGGCGGGGCATTGGCAACCGCGAGCTTGGCGCGGCGATCGGGCGTGGCGAGATCAAAGCGATGTACATCGAGGGGACGATCGGCGGGCGCACCGCGCACCTCGACCCCGACCTTGCGGCCGCCTTACCGCAGCTCGAGTTCCTGGCCGTCGCGGACTCGTACGATTCGCCGCTGGCGAGGCTGGCGCACGTCGTGCTGCCGAAGGCGATGTCGCTTGAAAAGGACGGCACGTTCACCAATCTGGATCGGACCGTGCAGCGGCTGCGGGCGGCGGTGCCGGCCGTCGGCGAGGCGAAATCGGGTGTTGAGATCATGTCGATGCTCGGGCAGCGGATGGGGTACAACCTTGATTATCGGCATCCCTCGCAGGTGATGGCCGAGATCTCACGGCTCGTGCCCGAATATGGCGGCGTCACCTATGCGCGTCTGGAGCGGAACGGCCTGAACGTTCCGGTCGAGTCGTTCGCCGAGGCGGGATCGCCGATCCTGACGGCGGGTCCCGACGGACACGCAACGCTGTCGCCGAGCTTGATCGCGGCGGCCCGGTGACGAAAGGCAATCAGCAGATGTTCGACGAAGTCAAGGGGTTCGCCGTCACGTTCAAGCGACTGTTTGCCCCAAAGATTACGATTCAGTATCCAGAGGAGAAGCGCCAGATGGCGCCCCGGTTCCGCGGTCTGCCGGCGCTCCGATCGGACCCGGAGACGGGCAAAGCGCTCTGCGTGGCGTGCGGGCTGTGCGCCCGCATCTGTCCGACATCGTGCCTTGAGATGAATGTCGTGGCGTCCGAAGAGGGGGATCGCGAGCTTGGCGAGTTCATTCTGCGCTCCGGGCGGTGCATGTTCTGCGGTCTCTGTGCCCAGGTCTGTCCGGTGGACGCGATCACGATGAGCAGCGAATACGAGCTGTCGGTGCGTGACCGCGATGGATTGGTCTATACGAAGATCGAGCTCTCGACGATCGGATCGCAGGCACCGATCTGGTGGGACACCGGCGCGATGACCGAGAATGTGGCGGCTGCGACGACGACAGCAAACGGCAGGCGAGGATGAGCGCGGTGCTGCAACCGGCCGGCGACGCAGCCGCTCGTCCGACCAGCTCGCGGTGACGAGGGCGGTCGCCCGGCGCTTGAGCGCGAAGCGCGCCCGCGAAGCGCAGCGATTCTCTTGGGAGAGAGGCAAAGGTTGATCGCGGGGTCCCACGTCTGGGACCCCGCGTTCGTGTCTCAACCGGCGCCCGGCCGGGTGGGGAAGGAGGAGACTCCGATGACCGCACGGTATCCGATGTACCTGGCCGGCGAGTGGGTGGAGTCCGACGACCCACTGGCCGTCGTCAATCCGTACGATGGCACGGTCATCGGCACGACGTTTCAGGCGTCGCGGGCTCAGCTGGATCGCGCGATTGGCGCCGCCGAGGCGGTGTTCCCCTGCCTGAAGGCGATGCCGACCTATGACCGGGTGAATATGCTCCGGGCGCTGGCGGCGAAGCTGAAGGAGCGCCGCGATGAGGTCGCGCGGACGATCTGCCTCGAAGCGGGGAAGCCGATCAAGGAGGCCGAGGTCGAGGCCGACCGGGGCGTGTTCACGGTCGAGACGGCGGCGGAGGAGGCGAAGCGGATCGAGGGCGACCTGATGCCGCTCGATCTGTTGCCTTCGTCGAAGGGCCGGTTCGGGATCGTGCGGCGGTTTCCGATCGGACCGATCGCGGGGATCTCGCCGTTCAACTTCCCGCTCAATCTGGCGCTCCACAAGCTCGCGCCGGCGCTGGCGTCGGGCAATCCGATCGTTCTCAAGCCGCCCTCTCGGGACCCGCTGACGATGCTCCTCGTGGCCGGGATGGTCGCCGAGATCGGCGCGCCGAAGGGAGCGGTCAGCGTCCTGCCGATGAACCGCGAGGTCGGTGACGCGATGGTCGAGGACGAGCGGTTCAAGCTGCTGTCGTTCACCGGCTCGCCCGACGTGGGGTGGGACATGAAGCGACGGGCCGGGATGAAGCGCGTCGTGCTTGAGCTGGGCGGCAACGCGGGAGTGATTGTCGACGAGGACGCGGACCTCGCGTTCGCGGCGCAGCGGGTGCGGGTCGGAGCCTATGCCTACGCCGGTCAGGTCTGCATCTCGGTGCAGCGGGTGTTTATCCATGAAGCGGTTTACGATCGGTTCCGGGAGATGCTCGTGCAGCAGACGGAGGCGATGACGCTCGGGGATCCGCTCGACCGGACGACGGACCTGGGGCCAATGATCGACGAGAAGGCGGCGCAGCGCAGCGCGTCGTGGATCGCAGCGGCGGTTGGGGCGGGCGCGCGGGTGCTGACGGGCGGAAAAGCCGAGGGGCGGTTCCTGCAGCCGACCATCATCGAACACGCGCCGCCGGACGCGTTCGTCTGCTCGCGGGAGGCGTTCGCGCCGCTGGTGACGATCTTCCCCGTCAGGAACTTCGGGCAGGCGGTGGCCGAGGTCAACAATTCGGTCTACGGGCTGCAGGCGGGTGTGTTCACGAACAATCTGGAGCGCGCGCTTTACGCGTTCGAGGCGATCGAGGCCGGCGGCGTGATCGTGAACGACGTTCCGACGTTTCGGATCGACCACATGCCCTACGGCGGGGTAAAGGCGTCGGGGCTGAGCCGCGAGGGGGTCCGGTACGCGATCGAGGACATGACGGAGATGCGGCTGCTGGTGATCAACCGGTTGGAGAGCCAGGCGGTGACGCAGGGCTAATTGGATCGACCCTGCCCCGCAGCCCGTGTGCAGCGGGCGCCTGCAGCACCACCGGGGGGACGCTTCGTGCTCGGTAGACGACGGCACTAATGACGGGTACGGACCAGCGAGCGCAGCGTCGCCAGGTCTTCTTTGTGGCCGGCGTTGTCAGCTTCCGGCTCGGTTTCCAGGATGCCGGGGATGCCGACGAAGCGCGGGTCATTGAGGAGATGGGCAAAGGGGGCGAGGCCGAGCTCGCCCTGGCCGATGTGGGCGTGGCGATCGACATGACTGCCCAGACCCTTCTTCGAGTCGTTGAGGTGGAAGACCTTGAGGCGATCGAAGCCGATGGTGTCGTCGAACGCGCGCATGGTGGCGGCGTAGGCGTCGGGCTCGCGGATGTCGTAGCCCGCGGCGAAGACGTGGCAGGTGTCAAAGCAGACGCCGACGCGGGTCTTGTCGGCGATCTGGTCGATGATCGCGGCCAGCTGCTCGAATGTGCGGCCGAGCGTTGTGCCCTGGCCGGCGGTCGTTTCCAAAAGGATCGCGGCGCGGCCGTCCGGTCGTTCGTCGTGGATTCGGTTGATCGCCTGCACGACCCGTTGGATTCCGGCGTCTTCGCCACTGCCAAGGTGGCCGCCGGGGTGGGAGACGAGATACGGGACGCCCAGGGCGTCGCAGCGATCGAGTTCGGTCAGCAGAGCGAGGCGGGACTTCCCCCACATCGCGTCGTCGGGGGAGGCGACGTTGATCAGGTAGGAGTCGTGGGCGACCAGGCGCTCGATCCCGGTGCGCTGCCGCTGCTCGTGGAAACGCGCGACGACCGCCGGGTCAAGCGGTTTGGCAACCCACTGGCTGGCGTTCTTCGTGAAGATCTGGCAGGAGGTCATCCGGAGCTCGGCGGCGCGGACGAGCGCCAGGTCACAACCTCCAGCGACCGAAACGTGGGCGCCCAGTTCCAGCATGTTGCACCCTACTCGGCGACGAACGAGGCGACAGGCCGTTCGAGCGCCGGATGCTCGGCGAAGCATCGGACCAGGTCGTCGGCCAGCGTGGGGCCCGTGAGGTTGAGACCCTGAGACGAGCGGCTGCGCCACGGCACGGTCGCCGTCGGCGTCACGCCGAGGCGGCCGAGGAGGGCGCCGCTCTCGCCGGTCGCGCGGCGCTCCTTCAATAGGGCGCGACGCCGCAGGGCGAGACCCGCTCCGCCGAGCAACTCCTCAGTCCGCTTGCGCGAGCTACGGCTCGAATGGACGGCGATCGCGCTACCCGACATCTGTCCTGCCTCCGCGTTCTCCGCAAGGCGCGCGTCAATCATAGCAGGCGTTCGTACACCCCCGGTCTGTGCCGGCGGTGGATCGGTGGTTGAGCGGAAATCGCGTGCTCTCGCCGCATATGGCGGTTGTGGTGGCCAACCCCTATGATTCACGATCCCGGAGTCGCCTGCCGAGGCACCGTGCGAGGGAAAGCTGGGATGAAGACCGACCGGCTATCCGAACGGCCCGCCCGCCCCGTATGGCACTTGCGGCCGGTTTCGGCGAGCGTGGGGCTGCACCGGGAGCACCAGCCGGCGGGCACCGACCTAACGAGAGGGCTCGCGGAGCAGGCGGGAATCCCGCTCCACACACCGGCCGCCCCAGTCAACCGGGCCACGATCCTGCATCTCCAGCGCACGCACGGCAACCACTACGTCGGACAACTGCTGAAATCCGCAGCCGATCATGCCGTCCGCCGCTGCGGCGCCAGCCCGTGCCCCGCGGTTGGACCGGAGTCGGTAGACCGCCTGCCGGGCGCGCGTTCCGCCCACGGTCGACCGTTTGGGTCGACCGTCCAGCGCACGATCGGGGATGGACACGATCTGACCTCGCCTCGCTTCGCGGGTGACGTCCGGTTGGAGGCGTGCTTCGACAACGAGGCGCGGCTGGGCGAGGGAGCGCGGGTGAATCGGTGACAAAGGTGCAGCAGGCGCTGATCGATCTCGGTCACGACCTGGGACCGAAGGGTGCCGACGGTAGCTTTGGCCCCCGCACCGCAAGCGCGGTCAGGCAGTTCAAGACCAAACAGCAGCTTGGCTTTGAGCAGTTCGGCGACGTCGGTCCCGGCACGGCCAAGCGCCTGGACGAGCTGTTTCCGCCAGCCCCCGTCGATCCACCGACACGCAAGGAGGCGGTGGAAGACGATTCCTCCTGCCCGTTCAACACCGACGCCCTGACGAAGGCCGTGGCCGAGCTGTCGCCGGCCGCGGCCGAGCCTCAGACGGAGGCGCTGGTCGAGCCCGTCGGCGCCCCCGGGGCGAATGTCCATCTCAGCATTGACGACGCGGTCAAGAAGTTTCAGTCGCAGGTCAACGTGGTCGGCGTTGCCTCCGGCAAGAACGTGACCGACCTCGGCCAGTTCTTCTGGTCGGCGCAGGTGAGCGACGCAATTGCGAGCGAGCTCAATCGGATGAGCGGAGAGCCGACCGCGCAGCAGTTTGTGACGAAGGCCCGCGTGGCTCGGAACGCGATCGACGGCAGTCAGGATGCGAGAGCCTTGTTGAGAGAGCTTGATGCGATCGCGCAGAAATCGAAGAGTCCGGAGCGCGGGGCGATGCAGACGCTCCTCGCGCGCGACCGGACCGGGGGCCCCGCCTTGGAGCTGAGCTTGTGGGCCGCCTTCGTCGCGGATGACACCAATCGCCTGCCCAACCTGACGAGCGCACGGTCGCTGCGCGTGCTGGAGTCGATCACGGGACCGGAGTTTATCGCCTGCTGGTCGCACGCGATGGCCGTCGCCCGCAAGCTGAAGAAAAAGGGCGGCCTCCAACCGCGCGATGCCAAAACAAAGCCAATCGGCGCCAACCTGGTGGGGCCCGCCTTCCGCGACCGCAGACCGGACCCACCGGGCAGCACGACGCACAAGGGCGACGTGTTCAACCAGATCGGTGTTGCAGGCGTGGCCTCGGACCTGAAGAAGGCGCTCGACGGTGGTCAGGTCATCCATGCCCGGGTGCTCAGCGGCGTCGGCTACGGCACCAACCCCAACGTACCGGCGGAGCCGAAAGGCCGGCGGTTCCAGCTTCCGGCGCCCCCAGAGGAGCACTCGCTGCTCATCATCGGCTTCGACGGTGACTTCTTCGTGTTCAACGACCCGGATGCGGGCGTGTCAAAAACCCCGGTCGCGGGTTTCGGAAAGCTCTTCTTCGACGGCAAGCGCCTCAGCACCGCCTTTGGCGACGCCGACCTGCCCGTGGACGCCCACGGCAAACACCAACGTGGGGACAAGCGCTACCAGATCATCAGCCTCGTGACCGTTGTCTAACCGTTGGCACGGATGCCGTTGTCGGGTAGACCGAATCGGTCCGAGATGCCGGCGGGCTCGCAATGACGGGGTGCGGATCGGCTACCTACGGGCAGGCTCGGCAACCCGGGATCGCCCGCGCTCACGGTCGCCGTTGGCGACCGGGGCCAGTGTTCGTACATTTTCGCTGTGGTAGCATTTCGCTTGACGTTGCGCATGATGCCGTCGGCGGCGGATGCATCGGGGGAAGCTGGACGGCGTGAAAGCGGAGCGCGCGGACAATGCGGCGGCCGCTGCCGCGCCTGCACCGCGCTCCCTCTCCCTCGTTATCCCCGCGTTCAATGAGGCGGCACGTGTCCGCGCCACGCTGGAATCGGCGTGGGCTTATCTCACCGGGCAAGCCTATCCGTTTGAGCTTGTGCTGGTGGACGATGGGAGCGCCGACGAGACCGCGGTGATCGCCGCCGGCTTTGCCGGGGCTCACTCTGGGACGCAAGTCGTTGCGATTCCGCACGGGGGCAAGGCGGCCGCCCTGCGGGCGGGCATGCTGGCCGCGACCGGCGAGCTGATCGCCTTTACGGACGCCGATCTCGCCACGCCACTCGACTACATCGAGACGTTTCGGGCGATCGTCGACGAGGGGTTTGACGTCGTCATCGGATCACGGGAGGGCATCGGCGCTCGGCGCATCGGCGAACCGTTGTACCGCCACCTCATGGGACGGGTCTTCAATCTCTTGGTGAGATCCACGGTGCTGCCCGGGATTCAGGACTCACAGTGCGGATTCAAGCTCTTCCGCCGCGAGGCGGCGCGGGAGATCCTTGCCTGTGCGCGGCTGTACGCCGCGCCGGGCGCGGTGGTTCGCGGGCCGCGGGTCACGGCGTTCGACGTCGAGCTCTTAGTCGTCGCGCGCCGAATCGGGTACCGCATCCGCGCGGTGCCGGTGGTGTGGACCTATGGCACCCAGAGCAAGGTCAACCCGGCGCGGGACACCTGGAACAACGTGACGGACGTGCTTCGCGTGACGTGGAACGACTGGCGGGGGCGCTACGGGAAGCGCGGCTGATCTTGTGCCTGAAGGCTTGGCCTCGGTACTCACGTCCTTGCGCTGTCCGAGTACCCCTTTCCTCCCATTCTCCTTCGGGCATGCCGGGGGTATGGTGGACGCGGGCCGACGGTCCACTGAGCGACGACGCGTGTCGGGGGAGGAGCCTGATTGTGGAAGGGGACATGCGGGAGTTTCCCCTCGCTGAGATCTTGCAGTTTATCTCGCTGGGGTCCCGATCCGGCGTTCTCGAGATTTTGCGGCGAGACGGAGTCCACGGCATCATCTTTACGGCGGGGACGATCACCGGTCTGACGGCGGACGGGTGGTCGCTCGCCCACGAGCTGCGCGATTCCCACCTTCTGCCCGGCGACATCCTGACCAGTCTCCTGTCGGTCAACAGCAACATCCAGGACCTGCGAGCAGCGATTCTGACGGGCAGCCACATGACAGCCGAGGAGTGGACGGCCTTTGTCTCGCGACAAGTCGAGCGGTTGCTCTACGCGCTGTTCGACGTTCGCGACGGCAAGTTCCGCTTCCGCCAGTCGGCGACGACCGAGGACCAATGGCTGCCGGTGCGTGTCTCGGCCGACCGCGCCGTCCTCGAAGGCACCCGCTGGAGCGAAACGTGGGCGCGTGTCGCGGACACAATCACGACGCGCCAGAGCCGGTTCGAGCATACAAGCGCACCACCGCGGCAGGCAGTGCGTCTGAGTCCCACCCAGTGGCGCGTCTACGTCGCGACGTCGGAGCCGGGCAACCTGGTGCAGGTCGCGGCCCGGTCGATCCTGGCGGAGGTCGAGGTGCTGGAATCGCTCCAGTTCCTTTTGACGTCGGGTCTGGTGCGACGGTCGGACGATCGAGTTTGAGCGGGCGAGGGAACGACACGGCCGGACGAGACGATCTCGAGCACCTTGGCGACCTTGAGATGACGGCGCGTGGGTGACCACCTCGGCGCGACGGTCCGTCTGAGCGGACGCTGCAGAGCGACCGGCGGCCCGGTCGGAGCCGAATCTGAAACGTCAAGAGGGGATGATTGTACGGACGACAACGTGTCCGTATACTTGCGGCGGTGAAACGACTTAGTATGTTCGGGTTACGAGTCACGCACCGCTCCGGACAGCCTCGCGTTACGCTGAACTAGCAGAGCCGCTCCCCGGCGTCGCTCTGTGGATCGACGTGGTGGTCGGAGCCTGAAGCATCGTGGATGCTCGCAGTACGGCGACAGCGGTGGACAAGCTCGACGGCCTGCTCGCCGAGGCCCGGCGGGAGCTTTCCTCAACCGAAGCCCACCTCAGCCAGCTCCTCGACCGAGCCGACGAGATCGTTTCCCTGGCGGTGCAGGAGCAGGCGGAGCTGCGGCGCTTCCTTGAGGAGTTTGCCCTCGAGCCGAGTGTCTATGACCAGCAACCGGGCCGCATCGATCGCGGCACCGGTCCCCTGTTCGACATCGAGGCGATGCGGGTGGGCGCGCAGGAATTGGCACAAGAGGTCGCCCGATCGATGGCATTGCGCGGCAACCTCGCCGCGGTTCTCCAGATGATTCAGCTGGGCGACGACCAACTGACGCAAGAGCGGGCATTCCGCTCGGTGCAGGACACCGCGGATATCCGACTTCAGCAGGCGATGAGCTCGGCACGGGAAGACGAGCGGCGGCGCCTGGCGCGCGAGATCCACGACGGTCCGGCGCAGGTTCTGACCAACGCGATCTACGCGGTGCAGATCTCGGAGCAGATTGCGAAGCGCGCGCCGGACCAGGTGGCGGAGGAACTGTCGCGCGTCCGCGATCTGCTGAAGGACGGCGTGGCCGAGATTCGGCGCTTCATGTTCGACCTGCGTCCGACGATGTTGCAGGATCATGGACTCACGCCAACGTTGCGCCGGTATGTCGAGGACTACAACCGGTTCTTCGCCAAATGCGTCGCGCTCTCGGTCGCGGAGCCGCTATCGGCGCTGACGCCGGAACAGGAGCTAACGATCTTTCGGATCGTGCAGGAAGCGCTCCAGAACGTCCACAAGCACGCCGGTATCGATGCCGATGCATCGATCGACCTCCACCTTGACGACGGCTGGCTGCAACTGACGATCGCGGATAGCGGGCGCGGATTCGATCCGAGCAGCGTCGTGGCGCGGCCCGGAACTGGGGCAGGCCTGCCGGGCATGCGAGAACGCGCTAAACTCGCGGGCGCCGAACTCACGCTGACGAGCTCGCCGGGGTCCGGCACCGTCATCACGCTGAACATGCGTTTGCGCGGTCAAACCGGTCCGCTGTCCGCGGCGGCGTCGGTTTGAGCGAGGGGGATGAGACGTGAACCGCATTCAAGTCCTGATCGTCGACGATCATCCGCTCTTCCGCCGCGGCGTGCGCTGGAGCCTTGAAAACGAGACTGACCTCCTGGTCGTCGGTGAGGCGGGCGACGGGGTGACCGCGATTCAGCAGGCGGACCTGCTGGTGCCCGACGTGGTCTTGATCGACATCAACATGCCCCAGATGAGCGGGCTTGAAGTGACGCGGACGCTGAAGCGTCGCCACCCACAAACCGGGGTCATCATCCTGACGATGCATGAGGACGACGAGCAGCTCTTCCACGCGATCCGGGTTGGGGCGGCGGCGTACTGCACGAAGGACGTCGAGGCCGAAGAGATCATCAAGCTGATTCGGAAGGTGGCGCGTGGCGAATACTTGATCAACGAAAACGTCCTATCGCGGCCGTTCGTCGCGTCGCGGGTGCTCGACCAATTCCGCGAGCTGTCGCAGATGGATCAGGCAACGGACGGCGTGTTCTCGCCGCTGACGCCCCGCGAGGTCGAGATCCTCGATTGCGTGGCGCAGGGAAACAGCAACAAGGAGATCGCCCGGATCCTGACCATCTCGGACCAGACGGTGAAGAATCACATCACGTCGATCCTTCGGAAGCTCGCTGTCAACGACCGAACGCAGGCGGTGATCTACGCGCTGCGGCACGGATGGATCAAGCTGGACGGGGAAGGAGAGGAGTGACGGGCTGGTTGCCGGTGGCCCTCACCCCCAGGCGTGCCCAGCGGGCGTGCCCAGCGGGCGTGCCCAGCGGGCGCCCACCGGTGCGCGGGAGCGGGGAGCACGCGAGTGGGCGCGGCGCGGTCCCCCCTTTCGGCGACGTTCGATGCGATGAGGCCGGGGGTTCGGGGGCCATACTCCTCTCAGCTCCCAGGTTTCCCTTGACGAAACATTTCGGGCTCCGTATAATTCGGAAGTCGAATTATTCGGCGTTCGGAAGGAATGGTTGTGGACGACGATGGCCTGGTCGACGAAGCAGTTGAGTTGCTGCCCAGGATCGGGAAGCTGCTCTACGTCGGGGTGATGAGCCACCCGGCGGCGATGGGTCTGTCGTTCGGGCAGATCAAGGCCTTGGCGCACCTCTACCACGGTGGGCGCAGCACCGTTGGCGAAGTCGCCGGCGGCCTCGGCGTGGCGATGGCGACGGCGTCGGAGCTGATCGACAAGCTAGTGGAGCGAGGTTTGGTTGAGCGCGGCGTCAATCCCACCGACCGGCGCCAGGTTCACGTCTGGTTGACCGACGAGGCGATGACCTACGGCCACCAGATCCACGCCCTGCGCCGGGCGCAGGTTCGGGCGGCGCTCGACCGCCTCGCCCCCGCGGAGCGGCCGGTCTTCGTCCGCTCGCTGCGCGCCCTCGCCGAGGCGCTCCGGGAATCAGCGACCGGGCAGGCCGCCGGCTGCCCGATCGGGGAATCGAGTGCCGAGCCGCCCGCGCTCACCCGGCCGGCCTCGTGGTGAGGGTTGTCACGATGCCGGCCGCAGCTGGCCCGGCAGCAAGGGGAGGGTTCTGAAGACCATGGCACAATTGACGGCCGTTCGCCGAGGGGCCGGTGCTGTGACTGCGCCGGCCGCCACCGAGCGCAATCCGTGGCTCGTCCTGGTGGTCCTCTGCACTGCGGTCTTTATGCTTCTCCTCGACACGACGGTCGTCAACGTGGCGCAGGTCAAAATCAAGGATGGACTGGGCGCCAACCTCACCCAGATCCAGTGGGTGCTGGACTCATACATCCTCACCTACGCCGTCCTCTTGCTCTCCTTCGGCCGCCTCGGCGACGTCTTCGGGCGCAAGAAGCTCTTCATCGTCGGCATGGCGATCTTCACCGCCGCTTCCGCCCTCTGCGGCGCCTCCGCCTGGCTCGGCGACCAGCTCGGCGTCTCCGGCGTCGCCGTCCTGATCGGCGCTCGCGTCCTGCAGGGGATGGGCGGCGCCTTCATGATGCCCCAGTCGCTCTCCCTCCTGACGATCGCCTTCCCGCCCGAGAAGCGCGGCACGGCCCTCGGCGTCTGGGGCAGCGTCGTCGCCCTCGGCGCCATCGTCGGGCCGGTCATCGGCGGCTTAATCGTCACGCACTACGCCTGGGAGTGGATCTTTCTCATCAACGTTCCCGTCGGCATCGCCTCAATCCTCGCCACGATGCGGATCGTGCCGGAATCGGTCGACCCCACGGCGACGAAGCGGCTCGACTGGGGCGGCCTCGTCCTCTCCGGGTTCGGCATCTTCGCCCTGGTCTACGCGATGATCGAAGGGGGCAAGCGGGGCTGGACGAGCCCGATCATCCTCGGGCTCGTCGCGGCCAGCGCCGTGCTCCTGGTCCTCTTCGTCCTCTGGGAGCGCCGCGTGCCCGACCCGATGATGAAGCTGGAGCTCTTCAGGCTGCGCAACTTCTGGGTCGGCAACGTGATCGCCGCCGTCATCGCCTTCGGCATGCTCGGCATCTTCTTCCCGATCACGATCTTCCTCCAGCAGGTCCTTCACTTCTCGCCGATCCGGGCCGGACTGACGATGACGCCGATGTCGGCCATGATCCTCGTCGCCGCCCCGCTCGCCGGCCGCCTGACCGATCGCCTCGGCGCCCGCTGGATCCTCGTCGCCGGCACCACGCTGATGGCGGTCGGCATCCTCTTCATCATCGCCCGGATCGACCTCGACACGACCTGGCTGCGCCTCCTGCCGGCCCTGGTCGTCACCGGCACCGGTATGGGTCTCACCTTCGCCCCGATGACCGCCGCCGCGATGCGCGACGTCCCGCCGCGCATCGCCGGCAGCGCCTCCGGCATCCTCAACACGATGCGCAACATCGGCCAGGTGCTGGGCATCGCCGTGCTCGGCTCGCTCCTGCAGAGCCGCGTCGGCGTCCTCACTGCTGACCGCCTGTCGAACGCGCATCTCGAGCCAGGTCTCGCCGACCGGGTCGCCTCGTTCGCCAAGCAGAGCCGGTTCGATCTCGTCCTGACCGCGGTCCCCGCCGATCGGGCGACTCTGGTCATGGAGGACATCCGCCACGCCTTCGTCACCAGCCTGCACAACACCTTCCTCGTCGGCGCGCTCGCCTGCCTCTGCGCCGCCCTGAGCGCGCTCCTCATCCGCAACCCGGTTCCCGCATCGGCCGCGGCCCCTGCCGAGCGCAAGGCGGTGCTGGAACCAGCCGCGGACTGAGTGCCCTGAACAGCCTGAAGGCCGGAACTGAGGGTTCCGGCCTTCAGGCATGCGCAATTCAGCGGGACGAGGCTGGCACCGTCAGGGTGGGCGGCGCTGTCGCTTCGACCCAGGATCCTACCCATGGTCGGGGGCCGGTGGATATGGCCCGAGGAAACGCTCACCGTCAAAGTGGACCAGGTGATCCGGACGGTCGGCGATCCACACCTCGGTCCGCCAAGCAATGTCGGCGGCGTGGCGGCAGAACGTCGCGTGGTCCGGGAAGGCGGTCACGAAGACGAGCCCGAGCTGACATGCGGAGAGCATCACGCGCAGTTCCTCATAGCGTTTGGGAGAGATTGGGCCGTGTGAGGTCACGGCCTCGACCAGATACAGCCAGTTGCGCTCAGCAACAAACAGCATGACGTCTGGCAATGGATCGTGCTGGCTCGTCGAGACACCCAGCTCCGCGAGCCTGTCGCTCTCCAGAATCAGATCTTTGTCCTCCGTAACTCCTAGATAAAGCACGTCGGCGCCTGGCGCGAAGCGCGGGCCGAAATCGTTGATGATGGCCGCTTGCAGGGCGTTGGGCCGTCCGGGTGACAATCTGTACGGCTCGCCGGCGACGACAACCGGGACACGATGGAGCGACCCGGCCGCGGCGAATCGCTGGACGAGCGAGCCGTGAGCCGCTCGAAACGACTCGACGGCCGCCGTCCAACCAGGCAATCCAAACCGGTGAACGACGTTCAAGGCATCAGACGTGGCGGCATAGACGTTGTTCTTGTCGTTCGTCGCCCGAGCCGGATTGTCGGGGTTGCGTTCGACGACGTTCGCCTGCATAAAGTAGTGGACCGCTTGGCGACGAATCGTCTCTCGGGTGTTTGGCGCGTACACGATGCCATAGTGCGCTGCGATCCACTGTCGGATCGCGTCGATCCCGATCAGTCGGCTCATGGCAGAAGCCCATGCATCGTCGGGTTTCACGTCGAGGATGCTCAGCAGCGTCAATGCTGACATCCGGTTTTGTTGCCTGGCTGGGAGTCCGGGTGCTTTGAGGATTGCTTGGGCCTCCCCGATCTTCTCGGCCGCGGTCACGCGCAACCCTTGAGCAGCGCACCGGCGAGGGGCCCGTCCATGCCAAGCCGATCGACGACGATCCTCTCGACCGAGACCGGCAAGCGGCAGGAGGCATTTCTGAGCGCCTCTCCGATCGCGCGGATTCGATCGTAAGGAGGCAACGGCATGGTTCTGATCTCCGTTGCGTTGATCTGCGTATTGCCGCTGATCGTCGTATCGTCTCAACAATCAGGGGGAGGCATCTGCGCGGTCCAGGAGCCGCCGAGGTTGAGGGTGGCCGCGCGGTCGGTGATCAGGTCGGCCAGGGCGGGCAAGTGTGGGGTGCCGGAGAGGCGATCGCATAGGTAGTGGTAGAAACTGACGTCGAGCTTGGCGGCGGTGGCGGCCAAGGTTTGGAAGGTGTCCCAGGCTCGTACTCCCGCCGCACTCTGTGGTCCGTAGCTGACTTTGCGCTTGCGCACGCGGCGGCGTGCCCCCAATTCCGCCGCGTTGTTGTGCAGGGGGAGTTCGGGGTGGTCCAGCACCTGCAATAACGCCGTCTTGTGGCTGCGCGTCACGGCGATCCGCCGATCCAGCGCGCCATACCCCGTCGTCGTCGCGAACAGCCGGTCGAAGGCCCGCCGCAGCCGCCGGGCCGTGGCCGGGTCGGGTGCCTGGCGATAGGCCAGCAATTGGCGGTAGTAGCGCCAGAACCGTCGGCGGAAGCGTAGCAACGCGCGCCGGTGCGCCGGCACACACGGGTCGAGTTTGTGGTAGTGGCGTCCCTCGTGGACCCAGCACAGTTGGATAGTCGGCGTCACTCCCGCGAACTGCGGGGCGTCGTCGCAGACCAGGGTCTGCACCGTCCGGTCAGCCGCGGTGGCCCGGTCGGCCGCCAGCACCAGCGTTTCGGTCACCCGCTTGCGATCGGCCGGGTTCAGCCGCGGCACATGCTCCGCCAGCAGGTCCGCCAAGGTCGCCTCGTCGAAGATCTGGTCGCGCGGCAGGTGCGCCAACCCGCGCCGCGTCGCCGCCGCCAGCGGGAGCGCGGCGAGCGCCGCCACCGCCACCGTCTCGAGCAGGCAGGTCCGTGGCGCCCCGTTGCGGAGCACGTCGCGCACCGCCAGCCGGTCCTTGGCGGGGGTGGTCTGGTAGCGGGTGTAGAGGGGGTTGGCGATGATGTGGCAGTGCTGGGTCTGCCGCCCCACCGGCGTCCCCGTGTCGTCGAGATGCTGCCAGGGACTGCTGCCCAACCCGGCCGCCCCGATCGCCCGTGCCTCGGCGTGGAACGCTTCTTGGTCCTGCACCAGCAGGTTGGATACCTGTCCCGCCGACAGGTCGAGGCCCAAGTCGCGCAGGAACGCGGCGATCTTCGGCTGGCTGACGTGGCTGCCGTAGCCCAACGCCAGCACCAGCGCGCGTACGCCCGGTCCGACCTGCCCGTGATAGCCGGGCGGCAACGGCGCCAGATAGGTCTGCCGCCGGCTCGGGGAATACCACTTCGCCCGGCGAAAGACCACGTTGTCGGCGCGCAGCACCACATCCTGCACCGTGACGTCGACATAGCCCTTGAACTGGGCGTCGGGCGGCAACATCGCCCGCTCACACTCCAGGGTCTCGCGGCGATGAATGACCAGGTGGTCCACCTTCCGCCGCCGCTGGCGGGGCGTCGGGGTGTGGCGCTCCTGCTCGGAGGAGTGATCGGGGGACGGGCGGGGCGGGGACCGCCCCGGAAAGGTCGGGCGGGTCGGCAACCCACGCAACCGCGCATTCTCGTCGCGCAGGCGCTGGTTCTCCTCGCGCAGCGCGGCGTTCTCCGCCTGCAGGTCTTCGATCCGATCGAGCAGGCGCCCGATCAGGCGGCGGAGCACCGGATCGGCGATCTGGGCAAGATCGACGGCGAGGTCGTCGTCCATCGGGGGACCACCACACGCTCAGGCAGCAGGTTCACCTGGCGGAGAGCATACTCCAACCGTCGGCATCTCGCCCCGGCGCACGTCGGGCGGGGCGATCACCAGGATCAGACAGCCCTCCCCTCTTTGTTGAGGTGATACGAACATATACCTATATTATGCGAACTAGTTCTTGCCCACTTTCGCGTTTGAGCCAAACGCCGGTCGTTGCTAATGTAGATAGCGAAGGAGCACCCACTATGGCAACCCCACGACAACCGATTCACCAATCTCTGGAAACTGCCCTGTCCGCCTATTTGCGGACGCTCGAAGGGCGCAATCGCAGCAGCGCCACGATTCTGGCCTACCGCACCGACATCGGCCAGTTCATCGCCTGGCTGCGCGAAACCAATCTGACGATTGAAACACCGGACGACGTCGAGCGGCTGGATGTCACCGAGTATCTAGCGCATCTCGCCGGCCGCGGTCTTTCCGGCGTTTCCCGAGCCCGCAAGCTGGCGGCGATCCGCGAGTATTTTCGATACGCCAAGATCGAGGGACTGATCGACGCCTCGCCGGTGGATGGCGTCGACACGCCCAAGACGGAGAAACGCGGACGCAATTATCTGACGCCGGAGGAATACAGCCGTCTGTTGGCCGCGGCCGGCGCCAGCACCCGCGACTACTGCATCCTGATGACCTTCCTGCAAACGGGCGTGCGCGTCAGCGAGCTCTGCGCCTTGAATCTGGAGGACGTGGATCTCGAGAACAAGACGCTGCATGTCCGAGTCGGTAAGGGCATGAGCGCCCGCTCGATCGAACTGGAGAAAAAAGGTGTTCAGTCGATCAAGTCCTGGTTGTCGGTCCGGCCAAAGATCGCCAACGATCGTCTCTTCCTTAATAAAGATGTTGAGCCGCTGGGCGAACGCGGGGTGCAGAAGTTGCTCGCCAAGTATTGCGTGCTGGCCGGCATCACCAAACGGATCAGCCCCCATTCGCTGCGCCACACCTTCGCCTCGCACAAGGCGGAGGCCGGCGTCTCGCCCTTTCAGCTGCAGCAGTGGCTCGGGCACAGCTCGCTCGACACCACCCAGATCTATGTCCACCTGGCGCGTAAGAACGCCAAGAAAGTGATGGAGGCGACGAGTCTATGAAAAGAGTTGGGCGGTGCCTTAGAACCGATCTTCGCGCCCGCGCGTATCCCGTCCCGTCTCGGCGATTAACCCGCGGCATCCCGCTCGACCACCTCACCCTCATCCCTGCTTCACAGTTGCCGTTCAAGGAGCACTGGAATCAAATCGCCAAGAGCCTGCCATCCGGCGAAGTGCTGATGGTGGTACCCATCGACAACACACCCATGCGCCAGACGCTGCGATCCCTTGTGCCGCAGTTGCGAGCGAGGGGGCGGCATATTACGGCCATGTCTTCCAAACAGCTTCCCTGCTGATGACAGCCCTAGTCGGCTTCATAGGTTGGCATGGGCTTGATGGGAGCCTTCTCGTGTTCGCTCCTGCGGTGATCTTCGACCGCTCGTCGTAGGACGGCAAGTTTCTCAAGATTGCCATCCAGGCACGCGAGCAGCGAAGCGTCGGAGCCATTCTCAATTGCATCGATACTTGATAATCCTTCTCGGATGAGTCGATGGTAATCTCCTCGTGAAATGCGGGAACCACTCTGCCGAGCCAGCTCAAATGCCGCCGCAGGCACACCAACTTCCATCCGAGTCAGTAATTTGATCCGTCGTTCGGTCAGGTCCAGGCCTGACTGTACCAACTCCGCAACGCGCATGACCGTCGGCAACAGATCGCAGACGCGCGAACTCGTGCTTCGGACTGCGCCAGCAGCCCCATCGAATTTGCCGCCATGCTGAGTCAAGAACGTCTCGATCTCGGACATCGGCCAGTCGGTAACCCAGAGCAGGCAGGCCGTGGCCTTCTTGGCGCGAGCCGTACTCTGTGGTTGATCAACAGCCGTCCGGAAGCGGGCTTGCATCACCGCCCGGGCGACTCCCTGTTGCTGCAAGGCGTTTGACCACGTCTGTGGCTCCTTGATCGTGCTGCTCTTGTTCATGGGAAAGTACACCTGGTCGAGTTCAGCCGCGAGCTGGGTTGCGGCGACAATGGTCGGGTCGGTTAGCTCAGATGGATCGAGGTGCCGGAAGGCATCAACCAGCCGCGTGATCGACTCGACCTCTATCCCTCCCTCGCCTGCCAATTGTCCAAGTTCTGAAAGCTTATACCGACCATCTTGGTCACGAGTGACCAGCTCATGCCGTTCAAGATCACCTAATGCATCACCAAGCTGCTCTCGGCTCCAATGCCATCGCTCGCTCGACTGAGCCTGCTGAAACGCGCCGAAACTGCCTTCAAGAAACGCGATGATATCCGCCGCCTCCATGGCATTGGCCGTTGCCTTCTTCGCGGCAGCGAGCACGCGAACGACGAGCGATCTCGAATCAACGCCCCGATCCAAGAAGCGCGAGATCAAGTCCTCGGGCTTGCCACGGACATACCGATTCCAGGCGCGGTACTCGTCATGCTGGGTAATTGCCATGATGTAGGAAGTCCCGCGCTCGGTGAATCCGAGACGGCCTGCACGACCGATAATGTTCTTGTATTCCGCGACTGAATAAGGCTTGTCCTGCGGATGATCTAATCCGGCGATGATCACGGCGGAGGCCGGCGTGTTGACTCCCATCGCCAGCGTTGTCGTTGCCGCGATGACGCGCAGCGTTGTATCTGGAGCTCGGAAATGCTCCTCAATGACCAGCCGTTCTTCGCGGTCCAAGTCAGAAATGTGGAACGCCACTCCACCTTCTAACGCTTGCCGGAGTGCATTGGAGGCCACGGACGGGTCGCCAGTGGGTAAGGCATCTAGGGCTGACTGTGCAGGCGGCAAGGCCAACTCGCGCGCGAGGTATAGAGCACAACTGCGCGCTTCCGGACGTGTTTCACGAAAAACGATGACTTGCTTCCCCTCCCCAACCAAATTTCGCACCAGCGGAATGATCCAGTCCTGCGCTGAACTCTTCAGCCCTTGGCGCCGAACGTAGTCCCTTGCGGTCTGCTCATTGCCATCCGGGTCGATATAACGGAACCAGCCGGCCTCGGTAATGATCCCTTCGTCCAGAGGCACGGGGCGCTCGTCGCGTCGTAGCAAACGCGCACCAAGCCAGCGCTCAAGTCCATTCGTATCACCAATCACGGCAGACAAGGCGATGACTTGGGGTTCGATCCCGATTTGCCGACGCATGCGCAACAACGTGAGAATGAATTCTAGATTGATGCCTCGTGATTCATCGGTAATCATCTGCACTTCGTCGATGACCACTGTGCTGACTTGGTCGAGGATATGGGGAGCGCCTAGTACCAGAGCCGAAAACTTCTCGTAGGTCAACAAACAGATGTCATATTGGCCACGCACGAGGGCGGGCACGTCGTCGATCGTCTCGCCGGTAGCACGGATGGTACGCAGTCCAAACGACCCATAGGTGCGATTGAATTGTTGGTATTTGTCGTTGACTAAGGCCTTGAGGGGCAACAGAAAGAGTGACCGTTTTCGGTCGATCGTCCCCCGAAGCGCAGCAAGCTCGCCGATCATGGTCTTGCCCGAAGAGGTTGGAGCAGACACCACCAGGTGCTCACCTTCGAGCAAGTTGAATTCGTTGATCGCTGCCAGCTGCAATGCGTTGAGCGACGGGATCGAACCAGCCCAAGCATCCAGCAGGGCGGTTGGGAACCCATAGGCGGCCAGGCTACGCACGTCAGCGGTCGCGGCCGGCCGCATTCGTTCGGGGAATGCGGCTCGGTACCTGGCCCCTGGTGTGAATACTGGCCAGGTAAGTTCCCCATCGAGTTGCCCTCGCAATGTGGGGTGCTGCGGCTTGCCAAACTGTGTGGCGCCGGCCGTCACGCGCCGGGTCACATAACTGAGTAGTTGATAGACGCTGATCTTTCCGGCTTCACGCACTTCTTCGGCACCCTGAAGTGCCTCGAGCAGGTAGTACGTCAACAAGCCATGGCCAATCTTCCCGTTCTCCCATGCCTCTTCGGTGGCCGTCGACGCGGTGAGGATGAGGCGTCCATCGCCCGACAGTTGATCCAAGAGGCTATTGGCGGAGTTCAGGCTGCGTGGTTTGACATCCACATGAAGGACCTTCGCTCCCACCCCTCCGGAGAAACAACAATCGAGGAAGCAAATGAGTCGTCGCGCCGGTATGCGCGAGAACCACTCGGTGAGCGTATCGAGGGGAATACACGAGCCAGGAAGATCGTCGAGGTCCGCGTCATAGGTCACTAATTCGTGCGTCTCGCTGCCATGGCCAGAAAAGGCGACGACAACCACATCATCTGGGTCGCACGCTGCTAGAGATTCGAACTGTTGCTGAATTGCGCTGCGCGTTGCCTGGTCATCAGATAGCAGAATCGCCCCGTCACCTAGCGTGTCGGTAAAGAGAGCATGCAGAGCGGTGGCATCCCGCGCAGCGCAGCTCAGCCAGGGAACGTCCACAGACTTGTACCGATCAATTCCAGCAAACAATCCTCGCAGTGCCATCGATGGTCCTTGTAAGGTAGCCAGGGCGCGGAGCTATAGTGGAACGCACGTTCTGTACGTTCGCCGCGATTATACATGTGACAGCCTCAGAAAGCAGCAGGTAGCCGTCCGGTCCAAAGTGGATGAGTTCCAGCGTTATGTGAAGCTGCCATCGAGCTTCGACTACTTTTAGTAGTAACATGAATAGTTGGGCTAGTCCCACTTTGCCTATGGATTCTGTAAACCATCCCTTGGGTTGGTGGGTCTACGGCGGCTACCCGGCTGTGATGCGTGAGTTGCGCTACACCGAGTCCGTCGCCCGTCATAAAGTTCATCAAAAAATTGACGACTATTACCAGCGCACCGGTGACCCGATCTGGAAGCCGGTGGGTAACCGTGGGTGTGCCGAGTTGCGATGGGCCATTGTGGCCGGCCGCGTCTTGCATAACGACCTTGTCTGAATGCGGGGTCAGGATCAGCTTTTCAGGATATTTTCCCACCCAGTGATCAACGCCATCTCTGTTTCTAGTGTAGAATAGAACACTAGTTCTATTTGCGCGCGATCCCGGTAATTGGTGGCCGACTGGGAATGATCGAGCGACGTCATCCCTGAACGAGATTGACGGCCCAATGCCCACCCCATACGATCGCGATGAAAAAGGGCGATCAACGGAGGGGTTGGAAGATGGCACTGCAAGTGGGTCTGCTAAGCATAGAGCGCATCATCGTTCACGACGTTCCAAAGCACACGAGCGCCAGCACAGGCGTACCGATTCTTACCGAAGCCGAGAGTCTACTCAATGACGACCTCCGCGCTTTTTTCAACCAATGCATTCGCGGCAGTCTCAAGCGCGGCATGGATGTCCTGTCGGACCCAACCACAGCATCGCCCGTGCCACCTCTCATTGGCGGCCAGCTCAGTTCACAGGAGACCGACTTCGTCGAGATGTCACAGCATCTTGCACGCCATCTTTACGGCGTGCAGAACGGAAGCAATCCAGCCGGCATTCTCGCTGTGATCCAGGCCAGGCAAGGCGAGGTGCCATCTGTAGTGATCCTCAAGCTAGAGCGCCAGACCGGGGTCAGCCTGGAGCCCACGATTCGAGATCAGCTCTCAACCTTTGATCTGGTACAAATCAGGAACCTCATGATGAGCGAGGATGTCAAAGTATTCAAAGCCGCAGGATTCGTCGCAGACGGCGAGGCGGACCCGACGCCATTTCCGGGCTTCCAAGGCATCGTGTCCGACAGTCAGCGAGGATTGAGTCAGTCCCCCGGCGTCGCCAGCTTCTTTCTTGAGCGATTCCTCGGATGCAAGTATCGGGAACGACCTAGCATTATCACCCAACGCTTCCTTGAGCAGGCGGAGCGATACATCAACGACTCGGTCACCGATGCACAGACGAGGGCGCGCTACGTCATGTCCGTCGTGTCTGAGTTGGAGAGCAATGATGGCGAAATCGATGTGCCTGCCTTCATCTACCGTCATTTCGTCGGCGAAGACCGGCAGCACTTCGAAAACCAGCTCCGGGAGGCGGGCGTGCCGATCGCCCGATTCCGGAAGGACACCGAACTGGTCCGAAATCGGCTGCGGATGGTCCATGTGCAGTACCAGAGCGGGCTAATCCTGATGGGCAAGCCCGACGTTTTGGACAATCATGTGCGATTCATCGAGATGACCGACGGATCTCCCATTACGGAGATCCGCGACGAGGTGGCGAATGTCACTGCAAAGCGACGTTGATCTTGACGCGCTGCGCACTCGCTTCCGACAGGAACGGCCCACTTACCAGACGTTGTCGGACGAGGTCTGCAAGAGGTTGAGCGCCGAAGCAGCTCGTCGAGGCATCGAGTTCCAGTGCAAAGGGCGAGCCAAAGAAATTGATAGCTTCGTCAAGAAGGCGCTGGCGAAGCGAGCAAAGTACGCGGACCCCTACTCGGACATACACGACAAGGCGGGTGTGCGCCTCGTTCTCGCCTACCTCGACGACTTGCCGGTGGCGCGGACTCTCGTCGAGACATCCTTCGAGGTCGTGGACGAGATCGACAAGACGAGCAGCCTCGACGCCGATCGCCTCGGTTATCGGGGGCACCATTTCGAGGTCCAGTTGAAAGGCAACTCCGTCGTCTCTGTCGGAGACCGGAATGTGGACATGACCGGGCTCATCTGCGAGGTCCAACTCCAGACGCGCGCCCAAAACCTGTGGAACGACATGGAACATGACTTGGTCTACAAGCCGGTGAGTGATCCACCGCCACATATCAAGCGCTCCATTCTCAGACTCGTCGTATTGATGGAACTCTACGACGACGAAGTCGTACGCACCCGAAAGGAGCTCGCAGAGGTATCCCCTCAACAAAGAGGGGAGGGCTGTCTGATCC
>JRHI01000749.1_pt1 | contig 32908 bp, 30 predicted proteins | sample 215371 | NCBI WGS metagenome assembly JRHI01 (sample SAMN02929681, study PRJNA255918) | sediment metagenome | biome: cave system; feature: Ice Cave; material: Sediment; isolation source: sediment from deep within a dark volcanic ice cave with no known source of... ...
GCCACCTACCACGGATCCACCGGCGGCATCCAGCTCAACCGTCCGATCGTCGGCATGGCCGCCACGCCATCGGGCCTCGGGTACTGGCTGGTTGCCTCCGACGGTGGGATCTTCGCGTACGGCGATGCTCCCTACCTCGGCTCGATGGGTGGGAAGGTGCTGAACAAGCCGATCGTGGCGTTGGCCATGGACCCGATCGGAGATCCGTACCCGCGGGGCACCACCGGCTATGACATCTCCTTTCCGCAGTGCGGTCAGAGCTACCCGCCGCCGCCGTACCGGGTGACCGTCGTTGGCGTCAATGACGGGAGGCCGTACACGGCGAACCCCTGCTTGGCCAGCGAAGCCGCATGGGCCGGGCCGTCCCTGACCGTCTATGTCAACGTCGGCCCGGTCAATTCCGGGGATCCGGCCGCTATGGGCGGGCCGGCCGGAGCCTGCGCACCCGCGGACACCGCATGCCAGGCCTACAACTGGGGCTGGAATGCCGCCATCTATGACGCGGGCCAGGCGTCGAAGACGGGTGTGGCCGCCAGCGTGTGGTGGCTCGACATTGAGTTCGCCAACGGGTGGAAGACCTCTCCGCAAGATGTAGCGGAGAATGACCGGGTCATCCAGGGGACCATCGACGGCTTGCGAGCGATGGGGCACCTCCCCGGCATCTACTCGACGTCCTATCAGTTCGGTCTGATCGCGGGCACCACCTACATGCCCCAAGTCCCGCTCTGGGTGGCCGGCGCGGCCGACGCGGCCGAGGCGCCCACGTTCTGCGACCCCTCCCACGCGTTTGGGGGCGGGCAGATCTGGTTGACCCAATGGACCGGTCCGGTCGGCCAGAGCACCTTCGACCAGGACTACGCCTGCTGAGGTTGCTCGCGGCGCCAGCGGGGCTCAGCGTCTCGGCCGCTCGGCCTCGTCGACAAATCGTCCATTTCTCCGTCTGGCACCTGCAGCCGAGTCTGGTAGCTGTTGCGGACCAGAAAAGACACGGTGGGGCCCAGATTCCGCCAGAGAGACCAGGCAGGGAAATCACCGATATGTGGTGGGACGGCGCGCTCGGCTGCGACCGCGCCGTCCCGGGCCTGTCCGCTGACACCACCCTCGCCGTGGTCTAAACCCGACATTTGCCTCAATCACCCGTCTGAGGTGCCGGCTAGTCCGGAGTGACCAGACAGACAACCCGCCTGCGGTCCGAGGAATGACCCCAGAGAACTATTCATCACACTACGTGGTGTTCCGATACGTAGAGGCACTCTCCGCGCGAAGGCGGGGGCCTACCGGTAAGGACCACCGATTTGACGAAGCGCAACGGCACCATGCGCACCACCAAGGGAACCGCAAGGTCGCTTGGTCGCTCATCGCTTCGCGTCGTCGCCTTCGGCACTGTGGCCATGTGCTCGCTGGCCCTGGCGCCCTGGGCGTCGGCAGAACAAGCCGGAACGTCCCGCGTCATCGTGTCGATGGTTGACAGCACCCAGGCCCATCAGCGGGTGACCGGCATCGGCGCCAAGGTCAGAGGCGACCTCGGCGACGCCGGCGCAGTCGTGGCCGACGTGTCCCCGGCGCAGCAGGCCATCTTGGCGGCCGACCCGAACGTCCAGGTGAGCCCCGACAGCGTCGTCTCGATCACCGCCGCGCCCGCCTCCGCTCCTACCCGGGCCCCCGCCGCCGTTTTCCCCCAGGTCACCGGGGCTGATCGTCTGGTCTCCAAGGGAGTCAACGGTTACGGCGTCGGTGTGGCGGTCATCGACACCGGCATCGCCCCCCTACCCGACTTCGCCGGCCGGCTCATCGGCGGCGTGGACCTCAGCGGTGAGGGAAATCCCTTCAAGGACAGCTACGGCCACGGCACCTTCGTCGGCGGTCTGATCGCCGGCAACGGCTATTCCTCGGCCGGCGCCTACGTCGGTGAGGCACCCGCCGCCAACCTGGTGGCCGTCAAGGTCGCGGGCGCCTCCGGCACGACTGACGTGGCCACGGTGATCCAGGGCATCCAGTGGGCGGTCGCCAATCAGCACACCTACGGGATCGGCGTCATCAACCTCTCCCTCGGCGCCGTCCCAACCCAGCCGGCTGCCCTCGATCCGTTGGACCGGGCCGTCGAGACGGCCTGGAATCATGGGATCGTCGTGGTGGTGTCCGCGGGCAACTCCGGCCCGCGGAACGGCACAGTCACCACCCCTGGCAATGATCCGCTGGTCATCACCGTCGGTGCCCTCGACGACAAGGGCACGGTCACCCGCGAGGACGACGCGATGACTTCGTTCAGCAGCGTTGGTCCCACGATGGACGGGATCTTCAAGCCGGACCTGGTCGCCTCCGGACGCTCGGTGATCAGCCTGCGCGCTCCCGGCTCCGCCGTCGATGCGGCCAATCCTTCCGCTCGCATCGGAACCGGCAACTTCGTCGGGTCCGGCACGTCATTCAGCGCCGCCATCACAAGTGGGGCGGCGGCACTGCTTCTTCAGGCCGACCCCCATGCTCGCCCGGACCGGGTCAAGGCTCAACTTCTGGCTGGTGCTGCGCGCGGACCCGCCGCCAACCCCTTCGTCGACGGTCATGGGTCGCTCAATGTGTTGGCCGCGGCTTCGGCCAAGGGGCTGAGCCTCAAGCAGGACGCGAGCCTCCCCAAGGTGGCGACCGATGGCTCCGTGTCCCTGGCGGACGGTTGGAAGCTGTCATCGTGGAACCCCGACTCCTGGAGCGGTGCCAGCTGGGACGGCGCGAGCTGGAACGGGGCGTCGTGGAACGGCGCCAGCTGGGACGGCGCCAGCTGGAACGGGGCGTCGTGGAACGGCGCCAGCTGGAACGGCGCCAGCTGGAACGGCGCCTCATGGAACGGAGCCCCCTGGAACGGGGCTTCCTGGAACGGGGCGTCGTGGAACGGCGCCAGCTGGAATTGATTAGGCCGTGCGACTCGGCCTAGGTGCACGCCTAGTCATCGCCGGCGCATTCCTCGCCGGATTCGCCACGCTCCTGTTGAGCGTGGCCGATCTGGCCCGCCCCGCCTTCTTGTCGGCAAACGTGCTGGTTGACGTAGCCATCTTCGCCGGGCTGGTCACCGCCAGCTGGGTGTGGCCTCTCGTCATGTATCGAGGCCGGGAGTCAGAGGCTCACCACCTCGACGAGGGTCTCTTCGTCATCATGGCGCTGCTCCTGCCATCGGCCGGTGTCATCATTGGCTTCGCCATCGCCACGGTGCTCGCGCAAGTGGTCACGCGTCGGCCGCTCTTCAAGTCGCTTTTCAACTTCGGCCAGATCCTGGTCGGCGTCGGCATAGGACTCGCGGCCCTCCACGCCTTCACCCCGCCCCGGACCCATCTGGACATCGCCGTGCTCGGCGGTGCGGTTGCCGGCGCGGTGGTGTTCATGCTCGTGAATACCGCCTTCCTCACCTTGATCCTGGTGGCTACCGGCAGCCCCTGGTACGGGGCGGTCATTGACGGGATCGAGATCCGACTGCTCCTCGTTGGCTCTAGCGTTTCAGTGGGCTTGGTCACCGCGATGGCCGTCACCGCCTATTCGTGGTCGCTTCCGCTCGCCGTGGTTCCGCTGCTGATCCTGCGTCAAGTGTTCGCCGGTCACTTCCGGGCCCGCCATGACCGCGCCCGGCTCCACGGCCTCTTTCAGGTCACCTTGGAAGCGAACCGATCCATGGGTTCACACGACATCGAGGACATCATCTTGCGGTCGGCGACTGACCTGATGCGCTGCCCGCAAGCCACGTTTGCCTCGGCACCTGGCGATGACGGACTGAGCGTGCAACTCTCGGGCCAGGAAGGCGACCGATTTCTCCACGTGTCGGGGCGAAAACGCCACGAGCCCTTCGACGCCGCCGACCAAGCTCTACTCGAGGCGTTGGGAGCCGTAGGGGCGGGGGCCCTGGCCAATGCCACCCTCTATGAAGAGGTGCGCCACCAGCGCGAGCGACTGGCCGCGATCACGGCCAGCCTCGGCGAGGGCGTGTGTGCACTCGATCGCGCCGGCCAAGTCATTTTCCTTAATCCGGCCGCCGAGCAGATGTTGGGATGGAAAGAGCTGGAACTGGGCTCGGTCAATATTGAATTTCTCGTCGCTCCCGCCCTGCGCGCTATGGAGGCGCGCGGCACCATTCGCAACGAGGACTCCGCTTTCCAGAACCGGTCCGGAGCATCGTTCCCGGTCGCCTTCACGGCATCACCGATCTTCGACGGCGACGAGGTCACCGGCTCCGTGCTGGCCTTCCGCGACATCACCGAACGGCGAGCCTTCGAAGAACAGCTGGCTCGCCACGCCTTCCATGATGCCTTGACCGGCCTGCCCAACCGGCGCCTCTTCCTCGATCATCTCGAGCACGCCCTTGCCCGCCAACGGCGCTGCGGTGAGGTGCACGCCGTACTCTTCGCTGACATCGACCGGTTCAAGGTCATCAACGACAGCCTTGGCCACCATGCGGGCGATCAGCTTCTCGTCGCCATCGCCGAGCGCATGTCGCAGGCGGTCCGCGACGGCGACGTGCTGGCCCGCTTCGGGGGAGACGAGTTCACGCTGCTGCTGGCCGGCGTCAGCTGTGTCGACGACGCGATAGCGGTCGCCGAGCGCATCCTCGAATTGTTGCGTGACCCGGTGACCCTCGGAGATGGACGAGAGGTGGTGCCGACCGTGAGCATCGGCATCGCCATGACATCGGCGTCGAAGTCACGAGACGACGTGCTCCACGACGCCGACGTCGCCATGTACCAGGCCAAGGCGCGGGGACAGGGCCACTTCGAGGTATTCGACATGGCGGCCATGGGTGAGCGTTCGGCGGAACGGCTCGACCTCGAAGCCGCGCTGCGCCGGGCCATCGAGCGAAGCGAGCTGGAGGTGTACTACCAGCCGCTGGTTTCAACTCGTCATGGCGGGCTGGTGGGCATGGAGGCCTTGGTGCGGTGGAACCATCCGGAACGCGGTGTCCTGGCGCCGGCCCACTTCATCGGTCTGGCCGAGGAGACCGGTCTCATCCTCCCTCTCGGTCGGTTCGTGCTCGAGGAAGCATGCCGGCAGGCGCGGGAATGGGCTGATCGATTCGGATCGAACCTGTCCATGAGCGTCAACCTCTCACCCCGCCAGTTCCAGGAACACGGATTGCTCGAAGATGTGGAGATGATGATGCAGGCAACCGGCGTCACGCCCAAACAGGTCTGCCTGGAGATCACGGAAACTCTGGCCATGCTGGACGTCGAGCGAACCGTGGCCCTCCTGCACCGGCTCAAGGCGCTCGGCGTGCGCTTGGCCATCGACGACTTCGGCACGGGCTATTCATCGCTCGGCTATCTCAAGCAATTTCCGATCGACGTCGTGAAGATCGATCGCAGCTTCGTGGACGGAGTCGAGACCAACGTCGTGGATTCGGCCATCGTCGCCGCCGTCATCAACCTCACCGAGGCCGTCGGGATGACGACCGTGGCAGAGGGCGTCGAGACCATCGGTCAGCTGGAGCACCTTCGTTCGCTGCGCTGCCCTGTCGTTCAGGGTTACCTCCTGGCCCGGCCAATGCGGGCGTCGGCTATCGCCGAGCTCGTCGCCAAGTGGTCCGACAATCCGACGCTCGGGATGGCGGTCGCCAGTTTGGCGTGACCCTCACCGCATCCCGTCAGGCGCGAGAACCTACGGCGCGCGCCACCTCGCCGAAGCGCTCGAAGCTGGCGTCCCGCTGTTGAGCGGCCATGCCGGCCAAGTAGAGGACGGGATGCACGTCGAACCCGGGAAGCAACGAACACCGGTCGATGATGAGTTTGGGGAGGTCCGCCCAGCTCCCTTCCAAGACAAAATGGGAAAGGAGCTCGTTCGGTATGGCTCTCGTCATACCCTCCTGGTCGCCCGACTTCTGGAATACCCGCAGCGCTTCGGTCGTTCCCGGGTAGCCGAGTTGCTCGAAGATGAAGGCATAGTTGGGCGTCGAGCCGTAGAACGCCACCATGGTGCGACACACTTCGCGACGCCTGGCGACCTCTTCCTCGGTGTCTCCTACCGCCGTGAAGAGAGGAACGAACAACGCGAACGACGCCGTGTCGCGCCCGGCGCCAACGGCGCCTTGACGGACGTTGGGGAGCAGCGTCTGTCGGTAGTAGGCCTCCGTGTTCAGCGGATGGACGTGCACGCCGTCGGCGACCGCGCCGGCCATGCGAAGCATCCAGGGGTTGACCGCGGCCACGTCGATCGGCGGGTCGGGGACAACGAGGCGGCCGGGCCGCCACATTGCCGGCAAAAGCGAAAGGCGATAGAAGGTACCCTCGAAGGCCAGAGGGCCGTCTCCACGAAACGCGCGGAAGATGGCGCGCAGGGCGAGGACGTACTCGCGCAGGCGCGGCCCGGGCGGATCGAATGGCGCCGAGTACCGCCGCTCGACATGGGCCCTCACCTGGGTGCCGATCCCTAGGCGGAACCGTCCGCCTGATGCGTCGGCGAGCTCCCAGGCGTTGGCGGCCGTGACCATCGGGCTGCGGGGGAAGGCCACCGCTACCCCAGTCGCCAAGTCCAGATCGGCACCGCTGAGCGCGGCCGCCGCGCACGCCAAGTAGGCCGTGCGACCGGCTTCCGTGACCACCAGACCCGAGAAGCCCGCGTCCGCAGACCGGTGGGCGAAGGCTTGGAACTCCCCCAGACCCGAGCCGCCCGTCATGACGTGCACCTTCACGCCAGAAGCTCCTGAAGCAGCCCGACGGAGTCAACATCGTCGATCGCGGTGGTGGTCCTCTCCATGGCCGCCACCGCTCGGTCCGAGGGCTGCCAACGGTCGCCCATGGCGGCCGTCGTCGCCGCTGACAGCCACGAGAACACCGCGAACAGCCGGAACTGGCGCTCCATGAGCGCGGGATCCAGTGTGATCCCCAGTTCGCCGAGGGTGCGGCGGTAGTGCGCTAACAGGTCAGATTGGATCGATCGCCGGACATCGGTGGGGATGGAATTGCAGCAGTAGTAGGCGACGTCGCGCATTCCCGGCGATCGACTGAACATGGCCCAATCGAAAAAGCCGGTGCGCCCCTGATCCGTGAACAGGTTGCCGGAGTGCGGATCGCCGTGGATGAGCGTCCGCTCGCCTTCATCCCACAGGTCGAGGACGTCGCTCGAGCGATCGCGGAACAACGTGGCCACAGCCCGGAAGACGGGAGGCATCTCGTCCGCGAAGCGGTCAAGCACGAGGCGCATGAACCGCACGGCCGCCGCGGACGCAGCCGCATCCTTGCCGCCGCCGGCTCCGAAGCCGGCCCGCTCGGGGACCCAGGACAGGTCCTCGGAGAAACGGGGAGATTCCCAGTAGCCGGCATGAAGGACAGCCAACTGTTGAACGGTGGACTCCGCCCTCAGCCCGATGTCCGCGTCGGCCGGGCGAGGGAAGGTGCACCCGGAGGCGTCGAGATCCTCGAGGATCATGATGAACCCGCCTTCGTCGTCGACGTCGGCGTGCCACAAACCGGGGATCCGTACGGGTAGCTCGGTGGCCAGCGCAGCATAGAGGCGGGCCTCCATCACGCCGATGCCGACCTGGTTCAAAAACTCGCGTTGGCTGGCGTCGAACGGCGCGATTTTGCAGAAGACCGTGTCGGGGAGCCCGCCGTGATCGCCTTCGTAGATGAGACGCAACTTGACTCTGCCGGTTGTCCCCGAGTGTGCAGCCACCACCTCGGCCGATGTCACCTCGGCCTCGGGGGCATAGGGCCGCAATATCGTCGAGAACCAGGCGGCGGTGAGATCCTCGACGTCGATCGGGATGGCCGAAACGCGCACTACCAGTCGAGGCCGAGCACTTGCCGCATGGCGGCTTCGAAATCGTCGTAGCTCGTGCCCTGCCGCGCCGCCGCCACCAACTCCGCGTCGTTCCCCACCGGCCAACGCAGCCGGCGGGCGTCGGACTCAAGAGCGTCGGCTATGACCGAGGCCACCAGTTCGGGTCCGGGTGCAGGCTCCCCTCCGCCGAGCTTGCTCTGAGCCGTTTCCCAGAGACTGGCCAACTCCGCGTATGAACCTGGATCGTTGCGATGATCGATGACGTTGGCACCGAAGCGGGTCTCGATCGAGCCCGGCTCGATGACGAGGACCCGGACACCGAAGTGTCCCACCTCCAGATGTAGCGCCTCGGACAGGGCTTCAAGCGCGAATTTCGACGCCGAGTAGTAGCCACCGAGCGGCGGCGCGGCGATGCCTGCCGTCGACGTCACGTTGACCACAGACCCTTTCCCCCGCTCCCGCATTCCGGGGACAAAGGCCTGAATCATCCGAGCCGCGCCGAAGAAATTGGTCTCGAACATCCGCCGCACCTCATCGAGCGGAACGCTCTCGACTGCGCCCTCCACGCCGAACCCGGCGTTGTTGACGAGAACGTCGACAGGACCGGCGGCCGCCAGCGCGGCCGCAACCGACGCGTCGCTGTCCACGTCGAGCGTCATAACTTGCGCCACCTTGAGATCGGCGAGGGTCTCGGGCCGGCGGGCGGTGGCGATCACTTCGTACCCGCGGGCCGTCAGTTCGATGGCTGTCGCCCGGCCGATGCCGGTCGAGCAGCCGGTGATAAGGGCTCGGCTTGCAGTCATAAGTCCCACCCTAGTGACCGAGCGACAGAAGGGCGAGAGGAGCGCTAGCCCACAAACGCCAGCGGCTGGCCGACATCGATGCGCCCACCCCGCACCACGCGGGCCAGCACGCCGACGTTCCTCTCGTGGGTGGAATTGATATGACGGAGAATGTCCAGTTGTCGAGTGATGCCGCCGGGCTGTGGCCTGGTTGTGACGACGCAGCGGTCACACGGCCTGGTGATCTCAATCTCGACATCACCGGCGGAGATCCGACGGCCCACCCACGTCTGCTCCACGCATTCGTTTCCGGCCGATTCGATAAGCAGGTTGGGACGGAATCGAGCAACGTCCCATGTGAGGGCGGGACGTTCCATTGACAAGGCGCGCAAGGAGGCAGTCGTGAGGAGAAGGAGCGGGCTCGAATCCACGAAAGAGCCGGGCGGGCCGTCCCATCGGAGCGGCTCGGACTCGTCGTCCTCGAAGTCGGCGGGCATCTCGTAGGTTCCGCGTCCCTCTGGCCTGGCCTCAACGAGCTCGACGGGCCGGCCCAACCACCCCGTGATCGCCGCGTCGACGCCGGAGCCGAGTCCGAGGGCCGTCTCGCCCGTCGGCAGGCGGATCGTCAACTCGACGCCGGCCAGCATGGCTCGGGCCGCCAGGAGCCGACCATCTTTCTTCGCCGAGACGATGGTGCCCGCCATCAGATCGAGGACACCGTACCGACGGTCGCCTTCGACTCCCCGTTCGTTCAGCCTGACGTTCTCGCGGCGCTCCCCTTGCATCGACTTCACTGGGTAACGCCAAAGCCCAGCGACTTTCACGGCCGTTACGGTAGCCGGATGCGATCAGTGCCCGCTGGGGCGTGGTCGGTCGCCGGTGGGCGTCAAGGTTCAGCGGTCGACAAGGGCCTGGTACACCAGCTGTTTCAGCTGCGGGCGGATCGGGTGGGTACTCGAAGGCAGCAGTTGGGTCAGGAAGAGGGCGGTGATCCGTTCCACCGGATCGACCCAGAACGCCGTGCTGGCGGCTCCACCCCATGCGTACTCACCGGCGGTAGAGAGGACCTTGTTGGCGGTGGGGTCGATGACGACGGAGAACCCGAGCCCAAAGCCCACGCCCTCGAAGGTCGTCTCCGCGAACAACGGCCGCCCGAACCGTTCAAGATCGGCGTCACCGGGAAGATGATTGCGCGCCATGTACCTCACCGTCCGGCTACCGAGAAGCCGCCTGCCGACCAGCTCGCCCTCATGGAGCAGCATCGACACGAATCGGTGATAGTCCGAGGCCGTGGATACCAGCCCTCCGCCGCCGGAGAGGGTGGCGGGCGGCCGCAGCGCGAGTTCACCCATAGCATCGAGGCGCACGGCCTTCCGGGTGCCGGGCTGGGCGGTGTACAGCGCGGCCAGCCGGTGCCGGTCCGCGGGAGCGACCGAGAACGCGGTGTCGACCATCCCCAGAGGCTCGAAGATGCGGCTGCGGAAGAACTCATCGAGCGACTGACCGGACACCACTTCGACAACGCGCCCCAGCACATCGGAAGCAACCGAGTAGTTCCACTCCGTCCCCGGCTGAAAGAGCAAGGGCAGACCAGCCCACGCGTCGCAGCACGCGGCGAGGTCCATGCCGGACGGTGTACCCCATTCGAATGCGGCCTTTCGGTACATGGCGTCGACCGGATGGGCGTAGTGGAACCCGTAGGTAAGGCCGGCGGTGTGCGTAAGGAGATGCCAGAGGCGAACCGGCTCGATGGCGGGGACGGTGACCGGCGCCAGGGATGAGCCGCTTCGATACACGCGGGCGTCGGCGAACGACGGTATGAACCGGCTCACGGGGTCCTTGAGCTCGAACGCACCCTCTTCGTACAGCATCATGGCCGCCACCGAGGTGATCGGCTTGGTCATCGAATAGATGCGAAACAGGGTGTCAATCTCGATCGGAAGCCCGGCGTCGCTGTCCCGCGCGCCGTACGACGCCAGATGGACGATGCGGCCTTCGCGGCTCACGAGCAGGAGCCAGCCCGGCAACCGTCCGTCGTCGACATAACGTTCGAAATGCCGGTCGATGCGGGCCAGCCGGTCCGGCGCGAAACCCGCCTCGGCCGCGTCGACCTCCACTTTCAGATCCGCCATCGCGCGCCCCCTTTGGGAAGATATCGATCGTATCGAGCGCCGGGCGCCGCCGACGGTGGTCAGGGACGCCCAGCGCCTCCATCGCTATCCGACGATGTAGCTGTACGCCACGTTGGCCAGCTAGCTGCTGGTCGGGAAGAACGGATCAAAGGTGTCCACCCCCAGGAAGCCGCTGACCGGTCTTTCTTGGGCACGGCGACCAGGCGGTCAGGAATGACGGTGCGGAGCGCGGCCCGCCCCCGGTGGCGGGAGCCTCGCCGTGCTAATTGCGGAAGACCACGATGACGTGCTGGGTCCCATTATGGGCTAAGGCTTCTGGACTGCCGTTTGCTCAGCTTTGGTCGGCAACCTCCGCGTGATATCGGGCGGTCACGTCCTCCACCGCCTTGAGGTGAGCAGCGGCCATTTCCGGCCGCGAAACCTCGGCGCGCGCCTTGGCCGCCAAGGTGCTGTACGCCTGGCCCTGGAACAGAGGAAAGACATGCTGCGTGATCAGCTCAAAGCTGCGATGGGTGGCCATCGGGTTGGCCCACTCGTGGGCGAGAAGCATGTAGCACCCAAAGCCACCGTCGGACTGCTTGATGAGACGCTCGATTTGGGCGGCGGCGTCGTCGACCGTTCCAATCGAGCCCAGGCCCGACTCGTTGACGAAGTCGATCATCTCCCGAACGTTGTCGCCGCCGACCGCCATCTGGGGAAATGCCGCGACCGTCTGAAAGTACCGGAACCATTGCTCGATGCCGTGCTCCACGTCCTTGTAGGCCTGCTCGCGGGTCTCGGCGATGTGCATCAGGCCGACCAGGCGCCATTTGCTGCGGTCCACGGTTCTGCCGAATTTTGCGGCCCGCTCCTCCACCACACTCCAATGGAGAGCCAAGACGTCGAAGCCGACCGCCTGAGTCGCGCCGATCGACAGCAAGCCGATGCCATACCGCCCGGCCAGTTCGGACCCGATCGGCGAGGCGACGGCCGCCACGGCCACGTCGAAGACCGGGCTCGAATACGGTCGGAGGTGCAATCGCGCGTCGCGGAGGTCCCACCGTTCGTTCCTGAACGTGACGGGTTCGTCGCCGGTGAGAAGACGAGTGATGATGTCGACACCTTCGGCGAGTAACTGGCGCGTCTGGCTTTGGTCGAGCCCGACCATGGCCGCGTCGGTGGGGAGGGACCCCGGGCCGAGGCCGAGCATGAACCTGCCGCGGGTGAGGTGGTCGAGCAGCACCGCTCGTTCCGCCACCCAGAGCGGATTGTGATAGCTCACGCTTACGACGCCGGTACCCAGCTTGATATGTCGGGTGCGCTCGGCCGCCGTGGCGATGAAGATCTCGGGGGAGGCGATAATCTCCGAGCCGGCCGAGTGGTGCTCGCCGATCCATGCCTCATCCCAACCGAGGCGGTCAAGATGCTCGACGAGCTCGAGGTCGCGCTTGAGCGCGAGCGTCGGGTTCTCACCAGGGGGATGGAACGGCGCCATGAAGATGCCGAACCGGAGACGATTGTTCATTGCACTCCCTTTCTGATCGCACCACGCCATTACACCGGAGATCCCTGCAATGCGATGGCCGCGCCGGCCTGGTCGGCCAGCGCGACCGCCGCCAGCAATTGGTCCGCACTCACTCGACCTCCAGGCGCGGCGACGAGCACATAGCGACCGAGGGGTCGGCCCTGATTCTGGACAACCAGACTGACTTCCCGACTGGGTAGGCCCATCGTCCGAAATCCCCATCGGAGCGACCCCCACGTGACCGAGCCATGTCGCTCTACAAACGGGCCGGGCAAATCGGGGAACGCGGGGTCGAAGCGACAGGACACCAGGTCGAGAAGGTCGGTCAGTTCGTTGGCGACGGCAAGGACAACCTGGTCGACAGGTGCGCCGCCCGCAACCATCTCCGCCACTCCGTGAATGCGGCCCAGGTCGTAACTGACCTCAGCGGCGCGGTCACGGTGATGGCGGTTGCGGGTGGCCAACTGGCCGACGATCAGGCCAACGGCGACCAAAAGCACGACCGTTTCCAGATCGGAGGCCCGGTTGATGGCCAGGGACCCGTACGGCCGGGTGTGGAAGAGGTCAAAGCCGACGCCGGCAGACAGCGCGGCGAGCGCGGCCGTGAGACGGGTACCGGCGGCGGCCATCAAAGCAACAACGACGGCGAGGGTCAGAGCGACGGTCGTGGCCGGGGCGTGGTCGCGAAGCGGGATCAAGGCGGCGGCGGCGCCGATCGGCACGCCGGCCCACCCGATCAGCGCAACGGCCGTACGAGTTGTCTCCGGCAGGTCGACAAACCGACGAAGAGGATCCACGGCGCTCATGGCCAGCAGAACCCTAGTTCGTTCCCCGATTTGAGGGTGCGGCCGACAAAGGCAGGCCGGAAGGTATGGTCGACACCTAGGCGCTGCCCCGACTGCGGGACGGTCCTCCCCGATCGCTGAATTCATAAGGACGTTGTCGCAGATGCGCCGTGCCAGAGCCGCACTCGCCGTGGTCGTGGCGGCAGGAGCGATCGGCGCGGTGATTGTGGCGGTCAAGTTGCGATCGCATGCGCCCGCGAACCCACATCCGTGTCAGGCCGCGGCCGGCTCCGCTCCCGTGAAATTGCAGGCCGACCAAGCGGCGAATGCCACCACCGTCGCGGCGCTGGGTAAGCGCCTTGGCTTACCTGACCACGCCGTGACCGTCGCCCTGGCGGCCGCCCTGCAGGAGTCGGGACTGCACAACCTCGACCATGGCGATCTGGACTCGCTCGGGTTGTTTCAACAGCGTCCTTCTCAGGGCTGGGGAACACCGACGCAGATCATGTCCCCGGCCTTCTCTTCCGCCGCGTTCTACCAACGGCTGGCACAGCTTCCGGACTGGCAGGGCATGTCGGTGACCGAAGCCGCTCAGGCGGTGCAACACAGCGCCGCCCCGAATGCCTACGCACAATGGGAAGGCGAGGCCCGGCTCCTCGCTCGAACCCTCACCGGCGAAGTCCCGGCCGGCTTCACCTGTCGCATTCCCGTGCCAGGCGGCGCGCTGCTCGCGGCGCCGCTGGCCACGGCCATGCAGGCCGAACTCGGCACCTTGACGCTTGACGCCGTAGTGGATACCGGCCGGGGATGGACCATCGCCAGTTGGCTGGTGGCGCGCGCCCAGCATTACCGCATTCGTACCGTCACCTTCCAGGACCGAACGTGGCGACCATCGAGTGGAACGTGGGAGGTCCACTCCCCCACCAGCGCCAGCGTCCAAATCAACGCCAGCTGATCAGGTGACGACGGCCATGTCGTCCTGAGCTGTAGCGACACCACCACTGTGTTGTCGCATGGCGGAGAGCATTGTCGATGAGGTTGCGGACGACGCGACGCAGCCCTTCGGGGTCGCCGAACACAGTGACCGGCTGTACCTCCTCGATGTCCATGACACTCGTGGCCTCCTCGCCGACCAGTGCATCCAACTCGTTGGCGCGGTGAGAACGCGGCGTGCCGTGGCCCGCATCGGCTCGGGCCAGGGCCAGCAGGTCGGCGATCAGTCCCTCGATCCGGCCGAGATCGGCCAACGCCCCCTCCGCCGTGTCGTCCCAACGACCCGGTCGGGTGAGCAAGATCGACCTCGAGCTGAGTCCGAGCCGACGCCACTGGACTGCGCAGCTCGTGGGACGCATCAGCCACGACTTGGCGCTGCTGCCGGGCTCCGTCGTCGAGTCTGCCCAGCATGCGATTCATGGTCTTTGCCAAACGGCTCAGTTCGTCCTCGCCGTCGGGTTCGGGGAGCCGGCGATGCAGATCCCGGTGATCGGCGATGTCGGCCACCTGAGCTCGCTCTCCTCCACCGGTGCCAGCTCCCGGCCGGCCAGCCACCACGCCGCCCCGGCTACGACCACCAGCACGAGCGGCACGACGGACCGGAGCGCCTCGAGCCCCACCTCGTCGGGACCCTCCAGGCAGCCGCCATAGCAAATTCAGCGTGTTCTCAGGTTTCTCTCAGGTGACGTGAAGTTGACGGCCGCATAGTCGCAGCCATGGGACTTGTCAGGTCAGTTGGGCGCCACTGGAAGAGATGGGCCATGGTGGCCGTAGCCGGTATCGCTGTCCTCGTGGTGGGTGGCCCGTTCGTCTACATCCATTTCATCGAGGGCAAGGCGCCTGCTCCGTTCAGTCTGGCTGCGTCGTCGCCGACCACAACGGCGACGGGCGCCACCACCACGCCGAGCGCGGCCAGCAGTGGCCCCGTTGAGGTCGATGGGACCTGGAAGGTCGCAACCGGGTCCCAAGCCGGATATCGGGTCAAGGAGACCTTGTTCGGCCACCGCGGTGTTTGACTGGCCAGCCGGCGAGCAGCTGGTTGGTCTTGGTTTCCCATCTCCTTTGCGGTGGGTCCATCGTTGTCGGTTTCGTAGATTTTGCCCATCGAGCCCTCCGACAGGTAGCGGCGCTCGGTGACTTGCCACTCGTCGTGGACCCCCAACAAGACCGAGCCGGCGAGGCGCAGGACGCCGGCTTCGTTGGGGAAGGGCCCACCACGTTGGTGCGCCACTTGATCTGCCGGTACAGGGCCCGCCGCCGAGAACTCGGCTCGCGGCCATGACCCGCAAATTCGTCCGAGATGAGGACGGCGGTCGAGGATGGGACTGCGACGCGTACGGCGACCCGTCACTGTTGTGCACGCTCTTCGAGGCGCGTCGCCGTGGCCTGGTCAAACGACCCGGTAGCGCGTTCAAGAATCTCACCGTCGCCGGCCACCAGAAAGATCGAGACCGTTGCCTGGTCCGTGATGGCAAGGGGGCGCGTGACCGTAGCGACATCGCCGTAGACGGTCAGGGTGCGCCGACGAGCCTCCAGGTCGCGGATGGCCGCTGCCATTCCCCCGTCGATGACCGGGCGGATCGGAGCCCACCAGCGGGCCAGCACGGGCACCTCATAGAAGCGAAGAGAGGACGAGGTGGCGTGCACGTCAAGCCAAGGCACCCACGAGTCGATGATCGACTGCTGCTGTCGACGGAACGCGACGAACACCAGGTTCGCGTTACCCTCGAAAGCGTCCGGAGTCCACTGTTCCCGGCCGGTCAGGTCACGGGCCCGCAGGCGAGGAAAATGCGTCGAGCCGGTCACTGCACCGTGCCCGCTCTCGGATTACTGCGGCCGGGCCGCCCCACGTACATTGCCTCGGGGCCGGGCAGGCACTGCTCAGTCTGCACTATCGGTCCCGAGGGCGGCGGGAAACGAAAGGGCTGGTACGGGCCATGTAGTCGTCATATCCCTCCCGGCCTTTGACCAGCGAGCGCTCCAGGAGCGTGACACCGGACACGCGGCGAAGGAACACCGTCATGACCAAGGCGCCGACGAGGCCGATGGCCCCGAGGGGGGTTTCGGCGGCCACGATGGCGATCCCCCACCACCCGCAGGCGTCACCAGGCCGGCGGCGAGGGTGCCCATCCCCCGACACGTTCAGCAGCCGCCGTGAGGTGGCGTCCAAGCCGCCAGTCTCTCATCACGACAGCCCGATTCCGGACTCAGCCGCGTAGCGAACGCAGGACCGCCGATGCCGCCCGTCCGCCGCTGTAGAGCGCCCCTTGGATCGATGCCGTGTCACGGTGGTCGCCGCACACGAACAACCCTTCGCCCAGCGCCACGGGTTGCTTTGGATGCAACGGCGGGACTTGCAGGGGCTGGCCATGGGGGATGACGTCGGTGCGGAGGTGCTGCCAGTCGGCGGTGGTCGAGTCGAACCACCGACTCAGTTGTTCCTCTACGCGCCGGGTGACTCCCGGGTCGAGCCCTTGGGGTCCGGGAACGGCGGCAGCCACCAAGGCCCGGCCGGCCGGGGCGTAGGAGGGCGAGACCTCGCTCATCACGGCGACGTTCTTGGCTGGGCCGCTGGCATCGCCGTCGAGGATCAGCACAGGTCCAGCCAACGGGGCGGAAGGCATCGAGAACCAGCAACAGGCCGCAGCACGCGATCCCGGATCCAGCACGCGGTCACCCAGCAGCCGGTGGGCTGCCGGACCGTCCGTGGCCACCACGATGGCTCGGGCCCGAAGGCGTTCGCCGCCGGCGAGCAGGACCTGCGACCCCTGAACTGCCACCACCTCGGCCCCGTACTGCAACGTTCCGTCCGGGACGGTCGCGGCCATCTGGTCAGCGATGGCGCCCATACCGTGTCGCGGCACTGCCGTGGAACCCACCGCCAGCATGCGCAAGATGATGTCGAAGCGGCGGCTCGAGACCTCAAGCTGTGGGTCGAGCTGGATCCCAGCGAAGAGGGGACGCCAGAAAGACTCGATAATCCGGCCCGAAAAGCCGGCACGTTCGAGCCGCTCGGCGCTCGTCACATCGGGACGACGGAGCAGCTGACCAACGCTATGCCGGCGGACATCGACGACGAGCCGCAACACGCGCACCTTGTCGAGCAGCGTGCCTATCGGGGCGGTGAGAGTCGCCGGCAATTGCAGGGGCTGCCGTAAAGGATCGGCCACCCGGTGGAAGCGACCGCGTAGGTATACCCGTGCGCCTGCTTCGAAATACTGCAGGTCGAGTGCGTCGGCGTCGAGACGCCGGTTGATCTCGGGGTAGGCCGTAAGGAGGATCTGAAAACCGCGATCGAGCTGGAAGCCGTCAATAGTGTCGGTGCGAACGCGCCCACCGACCCCGTCGGATGCCTCCAGCACCCGGCAGTCGATGCCGGCCGCGACCAGGTCCTGGGCGCAGGCCAGCCCGGCGAGACCGGCCCCGACGATGACGACATCGCTCATGTCAACGCTCGCTCAGCTTCTCAGCCATGCACCGTGTCCGCAGGCCCGGCCTCTCGGACCTCCTGCAGGCCCTCGCTGTCCATCGCCCGGCGCTGCGAGCTCTCGCCGACCACCTTCCGGCACTCCTCAGCGTCGCGGGCGATGCCGTCCAGGAGCCCGGGAAAGACGATGCGGTGAAACGGGAGCACCGCATACCAGTAGGTGCGACCCAACAGGCCGCGGGGCCGGAATCGGGCTGTCTGGGCGAGCTCCGTGCCGCCGGCGACCGGCCGGAGGGTCCACTCCAGCCAGGCCTCGCCCGGCAGGAGCATCTCGGCGTGCAAACGGAGTGCGCGCTCCTCCTCCAGGTCCTCGACCCGCCAGAAGTCCAGCGGTTCCCCCACCGCGAGTCGGTCCGGGTGGCGGCGGCCGCGCCGGAGGCCCGGGCCGCCCGCCGCCCGGTCCAGCCAGCCGCGCATGCGCCACAAGCGTTCGCCGCTGTACCAGCCGCGCTCACCCCCCAGCTGGCATAGCGAGCGCCACGTCCGGGTCACATCTGCTCTGACCAGCCTGCAGCGGCTGTCGGTGAGCTCGGTCCCACCCGACCACGCTGGGTCGGTGGGCAGCGCCCGCCACACGGGGAACGAGGCGTCGTCGAACCACGTCGCGACCTCGCCCGGGTCGCCGCCGCCGATGGCCTGGCGGATGGCCAGGCGCAACGGCACCCGCTCGAAGGGAAACATGCGGACGGCTCGCTCATCGGTGACCACCACGGTGTTCACCAGCGAGTCCACCAGCGGCCGGGCCAGCGACGCAGGAACCGGCGTCACTAGGCCGACCCAATGCGAAGAGAGCCGGGGGGTGAGGAAGGGTACGGGGATGAGGCGCCGCCGGACCAGCCCGGCCTCCTCGGCGTAGATGGCCATCATCTCGGCGTAGGACACGACATCAGGCCCGCCGATCTCCAGGGCGCCCTCAACAGGTTCGGTGTGCTCGATGACCGCGACCAAGTAGCGCAGGACATCACGCACCGAAATGGGCTGGCAGCGGGTGCGGACCCACTTGGGCGTGACCATGACGGGAAGCACCTCGGTGAGATATCGGAGCATCTCGAAGCTGGCCGACCCGGAACCGATGACGACGGCAGCCCGCAGCTCGGCGACCGGGATAGGCCCCCGGGCCAGGATCTCCCCGACTTGGTGGCGGGTACGAAGATGATCGCTGAGCTGCACCGAGTCATCGCCCAGCCCACCCAGATAGACGATCCGGCCCACCCCGGCCTTCTCTGCGGCCCGGCGGAAATTCTCGGCGTGGTCGAGCTCCCGGGCCACCCAGTCGGTCCCCTCACCGATGCTGTGAACCAGGAACACGGCGATGTCGACGCCGGCCATGGCCTCGCCCAGATCGCCCCCGATATCGCCTTGCACGACCTCGGCGTCGGGCCGCCAGGGTGCCGGATCCAGCTTGCGCGGCGTCCGCACCAGGCAGCGCACGCTGTGACCGCGACTGAGCAGCTCAGGCACCAACCGGCCGCCGATGTACCCGGATGCCCCCGTTACCAGCATTCGCGTCCGAGCCGCGTCGGTCACGAGACCGTCGTTTCGGCGCGCCCCGTAGAGGAACGTGGCGTCAGAAGCGGGACGCCTTCTACCACACCCATGATCCGGGTTCACCCTTGAAGGGACCGACGATCCAAGACGTGACCCACCCGCCGTAGAACTCGCCGGGCTGGGCCGTCACCTGTTCGTCGCCTACGAAGCACGCATCCATCCGCTGGGCGTAGAAGGCCACGAAGCCGGCCAAGGCGGAATAGGGCTTCGCCGGGTGGTCGTACCGCCACGCCGCCCGATGCTCGCGTCCCGTCCCTACCGTCACATCCAGATAGGAGGCCTCGCCCTTCCACTCGCACCAGGAGCGATCAGCGTTCTCAGACAGCACCCCGAGCCGGATGTCGCTCGGCGGGAGGTAGTAGGCGGGCGGATGCGAAGTCTCGAGGACCCGCAACGCCCTGGCCGAATCGGCGATGACGACGCCAGCGAGGACGATCCGCACCGGCCGGAGTTCCGGCTCGACGCGGGGTGGGCGGGGATAGTCCCAGACCGATTCCCGGCCAGGTCCGGGCGAGATGCGGAGTGGTCCTGTCGAGCTGCGTCGAGATTTAGTGATAAATGAATATACCGCGACCCAAGTGCCCCGTAGACGGGATGCCCGCACGAAACGATCCGAGTTCGGTGACCCTTTCCCATTCCTCGCGTCTCGAGTCTCGAGTGGCCCGATTATGTTCAATCGGTTCAGCACGGCGCTCCTCGCTGCGGCTTGCTCGGAGCGGTGGCCCTCGGCACGCCGGCGTCGGCCGCGACCAGCGCCACGACACAGTATACGTGGTGCACGGCATCCCGGGCGTAACCGTCGGCCTCTACGTCAACGGCAAAGACACTCTGCCGACTTCATGCCCGGCACCGTGGCCGGCCCGCTCACCCTCCGGCCGCCACCTATGACATCAAGGTGTCGCGGCCGGCGCCAACCCCGCATCGACGACGCCGGTCATCAACCGCCACAGTCGCCCTACCCGCCGGGGCCAACGCCAGCCTCGTGATCCACCTCGCCGCGTCGGGCCACCCGGTGGTGACGACCTTCGTGAACGACACCTCGGCCGCGCCCGCCGGGCAACGGTCGCCTGATCGTCCGCCGGACGGCGGCGGCGCCGGCCGTCGACGTGCTGGCCAACGCCAAGGCTGCCCTCACCGGCCTCAGGAATCCGAACGACGCCAAGGCTGACCTGCCGGCCGCGACCTACAGCGCCGAGGTCGTCGCGGCCGGGACCTCCGGGCCTGCGCTCATCGGCCCGGCGCGGGATCGCAGCGATCCTGTACAGGGTGAGTGGGGCCCGCCAACGTGTCTCCCGCCCCATCGTCCGCCATGTGGCCGCCGCACCTGGCGTCGACGTCTACGCCGGACTAGCCAAGGTCATCTCGGACCTCACCATCCTCATCGGGCCACCCTGGTGGTCGGCGCCGGCCGGGTGTCGGTGAAAGTGAACGTGGCTGGGACCTTCACCACGGTCCTGGGTCCGCGACCCTGAATCTTGGGGCTTCGACCACAACGGTCGACGACGCGATCGGCAGCGCCTCGCACTCGCCCTGACGGTAGCCGTCCGGACCTACTGATCCCACCCCGGCTCCTCCGGCCGGCGTCGCGCCGGCTGGAAGAGACCCACACGATGACCACGGGGCGTGGTGATGTCCACCCGTCCGGTCCGCCGGCCGCCGACTTCAGTTCCCCTTACCCGAGTGTCCGTAGACTTCGGAAAGGGACTCCGCCACGGGGCCGTAGGTTGTGGCCGTGGAAACAATCTGGGTGCTTGGCGACCAGCTCAACCGACGGCTCGGTCCGCTACGAGACGCGGTACCCGGCGTGGCGAGGGTCCTGATGGTCGAGAGCGCAGCCAAGTTGTCATCCAAGCGGTGGCATCGCCAGCGGGCCCACCTAGTAATTAGCGCGATGCGGAGATTCGAAGGCCAACTGCGGTGCGAGGGGTTTGAGGTCGACTACCGGCGCGCGACAAGCCTGGCGGAAGGATTCCGAGCCCATCTGGCCGAGCACGAGCCGTCGCGGGTTGTGGCGATGGAGCCGGCGTCCTTCGACGGGTTGGCGTTGTTGGCCCGGTTGGGGGTCGAGACGGTCCGGTCGGACCAGTTCCTGTGCCATTACGACGAGTTCGCTGACTGGGCGGCGACACGTCGCTCGGTGAAGATGGAGGACTTCTACCGGTGGCAACGCGCCCGCCTCGGATATCTGATGGACGGCCCCGACCCAGCCGGTGGCCGCTGGAACTTCGATGCCGACAACCGTGAGCGTCCGCCCAGAGACGGACGAGCCTGGCCCCAACCGCTCCAAACGCCCCTCGACGACCTCGACCGCGCCGTGCTGGCCGATCTCCCCGCCACCTGCTGGGGCGATGACCCCGACGGCACATGGGCGACATCGCGCGGCGAGGCCCTCCGACGCCTCACGCACGCGATCGAGGTGGTGCTACCGATCTTCGGGCCACACGAGGACGCCATGTTGTCGACCAGCTGGCACTTGGCCCACACTCTGTTGAGCTCGTCGCTCAACCTCGGCCTGCTGCTGCCCGGAGAGGTGTGCGACGCGGTCGAGGCCGCCTACCGCCGTGGCGATGTGCCGATCGCGTCGGCGGAAGGGCTCATCCGCCAGGTCATCGGATGGCGCGAGTACGTGTGGGGCCGATATTGGCAGTGGATGCCCGAGTACCGCGGCATGAACGAGCTCAATGCGCACCGACCACTCCCACCGGTCTTCGGCGGTGCGCCGACGGAGATGCGCTGTGTGGGGAAGGTGATCGAAGACGTATCGGCTCATGGGTGGACCCATCACATCCAGCGCCTGATGATCCTCGGCAACCTGGCGCTGTTGGCCGGCGTCGACCCGTGGGAGCTCACCGAGTGGATGTGGTCGGGGTTCGTGGACGGGGCCGAGTGGGTGATGCTGCCGAACGTGATCGGCATGGCACTCCACGCCGACGGCGGCCACATGGCGACCAAGCCCTACGCGGCGGGCGGCGCGTACATCGACAAGATGAGCGACTACTGCAGGGCGTGCCGCTACGACCGGCGCCAACGCGTCGGTCCCGACGCGTGCCCGTTCACCTCGCTCTACTGGGCGTTCCTCGACCGGCACCGGGGCCGTTTCGAACGCAACCCCCGGGTCGTCCAGCAGGTGCGCGCCGCGCAACGTCTCGCCGACCTCGACGAGGTCAGGAACCGAGCGGCCGAGGTGCTGATGGCCCTCGACGCCGGGGCCCTGTGACACGGCGGCGGCGGGTCGTAGTGATCGGCGCCGGCGTCGCCGGGCTCACCCCCGCGAGATGCTCCTTGAAGCGACCGGAGCCTGCTAGCGCCACCCCACGACGGCGGTGAGCTGGCTGGCTCATGGCACGATCCAATTTCGGACCAGTTGTCTCTCACCCACCCGCCGCAGGGGCGTCGTCCCCGAAGCTTTCATGCATCATCTGCCCAAATGCGGGATCGGACATCTTCTCCCCGACTGCGGCCAGCGATCTGATTCTCAACCTCATAGCTCCTCACGACCCGCACCGGCGACGAACTCGTGAGCAACATCGTGCGAGGTTCTGAGCGGGCCCGTTCGCTATCGCGTCAGGTCGCGTGGGTGGCCGCCACCCCGAGCGGCGCGGCCTTGTTGCCGGGGCCGCTCGCGCCCGACGACGCCGAGCTCCCCTTCTCGGGTCGCACCAACGCCTTCGATCAGCTCCAACACGCGTGGAAGAGCGTCGTGACGAACGAGCCCGCATCGTGATTATCGCGGTCGAGCCGGGCGTCGGTAAGACACGTCTCCTCTCCGAGCTCGCCCGCGCGGTTCAGGTGGAGGGCGCGTTGGTTGCTCGGTCGCGCCGACGAAAACGTGGGCGCACCGTACGGGCCTTGGCGGGAAGCACTCCGTAGCCTGGTTCGTGCCACTTCGGACGACGTGATCGCTGCGCACGTCACTGAGTTCGGTGGCGAGTTGACTCGCGTTGTTCCGGAGTTCGCCAGCCGCGTCGACGGGATCGCCGCACAGCTCCCCGGTGTGCTCCGAACCCACTGGATGTAGACTCCCCGTCTTGTCGCGCTATGTCGAGAAGTTCCGCGCATGAGCGCGCACGCCGGCCAGATTATGTCCCGGCTCTCAGGACTCATCGACGGCCAGCGGGATAGGGTCGTTGCTGCGACAAAGGGTCTGTTCTCACACGGCGACTACTTACTCTCAGGCACGCTCGACTACCAAGGCGATCGGGGACTCTTCGGCCCCGATTCGATGACATGGCCGGTCGTTGGAGACACCGCGGTGTTCATCGGCGGCATTCGGGCCCTCCTCGTCCAGGCCGCGCACCCCGAGGTCGCGACGGGCGTTGCGGAGCACTCGCGCTACCGCGAGGACCCGTTGGGCCGCCTGACCCGCACGTCGGCGTATGTCACGGCAACGTCGTTCGGCGCCATGCCGGAGGTGGAACGAGCGGTAGCACTGGTCCGCACCCGACACCGCCCGGTCGTCGGCCAGTCGGCTCGAGGCAAGCCATACGACGCATCGGATCCCGCACTGGCCGCGTGGGTGCACAACTCACTCACCGACTCCTTCCTCACCGCGTTTCGCGAATACGGCGCAAACCCGTGCTCCGAGTCGGACGCGGACCGCTATGTGGCCGAGCAGGCCCGGGTGGGCGCGCTCCTCGGTGCTGATCCGCTGCCGGCTACCGCGAACGCCCTCGCCGCATGGGTCGCAGACCACCCCGCGCTCGGACCGTCTCTCGGCGCGGTAGAGGCGATCCAGTTCCTTCGCCGCCCTCCCCTGCCGCTGCCGATCCGTATCGCCTACGGGCTGCTGTTCCGTGCCGCCGTCGCCACGTTGCCGGTCCGGATCTCCGAGATCATCGGAGTGAAGGCCCGGGCCAGTGACCGGGAGATCGGCAGTGCTTCCGTAGCCGCGCTGCGATGGTCGCTCGGCTCGTCACCCGACTGGCGGCTCGCTCTCGTCAGGATAGGCGCCGTGGCCCCACACGGCGTGATCTTCCGCCAGCCCCTCCCGCCCGAGGCGCAGCGACTCAACTCGGAGTAAACAGTCGCTCGGAGTCGCGGTGCACCTTGCGAGGTCGGTCGATCCGCACCTCGACGCCGGGCGACCAGCGGGCGATCGGCGCGGCGCGGGCCGGCCCGAGCCCTGCTGCCCGGAGGAGTGACTCGTCGCACTCGAGCACGTCGGCGGCGTGGATCGGCCACGGTGGGTGCGTGACCTTGGCCCACATCAGTCGTGAGCCAAACATCGTGCCGAGGGCCCAGCGAGCGGTCAGGAAATGATCGAGTTCGGTGAGCTGGCCGCCCACGAGCCGCGTACCCACCCGTACTTCGACCCGAGACGCTGCCTCAACTCGGGGCCATCGACGCCGCGACTCGTAACGCCACGTCGCGCCGTCGCCGGCCCCGTCGCTGGCGACGGTCATGTCAGCCCAGCAGTACGGGAGGCGATAGCTCGCGCGAGCGACGATCGCCGGGAGCAGGCGAGCGATGTCGAGACTGCAGAACCACACGCCGCGGCGACCGCCGGGATCGACGATATAGGTGCGGATGTTCGTCTCGGGGAAGCTCGAGAGCGGCCCGAGTACCGGAAGCCCCGGAACCCGAATCCGCCGCATCTGGAACGGGATCAGGCCGACCCACACCGAATCGTCGAACGTGTCGACGGTGAAGCCGTCGGGCAGAAGTGCTTGCACCTCGGCGGGCGGGTAGGGCCAGTGCAGCGCGGCGAGGTCGAACCAACCCTGCAGCATGATCGGATAGGTGATGTCGTGCGGTGCGTTGGCCGTGATCGGCTCGGGCGCAACCGCCGCCGCTGCCGTCATGTGCTGAACGTGCTCGACGGGAGCTCGGTCACCTTCGCGTCGGCACCGGAACTATCAACGTCGAGTGCGTCGGCGATGAGAGATGCGACATGCGTAGGGTCGAGGCCCAGAGGTAGGCGCGGTGCCGCTCCAGCGAGTGGCCTCGTCGCGAGACCGGTCTCGGTATGCGGCGGTCGAATATCGAGAACTCGTACTCCCTTGCGGCACAGCTCGCGGGCAAGCGCCACATCGGCTGCTGTCAGCGCGGCCTTCGATGCAGAGTAAGCGGCCATCCCCGGGAGGGGCTGCTCGGCGATCATCGCGGAGATGTTCGCCACGACGCCCTGATTCGCGATCAGCTGCGGAAGACAGCGACGTAATAGCCACAGCGGTCCCATGACATTGGCGAGGAACAGCTCCTCGATCACGACATCTTCGGTTTCGAGCAGATCGCCAAACGCCACAATGCCGGCGGCGTTGACCACACCGTCGAGGCGCCCGTAGATGTTCACTGCGGCGTCGACGAGAACATCGCCGGCGCTGCTGTCGCGCAAGTCGAGACTCACGGTCGGGCCGTCGAGGCCCAGGGCCCGGAGGCGTCGCTCGTCACGAGCCGCCGCGACGATACGCGCCCCTCGGGCCACGAGCTCGCTACTGATCGGCGCACCCAGACCGCCACTCGCTCCAACTACCCCGATCACACGGTCAGCGAGCCACACAGGTGAAGCCCTTCGAATCGTCGGAATCCCTCTCTCGAACACCTCACCTTCGACGTTTATGCCCGGTCGCCAGCTGATCCAGCCGATGCAGGGCCACCCGACAGACCGCAAGGTATGGTGCGGCCAGCCACGCGACACCGAAGCCGACGCGGCACCGCTCCGGGCCGAGGGACTCGACCGTGTGGGCCGTCGCACCAACACCCCCGACCTTCCAGGCCCAGTATGCGCCAGGCTCGAACGCAGTCACCTCGAACGGCAACGTGACGCCGAGCGCCGTCGAGACCTGGCCTCGCGCGCCGAACGCAAGCACGCCATCGTCCAGGACCGCGCTGCGAACGGACGGCCCCCAGCGGGGCCACTGCTCCGGGTCGACGAGCAGCTCCCACAGCCGCGAAGCGGGCGCGTCGATCTCGGTCGTGACCCACAGGAACCTCACGAGATCGCCAGGGCCGCGAGAGCTGCGGCGGCGGCAATCCCCGAGAGGGCCGCGCCTTCGACCTTCGCTCCCCCGAACGCGTCACCTGCGCACACGAGGTTCGCGGGACCATCGGCGACGAGACAACGTTCCGGGTGAAGCACCGCCGGTCGTGCGTAGCGCCAGCGCTGCAGTTGCACGACGTCTTCGATCGGCTCGGCATCGAGACCTGCGGCGCGAAGCAACTCCGAGATCACCACGTCGTCGGGGGACTCCCAGTGCGCAACGCTGAACTCGGCGTCGGCATGGATCGTCACCGCCGGCGCAGTCGAGATCCCCTTGATCTGGTTGTCGGCCATCCAATCGATCGGTCCGTGTTCGGGATCGACCGCGCCTGGTTCCGGGAACCCGGACGCGCCGAGCAGCGGGGCAAGGACCGCAAGGCAAGGGTCGTAGCGAATCGCGCCGAGCGCGACACGGTCATCCGCATCCAATTCGACATCGCCGGCGGCGAGTAGCTCGAGGCTCTGCGGGACGGGTGGGGTGAGCAGGACTGCGTCGGCTTCAAGAGTGCTGCCATCGTCGAAGTGCAGGACCCAGCCCGCCGCCAACTGCACGAGCGCGCTGACGCGCGATCCCGTGCGCACGTGAAGACCACTCGCGAGGTGCTTGGCCACGGAGTTCATCGACACCACACCTCGGAAGTGCACATGACCATCCGGGTCGTCTACACCGTCCGGACCGACCCGACCTCGATACCAGGGCCGAACAACGCCGACCGCCTCCCACACGGCCACGACTTCAGCGAACTCGGGAGTGTGAGCAGTGAGAAACTGCGCGCCGTGGTCGAAGGTGGCATTAGCGATACGGCGGGTGGCCAACCGACCGCCGACACTGCGGCCCTGGTCCACAACGACGACATCGCAGGAACCGCGAAGGCGGTGTGCCGCGGTCAACCCCGTCAAGCCGGCACCGACGATCACAACCCTCCTGGCATTCACCGTGCCCCACCTCCTCGCATGCGCTGAACGAACGGTAGCGGAGCGCGCGGTCAGTGCCGAGGTGGATCGACGGTGGATTCAGTGGCACCACGGTGAGCCGCAGTGAGCAGGAGTTTCGACCGGGGCGCGATGTCAGTCTCGATGCCACCCTCACCGCCTACCGGGAACGGGCGACCGCGACCGATGCCACGGTCCGGTCCCTGGCCCTGACTCGTTCATCAGATCCGGACGGCTGGGCGGTGGGCAAGGACCTCGGTGGGTGCTCCTTCATCTCATGAGCGGTCTGTACGGCTTCGAATCGGCCCAGGCCGTAGTCGCCTGCGACGGTCGTGCGGTGCATGCTCCGCGCCTGTTCGGGTGGCATTCCCGATACGGAATGGAGCAGGCGCGTCAGTTGTCCCAGATGACCATGTCGGCTGGCTTCCAACGGTGGAAGTAGCTCAGGTCTTCGGCAACGTTGACGATCTCGTCGCACACTGCCGCGAGGAGTGCTTCGCCAGCGGCGTCTTCACCACGACCCCGCCATGCTCGACAACGGCATCTCGAAGCAACCCGTCATGGTCACGGCGGACCTCATCCGCTCGATCGTCGCCCAACGCGGCGCGCATCGCTGTCGAATCCACCAGGTCCGTGAACAGCCGTCGCCGTATCCCGCCTCTCCGCTGCTCGGGACCCGTGCGGTCATGGGCTCTTGCGCCGGTCGAGAGCTGAGCTGGAGGCCAGATTCGTTCGCTCATCCACCACATCCCATGCGCTCCGGGAGCTGGCGGCCAGGGACAGGCCGGGTCCACATCAGCGGCGCGATTCGGGGACACGCCGGCGAGGCTGTGCTGCATGGGTCCCGTTGGCGGGGCGGCGCCCCGTGGGGTCTGTCGACGCCGGCCGTCTCGCGGTGACACGATGATGGCGTCCGAGAGGTTCGGCAGGCCGAGACGTGTGGATTCGCTTATCGCATCGGAGAGGAAGACCAGCCATGACTGAGACCGAGCGCCCGGACGGACTGCCCGGACCCCGTTCCGCTCGGCGGACCGAGGACTTCGACGCCCTCTATGCCGCCGGGACCCCGGCGTGGGACATCGGTCGCCCACAGCCGGCGTTGCAAGAGCTGGCACAGCGCGGTCTACTCGTCGGCCGAATACTCGACGTCGGGTGCGGGACAGGGGAGCACGCCTTGATGGCAGCCGCGCTGGGACTCGATGTCACCGGCGTCGATGCCGCCGCGACCGCCATCGCGGCGGCGAGGGGCAAGGCCCGGGAGCGGAGACTGACCGTCCGGTTCGTGGAGTGGAACGCTCTCGAGCTGGCCTCGCTGAACACGCCGTTCGACACGACGCTGGACTGCGGGCTGTTTCACGTCTTCGAGGACGACGACAGACCCCGATTCGTGGACAGCCTGCGAACGGCGATGCCCGTCGGCAGCCACTACTACATGCTCTGCTTCAGCGACCGCCAACCGGGTGACTGGGGCCCGCGTCGAATTAGCCAAGCCGAGATCAGGGCCAGTTTCGCCGACGGATGGAGGCTGGACTCGATCCAGCCATCGAAGATCGAGGTCACTGTCGATCCTGCCGGAGCCCAGGCCTGGCTGGTGTCGGCGACTCGCACGTGATCGGCAAATCGTGCGGCAGCGCGTCATGCGACCATCGCGACCGGCGCGTGGGACCGTCGCGGACTCTCTCGCTGGCAGTTCGGAACCGCGAGAGCCGCCCAGCCGGCGGTCTGAGTCATTCTGCCGGCGGCGTTAGGGGACGCTTCTGGGACGCCGGGGTCGTTTCGGCGGCTTCCGCCTCCGGCGATATGGGGCGCGACGTTCTGGCGCGTCAGTTTCGGACGCCGGGGCGCGTAAGGCGGATGTGGTGACACCGCCCCGGATTTCGAGGCGAACAGTTGAGCGTATGGTCGTGAAACGCTCAGCCCGCGAGGTTGATGTTTTGGTTGAGGCGGAAGAGGTTGTCCGGGTCGTACTGGCGCTTCAGGGAGACGAGGCGCTCCCAGTTTGGGCCGTACGCAGCGCGCACCCGGTCGCTGTCGTCGGAGCCGAGATAGTTGACATAGGCGGCATCGGTCATATGCGGAGCGAGCGCCGCAAACGTGTCCTTCGCCCACGCGATGTTCACCTCATCGTCGGCAGGATCGAGCCACTGGGCAACCAGCACAAGGTTGTAGCCCGGTTCGCGGTGGGGATAGGCGGTGGCCGTCGCCGGGATGCGGGTCACGAGTCCGTGGAAATGCTCGACAACAAGGCTGCTCATCATCGACGGCGCCCGCTGGAAGCAGTCGACCATCATGGCGACGGTCTCGTCGGAAAGGTCCTTGAAGAACGCCGACTTCCAGTAGTTGCGAGCGCCCTTCGGGAAGCCGTCGTCGAGCAGCGTGTTGACGACCGGATACGGCATCGGGCCAAGCATGTCCACAAGAGGGGTCGACGCCGTACGCAGTTGCGCGGCCGCCTTCTCACCGTCAGACAAGCTCCCGCAGTGACAGACCGGCATCGCGACGATCTTGTGACCGGAACCGTCGGGCGCGTGTACCAACCCGCAGAACGTGGTGAGCTCGTCCGGGCTGCCGGCGGTGAACTCACGGTAGAAGTCGAACACCTTGGCGGCGTCGGGAAGGTCGAAGGCGATGATCCCGCCGAACACCGTCGACAACGGATGGGCGTCGTACTCGAACGATGACGTCACTCCGAAGTTCCCGCCGCCACCCCGCACCGCCCAGAACAGGTCGGGTTCCACGTCCGCGCTGGCGGTGCGGATCTGGCCGTCGGCGGTCACGACCTCCACCGAGCGCAGGTTGTCGATCGCCATCCCGTGCTTGCCCATCAACCAGCCAATGCCGCCACCCAGCGTGAGGCCGGCGATGCCGGTCGTGGAGATGACACCCCCGGTCGTCGCCAACCCGTAGGCGTGGGTAGCGCGGTTGTACTCACGCCAGGTCAGGCCAGCCTGAGCGCGCACCGTTCGGCGGTCCGCATCGACGTGGACACCTTTCATGGTCTGCACGTCGATCATCAACCCGCCTTCCGTAACCGCCCGACCGGCAACGTTGTGGCCACCCGCGCGCACCGAGATCTCGAGACCCTCGTCGCGGCCCAAGTTGACCGCGTCGGCGACATCCGCCGAGTTCTGGCACCTCGCGATGAGTGCCGGCCGCTTGTCGATCAGCCCGTTGTGCACCTGGCGGACATCGTCGTAGCCGGCGTCATCGGGGGCCAGAAGTTGACCTGAGAACTCAGCCCGGAAGGCGTCGATGGTTTCCTGCGACATCGTCGTTGCCATGTCGTGCCCCTCTTTCGCTCCCGTGCCCGTCGACACTAGGCCGAAACCTAGCGGATCGCTGCGGCCGCGTTCTGAGACAGCGGGATCTGTCAATAGTACGGACAGGGTGGGCCCAGCTTGCGAGCCGCCATTCCTTCGGGGACAGGACTCGACGTTGATCGGTGCGCGCGTCGGGGCCGGTCGGCAGGTCCGGCCACGCCTCCCGAGCGCCGAATCGGGCGCGGTCGTTGAAATTCAGGAGTCTTGCGGGATGCAGACGACCGGTACGTGCTGCACGCAGTTGTTAGCGAATCCACCGCGATTCCAGGGTTGGTCGAGCGGTTGGGTGTTTTCTCCGGTGTCGGTGGCGCGGGCACTGAGAACGTGGCTACCGGGTGTGGCGGTCCAGGTAGCTTCCCAACGGCGCCAGGCCCAGGGGTGGGTGCTCGCAGGCTCCAGCTCGGCCGGGCGCCAGCTCCGGCCGCCGTTGGCGGTCACGTCGACCGCGTTCACTGGCGCGCGCCCTGACCAGGCGCGTCCCTCGAGCCGAATCGGGCCTGGGCGGACGACCCGGGTGCGGGACATGAAATCCGGGAAACCAGGCGGAATGAGCAGCGCCCGCGGAGCGATTCGGTCGACGGGTTCGCCGATATCCTCGGCGCGCTGGCGGAAGCGGTAGGCGACGACCTGCTGGAAGCCAGTGAAGGGGATGTCGGTGAGCGTGATGTTGCGCAGCCACTTCACGTGGGCCATGCCGTACCAGCCCGGTACGACGAGCCGCAGCGGATAGCCATGTTGCGGGGGTAGCGGCGCACCGTTCATGGCGTAGGCGACAAGAACCTCCGGGTCGTCGCCGGCCGCCACCCCGACCGGGAGGCTCCGCTGGTAGTCCTGCTCGACGCCTCGCTCAACACCGTGGTCGGCCCCGGTGAACACGGCGTCAACCGCATCGGGCTCCACCCCGGCCTCGGCAAGCAACATCCGAAGCGGCGTGCCGGTCCATTCGGCCGTGCCGACCGCTTCGACCAGCCAGGGCTGGCTCACCGGGCGCGGTGTGAGCAGGGCCCGCCCATTCCCGGCGCATTCCATTGTTACGCGAAGCGTCGACGCAGGAAACGACCGGAGGGTGTCGAGGTCCAACGTCAGCGGTTGGCGCACCTTGCCACCGATCCTGAGCTGCCACTCGCCGGCATCCGCTGCGGGGATGTCGAAATGAATGAGGACGTAGTGCAAGCCGGGCGGCGTGACGTCGTAACGCAGCGCCTCGAGGGGCAGACCATGGTTACGGGCTGCCAATGCCAACTCCTCGTGTGTGATGCCCTCGGAGGGCTCAGCAACACGTCCCGGAGCACTCACTCTGCTGAGGCCGGCATCCATGCCCGCATTCTTGCGCTCGCAGCGGCGTCGTGTCTCGATCCATGCAGAACGAGGTTCGGCGTGTGAGCATCCCCCCGTTTGGCGGACACCTCGTATAGGAGGATACCCATGTCCAGCAAGCAGAAGAAGAGGGCTGGGCGGCCCTCGATGTTTCCGCCCGAGTCCCGTTCGGCCGGACCATCCTCGACACCCTCTGCTGAGGACCGGTCGGACCCTCCACGAATCGCCGAAATCGCGGATGCGGGAAGGGGATCGCCGGTTCGCGTGTTGCAGGTGTGAGCGACAGAAGGAGTGCCTGATGGCCGCGTTCACAGATGCCGAGTTAAAGTACCTCGCCTTGCAGCGTCTCGCCCGGCTGGCGACCGCGTCGGCGACAGGTGAGCCCGACGTGTCCGCAGTGGGCTTCGCCATCGATGGCGACACGATGGTGAGCGGCGGGATGGACATCACCAAGACCGTTCGGTACCGGCACCTACGGGAGAACCCGCTGGCCACGGTCGTGATCGATGATCTTCGGAGCCTCGAACCATGGCAGCCTCCGGGGGTGAAGGTTCGCGGAACGGCCAGCATCGAGTCCGACAACGGCACTGCCCGGATCCGGATCCGTCCGACGGTGATCTGGAGCTGGGGAATCAACGAGGGCGCCGAAAAGCGCTTCGCGTCGATCGAGAAACGCACGGTCGGTTGACCCGGACGGCCCGACCCGGCGGATCGCCCCGAACCCCGACCGGGTGCAGCTGACGCCGCGCACCGGTCACAAACTGTCGGATTCAATCGGGAAGAGGCGGTATGGAGATAGCGGTGATCGGAACCGGGTTCATCGGTGGCATCTTGGGCCGGGCGTTGGCGAGAGCCGGGCACGGCGTGACGTTCGGTTCCCGTCACGCGGGGACCGATGACGTCGCAGCCGGAACCTCGGCGAACGCGGCCTCGGTCAGCGAAGCGCTGGCTCGATCCGAGGTCGTGATCTTGGCGGTCCCCGGCGCTGGGGTGAGCGACCTCGCCGAACACCAGCACGACGGCCTCGCCGGCAAACTCGTCATCGATGCCACCAACCAGATGGGAGCGCCCGTCGCCAACAGCCGGGCCGCGCTCCCCCCGACCGTCAGGTACGCCCGGGCATTCAACACCCTCGGTGGCGAGAACATGGCCGACCCTGTCTTCGCCGACGGACCCGCCGACCTGTTTTTTTCCGCCCCCGAGACGGACCGCGCGACCCTCGAGACGATCATCGGGGATGTCGGGCTCCGCCCGATGTACCTCGGCGCAGACCAGGAGGCGCTCGTCGACGCGCTCTTCCAGATCTGGATCACCCTCGCGATCCAGCAGGGCCGCGGTCGGCGCCTCGCCCTCAGGGTGATCGACCACTGACCGGCGGG